>OLFY01004092.1_pt1 | contig 10600 bp, 11 predicted proteins | sample 1605611 | NCBI WGS metagenome assembly OLFY01 (sample SAMEA3888923, study PRJEB22519) | human gut metagenome | biome: human gut; feature: human-associated habitat; material: faeces | place: Denmark | collected 2011
TCGGTCTTGACGCGGCGCTTCTGCGCGGCGAAACCCAGGTGGAGGCGCTCGATGAGGGGTGCGTGTGCTGTTCGCTGGCGGACAGCCTGCGTCCGGGGCTGCTGCGGCTCATCGGGGACATGCCCGCCGAGCAGTTCATATTGGAAACTACGGGGCTGGCGAACCCCGCCAACGTCATGGAAGCGCTGTCCGAGCTGCGCGACATCGTGCAGCCCGGCCTTGTGATCACGGTGGCGGACGCCCTTGATCTGTGCCATTCGGAAGGGGACATTGCGGGCATCCGCCGGGCGCAGGCGGCACGGGCGGACGTGATCATCCTGAACAAGGCCGACACCGTGGAGCCCGCCGCGCTAGAGGCGTTGGCGGAACGGCTGCGGGCGCTGAACCGTCAGGCTCTGATCCTGCCCGCGCGCCACGGGGCCGTCGCCTTCGCGGAGCTGGACGCCTTCTATGCGGACTGGGCGGATCGCCGGGGCACGCCGCTGCCGTCGCATCGGCCAGCCCTGCCGCGTTTCGGCGAAACAGTGACCCACGCCGATGAGGGGTTTGTCTCGGCGGCGCTCCGCCTGTCCGCCCCGCTGGACGAGGCCGCGCTCCTGGCGTTGCTGGACAGTGCCGGGCCGGGGCTGTGCCGGGCCAAGGGCGTCGTGGATCTGCGGCTGGACGGCGGCGTGACGGTGCCCGCGACGGTGCAGTACGCCGCCGGGCGGCTGGGCTTCGAGCCCGCCCCGGAAGGCGAGGAACGCTATCTGGTGTTCATCGGCACGGATATTTCCCTGCCGGAAGCGCCGTCTTCGTAAAGGAGGAGCCTGTGGGGCTGATCGAACTGGGCGGCTGGATGATGTGGCCGCTGTTGGCCGTCTCGGTGGCGGCGCTGGCGATTGTCGTCGAGCGGGCGCTGGTGTTCATGGGATGTCCGTTCCCGGACTCCCGTTTTCCCGGCCTCGTGCTGGAGGCGATGCGCACGGGCGACGTGCGGCCTCTGGCGGCCAGGCTGGAGGCCGTCCCCTCCCTGCGGGACTTCGCGGCGCTCCTGGGCTCGCCCCTTCCGAACCGTGAAGCCGCCTTGCGCCTCGCCGGGGAGACGGTGCTGGAACGGCTGGAAGCGCGGCTTTCCCTGCTGTCCGTGCTGGCGCGGCTGGCCCCGCTCATGGGGCTGCTCGGGACCATCCTCGGGATGATCACGACCTTCTCGCGCATCGCCGAGGCCCGCTCGGGCGTGGACATGTCCCTGCTCGCCGGGGGGATCTGGCAGGCCCTGCTGACCACGGCGGCGGGGCTGTGCATCGCCATTCCCGCGCTGTTTTTCCTGTCCTGCTTTCAAGGCAAGGTGCGCCGCGTGGCCGACGCCCTGAACAAGGCCGGAAACGCGGCTCTGCTGGCCGACGGCGGACCGGGCATCGCCGTTCGGGCCGGGGCGGAACCGCTTCAGCCCGGAGACATTCCCCGTGGGGGCGGCACGGCGGAAGGGGCCTCTTGCCCGGAATCGCCGGAACCTCGCGGCAGCGCTCCGGAAGGCCGGGAAGCCCCGCAATGCCGGGATAACGCCGGGGAAGGGCTGCCGGACGGAGGGCGATCATGCTGAACCTGCGGCCCAAGGCGGCGCGGGACGACGAGCCGGATCTCACGCCGCTCATCGATATGGTCTTCATCCTTTTGATTTTCTTCATCCTCGCCGCGTCGTTCGCGGTGCGGGGCATCGACCTCGACCTGCCTCCGGCGCACAGCGGGCAGGCGCTTTCCGGGCGCGTGGTGGAAATCCGGCTGCTCAGGGACGGCTCGTTCCTGTGCGAGGGCATACCCGTGGCGCGCGCCGACATCCGCGCGAAGCTGCAAAGCCTCGTGCGGGACTTCCGGGCGCGCCCCGGACAGCTTGTGCTCAAGGCCGCGCCCGACGCGCCGGTGGAGGCGCTGGTCTTCATTGTGGACGAGGTGCGGATGCAGGGCGGGGAAAAGCTGCTCATCGCCACGGCCCAGCCCGATGAGCCGGGGCGCCCATGACGGAAAAGGAATGCCTCGCCGCCGGGATCGCCGTGTCCCTGTTCGCGCATTTCGCGTTGCTGATCGCCCCGAGGCCGCCCGAGCCCGAGCCGTCCTTCACCACCGTTGTCCAGATGGACATGGCGTCCCCGGCAGTGGCAACGAGCCGGGAAAAGGGCATCGGCATAGCCGCCGCCAGCCCGCGCGACATGGACAAGGCCGATGCCGCCGACCGCAAGCGGCAGGCCTTCCTGCGCTACCTCGACGACATCGACGAGGCCGTGCACGCCCGGCGTCTGGACGGCGGCGAAACCGGGCTCATCGGCGTCGCCGAATATATGTTCACCGTCCGGCCCGACGGGACGTTCACCGATCCCGTGCTCCGCGCATCCTCAGGATCGCCGCAGCTCGACGCTTCGGCGCGCCGGGCCGTCCTCGCCGCCAGCGGCAAAGTCCGCCGCCCCGCCATCATCGGAACGGAACCCATCCCCGTCATTCTGCACGTCAAATACCAATACGGCCTCCGCTGATCGCGCCACCGCCCGGCAATCCAGCGGGATCGCACGGAAAGGGCAGGGTGGGGTGACGGTGTAATGTCGTTTTCAGGCACGCTCCAGCGCGGTTGCCTCTCTCTCTCTCTCTCTCTCTCTCTCTCTCTCTCTCTCTCTTCATTTCTTCGTCATCATCTTTTTCGCTTTCTTCATACCCCACTGGATGCCCCCGTTGGGCATTGGAGGGCTTCGTGGGATCTTGAAAATATATTGCTGTTCCTAATATAGAGTAATTATATGATATTTTATAAAGGTTACGGTTCGGATCGCTGCGTTTTTTCGCCATGCGGGAGCCGAGGCCCTTGACATGATTATAACGGGACAGTACTGTCCAATCATCATATTTTGGCATTGAGTTCCATGATGTGGAACTTAAGGGGCCGAATCTTCCTTCCCTAAAGCCTTCCGCCCGGCGTCCCCGGCCCTTTCGGAGACGGGATCGCAATCCCCCTTTATGGCGGGCACTGGGGCGTTCCAACGCATATTCATTTTTTGGAACATAATTCCAAAATAGGTTCATCCTGTGGCTGTTCATCACTTCAACCAGCAAGGAGAGCGAAATGAAACTTGGAAAGGCGTTCAGGAACATTGCCGTATTGGGAGCGTTGGCAGCACTTCTAGGGGGATTCCCGGCGCAGGCCGCCGAGTATCCCACGAAGGAAATCCGTATCATCCAGCCGTATCCTTCCGGTGGCTTCAACGATGTTGTCACCCGCAAGATGGCGGAAGTCATCGCACAGGATCAAGTGCTTTCCAAAGATATTCTGGCTGTAGCCATCACCGGGGCCAATACCCGCAACGCGCTGCAGACCGTTCTGGACGCCGCGCCGGACGGCTACACCCTGCTCATGCACCATACCGCGCTCGTGGCGACCAAGGTTTCCGGACAGTTGCCCATCGGCTACACGGATTTTGAAATGCTCGGCGGCCTGTGCGCCGGGCCCATCGCCATCGACGTGATGAAGGACTCCCCGTGGAAGAACGTGCAGGAGATGATCACCGACGTGAAGGCGCATCCCGGCAAGTATACGATGGCCCTGCCGGGCACGGGCGGCACGGCGCACATCGCCACGCTGCACTTCCTGAAGCTGGCCGGCATCCCGGTCAATGCCTTCCGGTATCTCCCCCTCAGCGGCGGGGCCGAAACCATGAAGGCTCTGCTCGGCAAGAAGGTCGACATCCGCTGCGCAACGGCCGCCGACTCCATGCGGGCCTGTCTCGGCGGCGACGTACGCGCGCTGGTCGTTTTGACCCACTTGAGCCTGCCCGCCTTCAAGGGCGTCCCCACGCTCAAGGACATGGGCCTTCCCGATTCCCTCCATATCCGTATGGGCCTGTTCGCCCCCAAGGGAACCCCGCAGGACCTGAAGGACAAGTGGACGGCCATCCTCAAGACCGTGACAGAGGATGAAGGTTTTAAGGCCTTCATGGACGAGCGCGGTTCCCCGGCCCAGTTCTCGACGCCCGCGGAATGGGCGAAGATCTACGAAAGCGACACGCGGCTTGTGACCGACATCCTCAATGCCCAGCAATAGCCGGGGCGTCCGGGGCGGACCCCGCCCCGGACCGTTTCCCGCCGTGCACAAGGAACCATACGGAGCTGCGCGTATGTCTGAACAAACCGTTCCTCGGGGCACCGGTCTGGGGATTGCCGCCGAACTGGCCTTTTCCCTGCTGCTGATAGTCTTCGGCTGTCTGTGCATCGATACGACCGTGCCTGAAGTCATCAATTTTATGGTGGTGGAATACCTCGATTCCGCCCTCTACTCGCAAATCGTCGGCGCCATGCTTGTCTGTTCGGGGCTGTATCAGGGGGTTATGGCCGTCAGGCGGCGCGCCGAGCCGCGTTTCGTCCCCTTGAGTATGCTGCTCGGGCTCGTCATGACGGCCATCTATATCTTGGGGTTCGCCTATGTGGGGTTCTACGTCTCCACGTTCGTGTTCCTGTTCGGCTATTCGCTGCTCATCGAGCCGCCGGACGAACGGAACGTCGTGAGCAAGGCCTTGTTCGCCTTTATCTCCGTAGCCGTCCTCTATGGCCTGTTTTCCGTATTCAAGATTTATCTCCCCACAACATGGCTGTTCTGACGCCGCGCGTCGACCCGCAACGTCGAAGGAGCCTTTATGACCGATCTCGTCAATGCGTTTATGGGAGTTTTCGATCCGGTTTCCTTCGCCCTCATCACCGGGGGCACCATCTTCGGCATCATCTTCGGGGCCATCCCCGGCCTGACGGCGACGCTCGCCGTCATCCTGCTCATCCCGCTGAGCTACGGCCTCGAACCCACGCAGGGCATTAGTATGCTCGTCGGCGTGTACATCGGCGGCATTTCCGGCGGGGTGGTGGCCGCCGTGCTGCTCGGTATGCCGGGCACGCCATCCTCGATGGTGACCGTGCTCGATGGGTTCGCGCTAGCCAAGCAGGGACGGGCGGGCAAGGCCCTTGGCGCGGGCGTCACCGCCAACCTCGCGGGCAGCTTCATCGGCTGGCTTTTCCTCATCGCGCTGGCCCCGCAGGTGGCGCGGTTCGCGCTGGAATTCGGGCCCATCGAAAACACGGCGGTCCTGCTGTTCGGGTTCACGGCGGTCATCAGCCTTTCCGGCGGCTCCATCACCAAAGGGATCTGCATGACCGCGCTCGGCATGGCTTTCTCCACGGTGGGCGTGGACCCCATCAGCAGCATGGAGCGCAACACCCTCGGCTTTTCCGTCCTGACCAACGGCATCAGCCAGATGCCCGCCATGATCGGCCTGTTCGTGGTCGCGCAGGCGTTCGCCGAGATGGATACCCTATCCGAGCGGTTCATCATCGCGGCGAGCAGGCTGACCGACCGGTTCATGTCACTGACGGAACTTCGTGCGTCGCTGCCCAACTTCATCCGTTCCGGGCTCATCGGCACGGCCATCGGCATTCTGCCGGGCATCGGCGGGACGCTGGCCAGCGTGGTGGCCTATGATCAGCAAAAGAGGGCGGCCAAGCATCCCGAAAACTACGGGCGGGGCGAGCTTCAGGGCATCATCGCCTCCGAGACGGCGAACAACGCCACCATCGGCGGCGCGCTGATCCCTTTCCTCGCGCTCGGCATCCCCGGCGACACCGTGACGGCCGCGCTGCTCGGCGGCCTGCAGATCCACGGGCTCGATCCGGGCCCCATCCTGTTCAGCCGCCACATGGACATGGTGTACGGCGTATTCGTGGCGTTCATCCTCTCCTGCGTGGTCATGTACGTGTTCATGCAGTTCGTGGGGACCTACGTGTTCCCCGTCGCCCTGCGCCTCCAGAAGAAGTAAGATGGCGGTCTGGGTGGCTCTGGCTTTCGGCGTTCTGGGCTATGTGCTGAAGAAGTTCCGGTATCCGCTCATGCCGCTGATCATAGGACTCATCCTTGGCCCCATGTTCGAACGGGAACTCCGTCTGGCCTGCATTCAGGCGGGGGGGAGCTTCGCGGAATTTCTTTCCAGCCCCATCGCGCTCGTGTTTTTGGCCCTGACGGTCCTTTCTCTGGCGGTCGCCCTGCGAAAGGGCGCGCTCCTCAGAAAGGGCTAATTACACCATACAAAGTAGGGAGTTGCACATGTTCAAGGTGGTATGCGTCGGCGCCTTTCACCGGAAGGGGATCAAACTGCTGGAATCCCGGCCGGATCTGGTGACCTACGAAGTGTTGACGGATTTGTCCCCCGAAAACGTCGCCCGCGGCGTGGCCGGGGCGGACGCCGTGGTGGTCCGCACAACCCCGCTTCCGCGGGAAACGCTGGAGCGCGCCGATCGCCTGCGGATCGTGTCGCGGCACGGCGTGGGGACGGACAATGTGGACGTGGCCTATTTGTCCTCGCGGAAAATCCCTATGGCCATCGCCATCGACTCCAACGTGGGGTCCGTGGCCGAACACACGCTCATGATGCTGCTGGCGCTGGCCAAGGATGCGATGGCGGGTGACCGGGCTACGCGATCCGGGGATTTCGCTTGGCGTGATCGGCGGACGGCGTCGGACGTGGCGGGCAAGTCGGCGCTGATCATGGGGTTTGGGCGCATCGGGCAGCGCGTGGGCGCGTTGTGCCGGGCGCTGGGGCTGCGTGTTGCGGCTTTTGACCCGTACATGGAGCGGAGCCCCGTGGAAGGGGTGGAAATGGTGAAGGATTTCCGTGCTATCCTGCCGGAAACCGATTTCCTGTGCCTCCATCTGCCGTCCACGCCGGAAACGCGGGACTTGATCGGTGCGGGCGAGTTGGCTCTGCTCAAACGGGGAGCCTTCGTGCTCAACTGCGCGCGCGGAGGAATCGTTGACGAGGACGTGCTGTGCGATGCGCTGGAGAGCGGGCATCTCGGCGGCGCGGGGCTCGACGTTTTCGCCAAGGAGCCGCCGGATACGGCGCACCGCCTGTTCCGGCAGGAGAAGGTTCTCCTGAGCCCCCACAACGCGGCGCTGACCGAGGAATGCGCCATACGCATGGCTACGCAGGCCGTGCAGAACGTCCTCGACTGTCTTGACGGAAAACTCCAGCCCCGCGTGGTGATGAACCGCCGCGAGATCGGCATGGCCTGATTTTTTCCTTGCAAATAGTGCTGGTTGTGAAGCGACCCATTGGGGCCTTATCCGTTTCTGCGCGCTTTTTTCACCGGGCGCGCCCCTTCCGGCGGCTGTGCCGGAGCCAAGCTTGAGGAGCGAATCATGTTTGATATCCGTGAACGCGTATTGAGAGGGGATTTTGTGGCTGGGACGTGGTGCAGCCTGAACTCGCCCGCCGCCGCCGAGATCACGGGCCTGTGCGGGTTCGATTGGGCTTTGCTGGATTCCGAGCACGCCCCGACCACCACCGCCGGGCTCATGGCGCAGATGCAGGCCCTGAGCCGTTTCCCCACCGCACCCATCGTACGTATCCCGTGGCTGGACAGGGTGGCGATCAAGTGGAGCCTCGACATCGGGGCGGCGGGCATCATGGTGCCCTATGTGGAAACGGAGGAACAGGCGCGGGAGGCGGTGTCGTTCATGCGCTACGCTCCGGAAGGCGTGCGGGGCGTGGCCGGGGCTACGCGGGCTTCGGATTTCGGGTTCGGCTTCAAGGACTATTTTGCGGAATCCAACAAGCGCCTGCTGACCGTGGCCCAGATGGAGACGCAACTTGCCGTGGACAACAGCCGGGCCATCGCGGCGGTGGACGGTGTGGACGTGCTGTTCGTGGGGCCGATGGATCTGAGCGCCAGCCTGAACTTGCCCGAACGGTTCGCGGACCCGGCGTTCATGGATGTTTTGCAGCTCGTTTCCGACAACGCCCGCGCCGAAGGCAAGGCCTGCGGCATCCTGCTGCCGGATGCCACGCTGATCCCGACGCTCAAGGAAATGGGCTATACGTTCGTGGCGGTGTCCTCGGACGTCAATGTGCTGACCAAGCACCTCAAGGCCATTGAGAGGGCCTTACACGGCTAAGAAAGCGAGGGGGGCTGCCCCCCCTTGCTTCATCTTATGTCCATTGCTGGTCTGCCGCGTTGTAACCCATGCGGCTGGAAATGAGGGCGGCGGCCTCGACGACCTGTTCCGCGTATTCAAGGATGTCCCTGTCGTGCAGGGGCACGATGATTGTGATGCTGATGGCGGCGATGCACTTGCCGGAAAAATCGAAGATGGGGGCGGCCACACCGTCCACCTGCGGGTTGGCCTCGTGCCGGTTGACGGCGTACCCGAGTCTGCGGGCCTCTTTCAGGCTTTCCTTGAACTGGGCCACGTCACAGACGGTATTGGGCGTCATGGGCGGCAGGCCGTGGGTTTCGATGAGCCGGTCAAGCTCCTCCTCGGGCAGGTAGGCGAGCTGGCATTTGCCGAGCGCCGTGCAGTAGGCGGGCCGCGTGCTGCCGACGTCCTGCTTGATGGTGATGCGGGGGGCTATCTTTTGGAGGTAGACGATTTCAAAGCCGCTCAGGGTGCAGATGCACACGGTCAGCTTTGTGGCGTCGTACAGGGCTCTGGCAATGCTGTAGCCCGTGGAGGCCACGCTCGTATGCAGGGCCTTGGCCCCGAGGCAGACGATCTGAGAGCCGAGCACATATTCGGAATGGCGGTCGATGGATACGTACTGATGGGCGACCAGACTTTTCAGCAGGCGGTGAACCGTTGTCTTGGACATGCCGGAAAGGTTGACTATCTGAGTCAGGGTCAACGGTTCCCTGCTTTCGCCGATAATATTGAGTATTGTAAATGCTTTGGTGAGGACCTGTACGTGGCCGACCTGTTTATCGAACATGCGGAGCAGACTCCCGGAGCCGTTTGGGTGTGGTGCGCGCCCCAGCGCGCTAGATTCCGGGGCGCCGCCCGGAAAGGCGTCTTTTCGCGGAAACGCCGGAGATGCCCGCCCCGAGGCGGAACGTTTAAAAAGCGATAGAATACAAAACGTTATATGCTATACGTATCTTCTTGTAATAGCAAGAAAAACAGTCTTCTTTATAGACCAAGAGCCCACAAAAGTCCAGACCGCCCCGTTTTCCGTCCAGAATGTCACAGAAAGGGAGGAAGGCCCGATCCGGGGGATGCCTGAGCGAAGGCCCTTCGTGGGATATGTCATGAGCGGGATTCACGCGGAACGGTGGGATTCAGGGCTGCCGGAGGGCCCCACCCCGGAGCGACGAGCGAGCCTTCCGCATCGAATCGGAACACGCCGGATTCGGGAGAGACGCGGCAGTCGGGGCGGGCGGACAGTTCCTCCGCGAGGGCGGCGCTCGCCCAGAACGTGTTCAGGGAGAGGGTGTCTTGAATGTAGGCCAGACGGACGGGGCGCGGCCCCGCGCCGCACGTTTTGATGAGACCGCGCACGGCGGCCTCGTCCGAGGGCATGACAAGAGGGATGGCGGCCGCCTTGAGGCTCGTGCTGGTGATGGCGTTGGCGTAGGTGGACTCGAAATCCGTGCTATCGACCAGACGCTGGGTGACGATATCGGCGTTGCCCATGCCGGTGGCATTGCCTCCGCTCGCTTCGGTCAGTCGCAGGACGCCGAGCCGTGCGGCCTTGAGCCCGCCTGTCTTGTAGGGACTTGGTGAACGTCCGGTAATATTGGGGTCCATGCCCGAACCGGAAATGTCCTTGCCCATGCGGTCGACGAGAAGGACATCCAGATCGTCCACGGGGAGCGACCCCATCCGGGCACGAGCTTCAACAAGCAGGGCTTGGTCACGTTCCAGCAGTCGTTCCGGGAGGACGGCTTCAAGGAGGCAAACCCGATCATGCGCGTTCTCGACCACGGCCAATCCCCCGAGCAGGGACGGCTTGCGCTCCAGCAGGAGCCGGGCCATTTGCGGCATGACCTCCGCGAACCGCCCGAACCCGAGGCTGTGGCAGCAGTCCGCACCGTTGCGCTTGCCGAGGCCGATGACCAGCATTTTGACGAGCCCGCTTTCGTGCGGCCCGGTGAAGGCTGTATGCGGCTTGACCCGGTTGATGACGAACACCCCGTCGGCGGAGGTGGCGTGCGTATCCATATGGACGGGGAGTCCGTTGTCCAGCGTACCGATCACGATCGTATCCATCCCCGCCCGGATCGGGCATCCGGCCGATGCGGCGGTCACGCCCAGATGCTCCAGCACGCGGAGCTGCCCTTCGGCTGTGGCCCCGCCGTGGCTTCCCATGCACGGGACAAGAAAAGGCCGCGCCCCGCGCTCCCTGAACCAGTCCACTGTCGCCCGGACGATCTGTGGCAAACCGGCTATCCCCCGGGAACCTACGCCTATGGCGACTTCCCCGTTGGGCAGGAGGCGTTCCGCCACCCCGGACGCATTCAGAGCGTCACGGACGGAACGGGGAATATCGGAGAGCCCGTCGTCCGGAATGTGGCGGGTAACCCGGTGCAGAAAAGGCAGTTCGATCCCTGTGAGCAGCGAAGTCAATAAGGGCATGGCATCCTCCGCCTACGAAGTTCCATATTATGGAACAAAATTTCTTATAACGGAACACGGAAGTGACTATACCCAATGGCCGGACACATGGCAACACGAAGAAAGGCGGTGGACAGGTTCGGCACAGGGTGCCTCCAATCCTGAACGTTTCGGATGAGGTGCACGAGTGGAATGGTATGGCCGGTTCTG
>OLFY01004099.1_pt1 | contig 10585 bp, 6 predicted proteins | sample 1605611 | NCBI WGS metagenome assembly OLFY01 (sample SAMEA3888923, study PRJEB22519) | human gut metagenome | biome: human gut; feature: human-associated habitat; material: faeces | place: Denmark | collected 2011
CCTGTATCCTTTGGAGAAAACTGGTACAGCAAGATGCATGCCGGACATACTCTAAATGAAAGAAACTGTTCTCAAAACGCTGGAGCTGGGCGGTGCGGTTCTGGATCTCCAGTTCACGCTTCTGGCCTTCCAGTTCGATGCGCTGGGCGCGCAGTTCCTTGCGTTGTTCCTGCAATTCCGCGCGCTGCAAGAGCACGGTCACGATGACGCCCGCAAAGGCATAGGCCGTGAACAGACTGCCGAAGCCGGTATAGGTCGCGCCGTTGTCATCCATGACTATGCAGGGCAGGAACATCCCTGTAATGAGCACCATCAGCAGGACAAAAAGGCGCATGGGATGCTGGAGCAGGTGTGACCAATGCAGCCTGTGCCACAGGCGGCGGGCACAGACTGCAAGATACCGCAGGACAAAGCGGCCATCCGTATCCCTTCGGGGCCGTGAGGCGGCGGGACGGGCCATCAGGACTGCCTCCCGGCAGGCATCAGCCCGTCACACAAGGGCAGCAGCTCCTCCAGCCGGGCCACGATGCGTTGCTGTTCCGCCAGGGGCGGGAGGGGAATGGGCAAAAAACCTACGCTATCCAGTCTAAAGCTGTTTTTTATTCCATGTTGGAATGAATGGTAGTATTTTTTATAAATAAATGATGATAGCACAAATGGAATAAATTTATTTTTAAGGATATGTATGAAACGTATAAGACATGTATGCTGATTTATATATGATTCTGGAAAATTATTTGGAATAAGTCCAAGAAGGCCGATATCACCTGTAATTGAAAATAGTAAATCGCCACTTTTAAGTTTAGTTCTTGTTCCTTCTGTATTTTTATCTAATTTAACATGCTGAATGTTCCCCAATCTAAGTGAAAATCCGTCTTTTGCGAGATTCCCCATACGTAAAAAAATCGCACCATGTGTGGAGTAAAATTGGGCCCAGTCACGGGAGCCGCTTGTAATTAAAACGGATACTTCCCCTAACCTCACCCACTGCCAACTGTCGGGGATGGTAAAGGGCTTTTCCTCCTCGGTGATGGGGGGAAGAGGCTTTTGTTTTTTGATCTTGCCTTCCTTGATCAATTGCTCTTTTTCGGCGCGGATGCGTTGCAACAGAACGTCGGCGGATTCGTCGGCGGGATCTTGGGGCACAAGGCGGCCCTGGATGGCCTCCTGCAACAGGGATTTGTGCAACTGCTGCGGAAACGAGCTCTCCAGCGCGGTCAATCGTTCCTGCGCCGTACCGTAGGCCTCCACATCCGGCAGCAATTCTTCCAGCCGGGCCACAATGCGTCGTTGCTCCGTCAGGGGAGGGAGAGGCATAGGGGTAATAATAATTTTCTCTTTAGATATATTGGGTTGAGCTCCACCTTCTCCACGTTTTTGAAAATTTGTTTTTTGAGATAATAAATAATAAAATATCCATTTATTATAAATGGATTCTGGGGCAATACATCCGCAACATGCTTGATTAGTTGTTGCAGGAAACTTGAGAATGCCAACTTTCCCTATTGTTGCACCATACATCGCAATCAGGACAGAATCTGCTGGAAGCAGCACTACAGAACATTTCTTGAGCGCTAGTTTAGTAATATTTTCAGGTATATTTTCTATATACCCATCAGTTAAATCCCCAGTTTTGAGCCACGGAATACTTCCACCTTCATAAAATTCTTTATTCGTGCGGGCTGGAGTTGCTCCAGCAGTCCAGTAGCCGATTTCCCCTAACCTCACCCATTGCCAGCTGTCGGGGATAGCAAAGGGCTTTTCCTCCTCGGTGATGGGGGGGAGGGGCTTTTGCTTTTTGATCTTGCCTTCCTTGATCAATTGCTCTTTTTCGGCGCGGATGCGTTGCAGCAGAACGTCGGCGGGCTCGTCGCCGGGATCTTGGGGGACAAGTCGGCCCTGGATGGCGTGCTGGAGGAGGGCGTTTTTCAGTTGCTTGGCGTTCATGGGCTTTCCTTTGAAGAGAGCGGCAGGTGATGAGCGGTTTTTGGGGGGATGGGGGGAGCGCGAGGGGGGAAGGGAGACCTTTTTTCCGCTGGGAAAAGGGCCCCTTCCCCCCTTGCTGCTATCTAGCTCTCCTGCTGCTCCAGCGCAGCCAGGATGCGGGCCAGCTTGTCGTCCACTAGGGCGTTGAGACGTCGGCGTTCGCTCTGGTAACGGGCGATGAGCTCGGCGGGGGGCAGGATTTCCTCTTCCTCGTGGGGAAAACCGCACAGGTCGAGGTTTGCGTCATTGGCCAGGATGTCCTGTACCGCGTAGACGGCGGCGCGGGGCACGCCGTCTTCCTCAAGGGGCTTGCGGGCGTTCCACCAGGCCGTGACGGGCGCGAAGTGCTCCAGGCGCATGGGCTTGGTCTTGGAAAAAGCTTTGTAACCTTCGGGCAGGTCAATACGGTAAAACCAGGTCTCCTTGGTGGGGCCGGTCTTGTCGAAGAACAGGATATTGGTGGCAATTGGAGTGTAGGGCGCAAAGACGCTCTTGGGCAGGCGGATGACGGTATGCAGATTGTATTCCGTCAGCAGCTTGTGCTTAAGGGCCAGCTTGGCGCCGTCTGCGCCGAACAGGAAACCGTCCGGCAGGATGACGGCGGCGCGGCCCTTGTCTTTGAGGCGGTGCATGATGAGGGCCATGAACAGGTCGGCGGTCTCGCTGCTGCGCAATTCCAGGGGAAAGTTGGCCTTGATGCTTTCCAGCTCGCTGCCGCCGTAGGGGGGATTCATGAGGATGACGTCAAAAAGGTCGCCTTCCTGATAGTCCTGTACGGGACGGGACAGGGAATTGTCGTGCATGATGACGGGATCGTCCAGGTCATGCAGCAGCATGTTGGTGACGCAAAGCAGGAAGGGCAGGGCTTTTTTCTCGCAGCCGTAGAGGGCACTGTTGTACTGGCGGCGGTCTTCCACGGTTTTGATCTGGGGGACCAGCTGGTTGAGGGCCGAGGTCAGGAAGCCGCCGGTGCCGCAGGCGAAGTCCGCGATGCGTTCGCCCAGTTTGGGGGCCAGCATGGCGGCCATGAAGTCCGTGACGGCGCGGGGGGTATAGAATTCGCCCGCGTTGCCCGCGCTTTGCAGGTTTTTGAGGATGGTCTCGTAGATCTCGCCAAAGGCGTGGCGGCTGTTGAGGGAGCTTACGTCAATGGCGTCGATGACGTTGATGACCTGGCGCAGCAGCACGCCTTTTTTCATGAAGTTGTTGTTGTCTTCAAAGGCGGCGCGCACGATGCGCTGGCGGCGGCTGCTGGTCTCGTCCAGGGGCAGGTCGCGCAGGCCGGGAAAAAGCTCGTTGTTGACGAAGTTCAGCAGGGCGTCGCCGGTCAGGGCCTTGCCGTCCTTTTTATCCACGGCCCAGCTGCGCCAGCGCAGTTTCTCGGGGATGATGGAGCGGTAGGCGCTGTCCATGAACTCCCATTCCTCTTCCTTGGCGTCATAGATCTTGAGGAAGAGCAGCCAGACAATCTGCTCGATGCGCTGGGCATCACCATTGATGCCTTCATCGTTGCGCATGATGTTTTGCAGACTTTTGACGAAGGTGGAAAGGGACATGCGGGGCTCCTTGGAAACGGGGAACGGTTAGGGGGCCGGGGCAGCGGACGGAACGGGGCAGGGCTGCATCAGGCCACGGTGTAGAGCCGGCTGCGCAGCTCGTGCAGGGCCTGAAGGAACTGGTCCCGGCCGCCGAAACGCCGGGCCAGGTTCATGGGGCTGTCCATGGCGCTGAAAGGCTCCACCTGCAGGACGCGAAGGTCTTCCAGCTGGGTGATGCCGGAATCCTTGTACTTGTCCAGCAGGGCCTCGATGACGGCGCGGGCCTGGTCGGAGTATTTGTGCAGATAATCGCCTTTGCGTACGTTGCGGACACGCTCCGCACGGGTCAGGGGCGGCTTGTCGAAGGCCACATGACAGATGAGGTCAAAGTCGTCAATAGCGGGGTCTCCGGCCGCCTCGCGCAGTTCGGAGAGCAGCACGCCCTGGTTCTCCAGCTCTTCCACGATGGTGGCCTTGCGCTCTTCCGCATCCCAGGCATGCAGAAAGGCATCCAGCGTTGCGTAGCGTTGCAGGATGTTGCGGCGGGAATAGTCCGTGATGCTCCCGGTGATGAGCTTGCCGTCCTTGTCATAGTATTGCACACGCTCGTTGAGGACGCGAACTTCCACACCGTTGACGCGGGGGATCACCTTTTTCTGCTCGTCCCCCTTACCCTTGCCGTCCGTAGATCCGGTATCCGGCGTTGTCTTGCCGCCGGGCTGGCCGCCGTCATCATCCACGGGGATGGGGTCGCCGTCGAAGTCGGGATCGGAGAACAGGCGGCAGACATTACGGAAGTCCATGATGGTGAAGTACCATTTGTCACAGTCCGGGCGCAGGCGCGTGCCCCGGCCGATGATCTGCTTGAACTCGCTGATGGAGTTGATGACGTTGTCCAGCACGATCAGACGGCAGGTCTTGCAGTCCACCCCGGTGGTCATAAGGCGCGAAGTGGTGACAATGACGGGATACTTGCTCTTTACGCTGGTAAAGTTGTCCAGCTGCTTTTTGCCCACCGCATTGTCGCCGGTGATGCGCATCACGTAGCGGGGATCCTGTTTGACGAACTCGCTGTTCTCGTTGACCAGAGCCTGGCGCATACGTTCGGCGTGGTCTATGCTGGCGCAAAAAACGATGGTCTTGGCAAAAGGATCGCGTTTTTTCAGGTACTGGCTGATGTGATGGGCCACGGTGGTCGTGCGCTCGTCGATGATGAGGTTACGGTCGAAGTCCGTGACCGTGTACTCGCGGTCCTCCACTTCGTTGCCGTAAACGTCCAGCTTGCCGGCTTCGGGCCGCCAGCCTTCAAGGTCCTTGTCCAGCTCCACGCGGACGACCGTGTACGGGGCCAGAAAACCGTCATCAATGCCCTGTTTGAGACTGTAGGTATAGATGGGCTCGCCGAAGTAGTCGCTATTGGAGACGTCTTCCGTTTCCTTGGGCGTGGCGGTCATGCCGATGTGCGTGGCGGTATGGAAATAGTCCAGGATCTTGCGCCAGCGGGAATTTTCACGCGCGCTGCCCCGATGGCACTCATCCACGATGATCAGGTCAAAAAAGGTGGGGGCGAAGGCACGGAAGGGCTCTTCGTTCTCGTCCCCGGCCAGCTGCTGGTACAGCGACAGGTATATTTCGTACGAGCTGTCCAGCTTTTTGTGCTCGACCTTGTGCATCTTGTCGCCGAAGGGGGCAAAGTCCTGGCTCATGGTCTGGTCCACAAGGACGTTGCGGTCGGCAAGGAAGAGGATGCGCTTTTTGCGGCCGGACTTCCACAGACGGTGGATGATCTGGAAGGCCGTATAGGTCTTGCCCGTCCCGGTGGCCATGACCAGCAGGATGCGCTGTTGCCCGCGCGCCACGGCCTCCACCGTGCGGTTGATGGCGATGCGCTGGTAGTAGCGGGGCGTGTTGACGTTGTCCGCAAAGTAGTACGGCTGTTGGATGAGCTCTTCTTCTTCCGGCGTATAGGCGCGTGCCTGACGGAATCGCTGCCAGAGCTCTTCCGGTGAGGGAAATTCCTCCATGCTCAGGGTGCGTTCTTTTCCTGTCAGCAGGTCATGCTCAAGAAAATTTTTGCCGTTGGACGTATAGGCAAAAGGCACGTCCAGGGTCTGGGCATAGTCCAGGGCCTGATCCATGCCGTCCCCTGTCATGGTATCGTATTTTTTTGCCTCCACTATGGCCAGCGGCTGATTGCTGCTCCAGAACAGAAGGTAGTCCGCTTTTTTGCCAGTGGCCCGCTTGGCTTTTCCGCCGTGCACCTGAACGCGGCCATCTGTAAAATACAGTTCCATGCGGATCCGCTTCTTGTCCCAGCCCGCATCTTCAAGAGCAGGGGTGATATAGCGCAGTTTCGTCTCTTCCTCGCTCAGGGGAGCATTGTAGATATTCTGCATGGCGGCCTCGCAAAAAATGAGTAGATAGATCACAGAATACCAGTAAATGTTTTTTTCTGAAAGACCGGACGGGCTCCGTACGATGGATTGTGGCCGGAAAGCCCACCGGTCGGAGAGATCCCCGCATTGCGGCCCGCCGTCAAAGCGGCTATCCTGCGAAAAGATGTGAAGAGCATCCTTTCCGCACTCCAGCAGTGAGGCCGCGTCATGAATCCCGTCACCGACATCCTTGCCCGCGCCGTGGTCCCCGAGCATTCCGCGCCCTTCATGCAGGCCGTTTCCGGGGGCCGGGTGCTGATGGTGGATCACTTCGTCTTTTACGCCGCCGAAGACTGGCTCATGGCCATCGCCTACCCCTTGCGGGACGGCGGCGAGTACAGCCACCAGCGTTTCGAGGCCGCCTTGTCCGGGGCCCTGCGCGAGACCGGGGCCACGGCCTGCTTTGCCGTGGGGCCCGACCTGCCGCCGCGTCTGGCGGACAACGTGCTGGAGCGGGACGTGTTCTACACGCTTCCGGCCGGTGCGCCCGTGCCGCCGCGCCTGCGCTCGCCCGTGCGCAAGGCCCGGGAACGCCTGCGCATCGACGAGACGCGCGAGTTCGGGCCGCAGCATCGCCGTCTGTGGGCCGAGTTCATGGGCCGGGCCGTGCTGCGGGCCAACGTGCGCGAGCTCTTTGCCCGCACGCCGCAGATGCTGGCCGCCGAAGGCGCCGACGTGCGCCTGCTCAACGCTTGGGACGGCGACCGCCTGGTGGCCTGTCTGGTGCTGGATTACAGCACCCCCGCCTTCGTCAGTTATATCGTGGGCGCCCGCTCGCGCAGCCATCCCGTGCCCCATGCCGGGGACGCGCTCTTTGCCGTCATGCTGGAGAAGGCCCGCGCGGCGGGCTGCGACTTCGTCCAGCTGGGCCTGGGCGTCAATGAGGGCATCACCCGCTTCAAGCGCAAGTGGGGCGGGGAACGGCAGCTTTCCTACGTCATGGCCCAGTGGCAGGAGCGGCCGCGTTCCGACATGAATAAAGTGGTGCTGGACGAGCTCATGCATGCCCTGGTGGAGCGCAGCGACGAAGGCCTTTCCAAGCGCCAGATACTGGACAGGCTGCCCGACCAGCGCCCCTTTGCCATGCTCTGGGAGCTGGAGAAGCAGGGCCGCCGCTCCTGGATCTGCGGCACGGCGCATTTCTTCTGCTATTCCTTTGCCGACTCGTTCCGCCGCCTGTTCCGCCAGGTGGACACCGTCATCTTTGAAGGCCCGCTGGATGCCGAGAGCCTGGCGCAGGTGGAGGCCTGCGGCAAATCTCCCGATCCCGGGACCGTACCACTGGACAGCCTGATGACCGAGGCCGAGATCCGGCGGCTGGAGCGCGTGGTCTGCGGCGTGCGCGGGCCGGTGGCGCGCTTTCTGAACATGGAGTGGGAGGATGCGCCGGACGTGCGGGAGCGCCTGCGTTCCACCCGGCACTGGTACGCCTTCTTCTCCCTCTGGACGGCCTTTCTGGAGCGGCAGGGCTGGCGCGATTCCGTGGATCTGGAGGCCTGGCATCTGGCCCGCGACATGGGCAAGACCGTGCTGGGCATGGAGACCATGGAAGAGCAGCTCCATTCCCTGGAAGTGGTGCCCGTGCCGCGCGTGCTGGATTTCTTCCGCCACTGCGGCCAGTGGCGCTCCTACATGAAGCGCAATATCTACCATTACCTGCGCGGGGAGCTGGAACCCATGATGGGCACCAGCACGGAATTCCCCACGCGCACGCAGCAGGTCATCGACTTCCGCGACCAGCGTTTCCGCGAGCGCATGCGCCCCTTCATCGAAAAGGGCGGGGTCGCCGTCTTCGTGGGCGCGGCCCACATGCTGCGTCTGCGCCGCATGCTCACCGAGGACGGCTTCACGGTGCGGCAGGTGCGGCCCACCTGGATCCACAGGATGCGGGCCCGCCTGCGTGGCGAGGACGATCTTTACCGCATCCCCGCTGACGGGGATCGCTGACAGCCGGGGGCGTCCCGCCGGTCCGTGCTCTGCTGGAGCAGGCCGTGGCCCGGGCGCTCCGCCACAAGGAGACCATCATGTTTTCACAGGGATTGCAGCATTTCACGGCCGAGGCCGTGGTCCCGGAACAGCTGCTGCACTATGTGGCGGCGGTGGCCGGTTCCCGCCCTCTGGCCTGCGCCGGTTTTCCCGCCTATCTGCTGGAAGGGCATCTGGTGCTGGTGGCCTACGACGCGGCCATGCTGGAGACCTTTTCCGGCGGGCCGGATCTGGAAGCGGCCACCGCCAGAGTGAAGGAGGCCGCGGATGCGGCCGCCCGTCTGGAGGCCGTGAGCGTGCGCCAGAGCGCCGAGGCCGCCACGGCGGAGGGCGTGCAGCTGCGTGTGGACGCCGCTGTGGATGCGGCCCTTGCCCTGCCGGAGGTGCGCCAGATCACCGTCCTGGCCCCGGTGCGGCCCACACGGGCCCCGCAGGATGCGGGCACGGGCACGCCGGACGACTACTGGGACCTCGACCTGCCCCTGCTGCGCGAGGACGGCTCCCTGCCGTGGCAGAAGCTGCGCAACATGGAGCGCCGCGCCCTGCGCGACGTGGAGGTGGTGCGCGAGGCCTGGCAGCCGGATCACGCCGCGCTGGTGCAGGACTTTTTGCGCCGCAAGCCCTTCGAGCCGGGCACGGTGCATATCTTCAGCCATCTGGAAAGCTATGTGGGCTCCCATCCCGACGTGCAGCTCTGGGCCGCCCGCCACCGGGAGGACAACAGCCTCCAGGCCTTTGCCGTGGGCGATTACGCATCCCTGACCACGGCCTTCTACATGTTCGCCTTCCGGCGGCAGGATGCCGTGCCCGGCTGCGCCGACGCGCTGCTGGCCGGGCTGGTCAGCGAGGCCGAGGCCCGCGGGCATATGCGCTTCTGCCTGGGCCTGGGCATCGATCCCGGCATCCGTTTCTTCAAGCACAAGTGGCATGCCCGCCCGGCGTTGCCCTGTCTGGAGACCGGCTGGAGCACCCGTGCCACCACATCGGGGGGCGGCTGGTTCTCCCGCCTGCGCCGCCTGCTGGGCGGAGAGGAGGCCGCATGAGCACGTCCGATCCCCTGAGCCCCAGGTCCCTGCCCGGGCCGGGACTGCGCCAGTGGCTGCGCGAGGCCTTCGTGGGACGGTCCACGCCCCTGCTCTGCATGCAGGTGGAGGTCTCGTCCGTTTGCGCCTGCCGCTGCACCTACTGCCCGCACACCACCAAAAAAGACGTTTGGCAGTCGCGCCTCATGAGCGCCGAGACCTTCGCCGCCCTGTGGCCGCTCATGCGCCAGTGCGGCCGTGTCCACCTGCAGGGCTGGGGCGAACCCTTCCTGCATCCCCGCTTCATGGATTTCGTCAGCGTGGCCCGGCGGGCGGGGTGTGCCGTGTCCACTACCACCTGCGGCCAGCACATGGACGAGGCCCTGGCCGCCGCCATCGTGGATAGCGGCATGGACGTGGTGGCCTTTTCCCTGGCCGGTACCGACGAGGCCAGCAATGCCAGCCGTCAGGGCATCCCCTTCAGCCGGGTCTGCGAGGCCATCCGCTGCCTGCAGGACGTGCGCCGCAAGAAGCAGGGCGTCCATCTGGAAGTGCATCTGGCCTATCTGCTCCTGCCTTCGCAGCTGGAAGCCGTGAAGCGCCTGCCCGAGCTCATGGAAGAGCTGGATGTGCATTGCGCGGTGGTCAGCACCATGGACTACATCGCTTCGCCGGAGCTGGCCGTGGAGGCCTACAGCCCCGAAGAGGCGGACAAGGTGGCCGCAGCGGCCGCCGTGCTGGCGCCTGTGGCGGCCCGGGTACGCCAGAGCGGCCGGGAGCTGTGGTACGCCCTGCCTGATCCCGAGGCCGTGGGGCGCGTGCGCAACGGCTGCCGGGAAAACGTGGACCGCACCATCTATGTGGACACGCAGGGCAACCTTTCGCCCTGTGTGTACGTCAACCTGCCCACCAGCGAGGAAGACCCCAAGCGGCGCATCTTTGCCCGCGCCGAATACGGCCGCCCCGCCGAGGAACTGGCCGAGCTGTGGCGCACCAAGGGCTTCAGGGACTTCCGCGCCGCTCTGGCCGGGCCCTGGCCCGACCTGCCCTGCGCGGGCTGCTCCAAGCGTTTCGAGAAGATCTGGTAGGGCGGGAAAGTTTGGGATGAGGGGGGAAGGGAAACCTTTTTGGAAAAAGGTTCTCCCTTCCCCCCTCAAACTCCCCCCATCCTTTCCAAAAACTTTTATCAGGGAGGATGACAGGGCAGGGCGGCTGTGACGAGCTGCCGCCGGCTGTCGGTCCCCGTCGCTGTTCACGCGGGAGAGTTTTGCAGCGCAGGAAATCGTTGAACTACCGGGAACGGGATGGTCATCCTGTTCCCGGTAGTTTTTTATTATTGATTTCAGGTTGTTGAGTGTAGTGGTGCGAAACGGGGAACCATCAGCCCCGGGGATGGTCCCGATTTCTGGCAACAGCCGGGGCCGTGTCCGCAAGTCTTGGATGGAAGCCGGATGCTCCAGATGCCGGATGTCCGATGGCTGGCGCACCCCATGCTTTGTGCAGCATTCGTTTGGAACAGTGATGTGTCATCGTTCTGTCCAGACAGCGACGGGGACCGTCCATACCGGTCAGAGCAAAAGTTTTTTCGGGGTGTGGGAGAGCACGAGAGGGGGAGGGG
>OLFY01004105.1_pt1 | contig 10570 bp, 10 predicted proteins | sample 1605611 | NCBI WGS metagenome assembly OLFY01 (sample SAMEA3888923, study PRJEB22519) | human gut metagenome | biome: human gut; feature: human-associated habitat; material: faeces | place: Denmark | collected 2011
TGTTCGCCTGATTTTCTAGGAAACTCGGATACTTCTGACACTTCAGATATTTCGAGGTTTTACGTTATACGGGTTCCGGTTCATTCGGAACCCGTTTTCTTTATGCTTTTCGCTGCATTGCACGCTGACGGTTGCGCGGGTGGGGGTGTTTCCGCCATGCCGTACGGGCCGATCCGACTTGTTCGAATGGTAATGCGTGCGGAACGTCATGATGCCCCCGCATCTTAAAAAACGTCAGGCCGGCATCAGACCTGTACGCCTGCGAGCTTCAGGAACTTCTTGTCGGACTGGATGCCTTGAGTCAGGAACTCGCCGTCCTTGAACAGCGCGTAGGTCGTGACCGGAGCTGGCGTATTCTGGGCCTGCTCACGGCTGATGATGTGAATGGTTTTTAATGGAATGCTGTGCTCTTCCGCCACCGCTTCCACGCGTGGCACCCAGTAGTGGGTGAACGGACACTGGTCCGTGTAATAGAGAACGAATCCATCACCATCCGCCGTGGGATATTTGGCGCATTCTTTGAATTGCGGAGGCTCCGTGTCCGAACCGAACGGCAGGGACATGAGCATGATTCCGCATGATGACGTGTCCGCAACCATGAAACCCTTGTGCGCAAGGTATTTCGCGTCGGAGAGGAATTCGCGCTTGCGTCCTTCGGCAGACAAAATACACAATCCCTTCCGCCCCTGCTCCTTCGCATCCCTCACGCACCCCCGTAACAGGTCGTTGGAATATCCGTGCCCTTTCATGGAGCCGGCGACCCATAGACAGTCGATGTAAAGATACCCATCCGCTTGGATAGGAACCCACGCGTTCTCCGCGGGGATATATTCGATGAAGCATTTTCCGCGTTCTACGCTGCGGTAGAAGATCAATCCTTCGTCGAATCGACGTTTGAGCCACTCCTTTTTCGCAAGGGCCTGTTTGTCGGACATGGCGCAGCAGACGTGCTCTGCATCGATGTTGTCCCTGGTAATTCGAATGTATTCCATTCGGGACCTCCTTGTCTTGCGCGGTTCCGCCCATGTTGCCGCCTATGGCGTGGGATTATTGCCGAGTCTACTGGAAGGCGCCGTTCCTTGACATCAGCGTTGCTCCGAAAAAACGAGATTCCGGTTTCCATGACGTTTTCAGACTTCCGTATTTTAGATATTTAGACAAACGTCTAAATATCTGGTAGGATGAATATCGCAATCCGATACTGGAAAGAGAGCGATGATGGCAGGAGAAGGATTCAAGGCACTCGCCGACCCCACGCGGCGTCGTATCCTCGAGCTGCTGCGTGCGGGGGATATGACCGCGGGGGAGCTCGCGGAGCATTTCGACATCAGCAAGCCATCGCTCAGTCACCATCTGGCGACTCTTAGGAACGCTGGTCTCGTAACGGACGAACGACATGGGCAGAACATCGTGTACAGCCTCAATACCACAGTTATGCAGGACTTGGTCGGATGGTTCATGGGCTTCGCGGACGATCCGGAAGACAGGCAATGAAAGGTCTGACAATGCAAAAGCAGGAAAAACCCGAGACAACCAAAGCCTCGACCGGTATTCCGGCCCGTGTATGGGTCGTCCTCATGCTGCTTTGCGTGCTGAACGTCGTGGCGCATCTTGCCGCCATGCCGGGGCTATCTGAGCGCATTCCCATGCATTGGGGTGCTGACGGCGGTGTGAATGGATGGGGGCCACGTTGGATGGCATCCGTTCTGGGTGCGCTTCCATTGACGTTTCTCGCACTGTTCTATGTGGTGCCGCGCATTGATCCGAAAGGTGCCGCATATGCCAAGTTCGGCGGATTCTACCAAGGATTCGTGATCTCGTTCACGGTATTCATGTGCGCCATCAGCTGGCTTGGGGAACTCACCGTCTGGAACCTCCTTCCTGGCAAGGGCTCGGTCAACGTCATCGTGTCCGGGGCGATCGGCGCGTTCTTCATCGGCATGGGTAATTATCTACCTCGTGTGCGGCAAAACTACACGCTCGGCATCAAAACGCCATGGGCGCTCGACGACCCCGACAACTGGCGCCGCACCCACCGTTTCGGCGGAGCCTGTTTCATGGTGGTGGGCGTTAGCCTGATTGTGCTGGGATTTTTAGGAGGTATATTGCCTGAAACCTGGATTCTGGCAGTGATTATGGTGCTTGCGATTGGCTCGGTCGCAGCCATGTATGTTTACTCGTATCTCATCTGGCGCAAATCCCACAACAGCTGATTGGGTAGCACCCCCGGTTTTCTTCAGCGAAACCACAGGGGAGTCCGACCCGAATTGCCTGACCGTGCGGGTCGTGTTGACGCGGATAAACGGATAAAAGACGCCCCGGTGACATGGAAACCAGCGGTTAGCATGGGGACTCGTACTTGTAAGTGCAACAGGCATTCCGATGATGTTTGATTTTCCTGCATGCAAACCCGTCGTGTTCTTTATTTCTGTTGTATTGCGAGCAGTACGGTGGCGCGCAGGACGTCCTCGTCGGTGAAATTCAGGCCCCATATGATCTCGACCTTGTCGGTGAGGCGCTTCTGCACGCCACCGACGATCGCCGTGGCGTCGGACAGTTGGAGGCTCTTCGGACCTTCGATGGCGATTATCGCTCCCGTGACCTCGTCGGACGCGACGCTCGAATCATGGAACCGTCCGTCGAGCGCCTCCACGATGCCCGTCGACGACCCGCTTTCCACGCGGATGACCGTGGTCAGGGCGCCGGCGCAGACGCTTCTGACGTCGTCCCCATCGATGTGGATGTACTTGTTGTTGCCGAGGAATCCCTCCAACGCCGCGACGGCATCGTCCATCGTCGTGGCGGGATCCTCTCCCGGGACGGGCAGGAGGTCCACGTCCACGCGGTCCGTGGCGTCCGTTCCGGCTGCCGGCATGCGGACGGTCAGTTTCCGTTCGCCGTCGTTTTCGTTCCATAGGATCTTGACGACATGGCTTCCGTCCGTCTTGTCCGTGGCGTCGATGTGTCGTGCGGTCATTTTTGGTTCCTTTTCGATGAGGCGGGTTCGTTTCTTTCCGGGGGATGTCCCGGCCGTTCTTACTTCTGTCGATGCCGGACGGGCGTGTGGTCCGATCGGGGCGAGTGCGAATCAGGACGGGGGTCGGCATGGGCGTCGTGGATCGGCGACGAGTCCCAAAAACGTCACCGATCCACGACGCAATCCCGACACCCGTTTCGCAGCCGAGGACGATGGCGGAAGGGGCATTGGCGCGGTTCTTGCCGGCCACGACGGAAGACGTGGTCTGTGCGAGAGTGCTATGCCTTGGCTAGCTTCTTATGTCTGAGGGTGTAAACGGCATCGGCGGAATCGGCGACACGTTTGGAATGCGTCACCACAATGACACATTTACCGAGTTGATGAGCGGCATGCCGCAAAAGATCAATCACCTCATCAGTCATTTCCGGATCCAGGCTGCCAGTCGGTTCATCCGCCAGAATCGCGCGGCCGGGCGCCACTAGGGCGCGGCCGACCGCCACCCGCTGACGTTGGCCACCCGACAAGTGCATGATGTTGCGCTTCGATTCCTCACGGCTCAGCCCCAGATCCTCGAGGATCTTCATATCGGCCTTGGGATTGACCAGGCGCAGATTCTCTTCGGGGGTGAGATAGTCGATCAGATTATGGTCCTGGAACACCAAGGACACGTGCTCGCGACGGTGCTTTGAATAACCCGTCGTAGCTATATCCTCGCCCTCAAAACGAACCACTCCATCAGAGGGGGCATCCAGACCGGCCAACAGAGACAGCAAAGTGCTCTTTCCCGCTCCCGATGGACCGGTTATCGCATACATCTTTCCGGATTCGAAATCTGCGTTCACGTCCGAAAGAACGCGAATCTTCGCCGCGCCATATGAGTAATTGACATGGTCCAATTGCAGACAGATAGTCATGATTAGTATCTCCTAACGCATAGAGGAAAGAATGGATTTCGGGGATTTGGCCAGCACTGCGGCGCACGACACGGCAAGCGCGATTGCGATGACCGCGCATCCGAGCAGCAGGATGAGCAGCGTCTGTTCTGGCGGCAGAGCCTCCACCTGCAATGATTCAAGAGGTGCGACTCCCGAATCGTGCAGCAGGAGCGAGGACACGTAACCGGACAATAGGGAGCCCGTTCCCAGCGAGCACAGGGCGGCGACCACAGCCATGAGACCGGTTTCGATCGCGAACTGGGCGATAATCTGCATCTTGCCGATGCCGAGGGCCAGAAGGGTGCCTATCTCATGGATGCGTGAGCGAATCCAGAAGACAAGCGCCATGCCCAATACCAGCACATCGGCCAGGCAGACGGACAACAGCACCATGCGGACCAGATCGCGTACCGTTTCCACCGACTGCAGCACGCCGGAAAGCTGCGCCGAGTCATCGGTGACGCCATACTCGCTTCCGGCGATTTTTTTTGCTTGGGCCATTGCTGCGGAAAGATCCCGCGGATTATCCGAGAGGCACCGGATCGTGCCGACCCGTTCCTCTCCAGTCAGCGCGGAAACCACTTGAGCGCCCGAATAGATGAGATTCTCCGATGCGTCCGATGGCATAGGGCTCTGTGCCTGTACATTGCCAGAGAAGATTCCGGCCACGCGAACGGTGGAATCGCGGCCTTCCTGACTGAGTCGGAAGGTCGATCCCACCGATAGTCCATTCTCACGTGCGAAATCCCGGTGAATCAGTACGTTCCGGCCATTACCTGAAATGTGGTGTCCTTGTTCCAACCGGTACAGGCCGCTTTGGAACTCTTCGGACAACGAGGAGTCAGTGGTGCCCAGCACGCTGACCTGCGTGGATAGGCCGGAATCCAGTCGAGGACCATGTTCGGGGACAACCGGATGCGCGCCATCCACCTGCGCCAGGGTCTTACGTTCGTAAACGGTTTTCCCTACGCCGGGGATGCGTGAGAACCGGCTCGCTTCCTTTGGGCTGACGGGATTCTCGCCGGTGTCGACGGTAAAACCTATTCCCAGGCTTCCGCCGATATCGTCGGACATTTTCTGAAGCGCCGTTGACGCTCCGACCTGAGCCACGAGACTGGTGAAAACCATCAGCATCAACAGTCCGATGATTCCGCTGCGTACCGGTTTACGTACGATTGCCAGCGTGGCACGCTTCCACACGTTCATGCCCGTCATCGGAGCTCCGACAGGCTTCGTGGCGACTTGCGCAGCATCGGTATGCACGATATGGCGACGCATACCAGCATCACCGCCAGCAGGCCGAGCGATACATACAGTACGGCGGTTATGTCGATCGATACCGTGAGCGAATCCAAGGTACGAACCGACATATTGGACTCAAGATCGCCGCCGACCTGTCCCATGCTGCTCAGTTCCTTCGCCGCGGAGGCGTTCACGGAACGGAGGGCCGAGGTGCCAAGCCATTGGGCCGCTCCCCGTGCGCACAGCCATCCGAGGACCAGGGACGGCAGGCCGATCAGAATCATCTCGGTTAGATATTGGGCGATCAGGGATGGCTTGCCGATGCCGAGGGACACCAATACGCCCATCTCCTGACGTCGGTCGTTCATCCACAGCAAGAGCATGAGGCTGAGGACTATCACTGCCGAGATGGTCACGCCGATCAAAGCGCCGCGCATCATGGAGCGCACACTTCGGGCGGCATTCAGCATGCTCGACGTATATTGGTCATTGCGCGTGATCTGGTAGTTGTTCCAATCCACCGGAAGCTTCTTCGCCGCTTCCATGGTTTTCTCCACGTCGACACCCCTGTCCAGAACGAAAGTGGCATCCTGGTATATTTCCTTGCCGACCTTGTACTGGTACAGAGTACTTGTAGTGTCCAAATCGGTGTACACAGTGTTGGAGGTGAGTTCCGCGCGGCTGGATACCTTTCTGTCGCTGTCCCCTTTGAATATTCCGACGATGGTGGTTTTGACAGTTGCCGTCGAATGCGACTCATTGTCGGCATCATATGGATTGGCCTTGAGCGTGAGGGTATCGCCGACTTTAAGCCCATTGGTTTTGGCGAGATCCTCATGGACCATCGACATATGCTTATCGGACGCCTTTAGATGACGTCCTTCGACCATGCCGAGCGTGTGGGACGTGAACACATTGAGTTTTGACGAATCGTTTGTGCCTATGACGTTGGCCGTATTGCCGAACTGCTGTTCTTTCTCCGCATCGTAATCATCGCCGCCGGGGACCTTCACCACGCTGGCTCCCACGAGATCGGCGGTGGCGTTCTGCCTGACCATGCACGAGCCAACCCCGGACAGCTTCGAGATTCGTTGCACATCAGCGGGACGAACCATTCCGCCTCCGCGAGGCGTCAGCATGCTGCCTTGCAGGTTACTGGCCAGCACGAATCCGCTGACCGCCTGTTTTTCAATCTGTCTGGCCTCATGTTGAGCTGCCTGAGAAACCGCGGTTGCGGACAGCATACTCGCCGTTATGATGGTCAGCACAATGAACAGCACCGCGGTGCGCACTCGTTTTCTGAGCACATAGCGCGCCGCCCGTGAGATAAAGGTCATTAATACCCCCTGTAAAGCTGGGACCTTCTCGGTAGTGCCCGAAAAGATGTGCACTTTGGACCATGGCCGTCCATGGCACGATGATCAGTTCGCTTCCGCGAGTTTGTCATCGAGCCGGGACCTGTCGAGATAGCGGCGGGTCGACGCTTTCCTCGCGCCGTCTGTGGCGCTCGATGACCGCGGATTCGAAGACCTCGCCCTTGAGCTTGGGCACCTTCAGGCCGAGCCTGCCGGCCTTGGCGGTCAGGCTCCGGTCGTAGTGGCCGGCCCTGTACGCCTTCCGCTCCCCGGTGCGCTCGTACTTGGCGGCGTTGGCGATCTCGTCGGCCTCGGCGTCGAGCATCGCGTTCAATAGCTCGGCGACCTTTTCGGCGACCAAGCGGTCGAGCCTGGTCTCGAGCAGGTTCTGGTCGATCTGTATGATGTTCTCGGGCATGGTTCCGTCTCCTGGCTTCCAATCGCGGTTTTTTGTTTTGGCGAATGAAAATCGTACACAGGACGCGGGCCATGCCTTCTTACGTCAGGGCCGGAATCCGAAAGTGCGCAAGAATTCGGGCGTTATCGCCTGAACTGCTCGTCGGGCTTGTCCACGAGCCATTCGTCGATCGCGAGCAGCGTGTACGTGGAGTATTTGCGCACGAGCTTGGCCGGACCTCCCGGTTTGAGGGCCGCGGCCGCGACCTGTTCCGCGAGGTCGGGCATCCGTATGTAGCAGGCCCGGTAGCGTCCCCTGCACGCGGATTTCACCAACGCGCATAGCAGGAACGACTTGCCCGATCCGGTGGCTCCCTGGAACGCGACGTTCAGACGCTGTCCGAGGTAGTTGCCGGCGTCGAGTCCGGCGAGCACGCCGCGGTCGAGCCCGCGCTCCTCGGCGAGGTCGATGGTGCGCAGGTCGGCCTGCGGGTAGCGCAGTCCCGCCCGTTTGACCAGGCGTTGGATCTTCGCGTCGGTGTATCCGCCGTACGCGTTGTCGACCGCGAGGCCGACCACCTCGGCATGGTTCAGGGGCATGACGGTCCGTTCGTCGAGCCGTTCGAACGCGTCGAGCAGTTCGGCGGCGTTCATCTCGCGCAGTTTGCGTTTGGTCTCGGAATCGATGATCATCGCGCTCACCTGCCCATGTTCGCGTAGTAGTCGCCACCACGCACCCAGCCGCCGGCACCGTCATCGGATGTTTCCGTCAGCCCGCCGGTCATGTCCTGGCCGGTCTCGAGTATCGGCCTGATGTGCGAGTACCTTGGCGAGGCGACCGACTGCAGGGCCAGCGAGCACGCGTTCTCGAGACGCCGCTCGGAATAGCGTCTCGAGAGCCGCAGCACCGCCAACGCGGGCTCCACCCCCTGGTCGTCGAAGCGCTGCGCGGCGAACAGCCTCCCGACGACGTCCGCGCAGTCCGGTCCGACGCGTTTCGCCCATCGCTCGCAGCGTTCCCGGTCCCATTGCCTCCATCCGGCCTTCCCGGGCAGGTCGGTCTCGTTCGTGCTGTATCGGTTGGCCGCCGTGGCGGGCAGGAGTCTGTGCGTGCAGAGCCTGGAGCCCTTGTGCCACACCTCGAGCGTGTCGGAGCCGACGCGCAGGTCCACGACGGTTCCGGCGTAGGCGTACGGGACGGAATACCAGTTGCGCGCATACGCGACGTGGCAGTTGGACTGCACCTTCCTGCCGTATATCCAGTCCGCCACCTCGTACGCCGTTCCCGGCAGCGGTATCAGCAGCGGCCTCTCGTCGGACTCGAACACGGACCGTCTGGAGCCGTCGCGTTTCTGGAACGGACGGGAATTGTACTCGTCCAGCCACCCGCGGACGGCCCCGCGCAGCTCGTCCAGCGACGCGAACGCGCGGTCGCGCATCGCTCCCGCCAGCGCCATGGTCGCGTGCCATACCGTGTTCTCCGCTGACGGCTTGTCCTTCGGCCTGCGCACGCGTCCGGGGATCACCGCGGCGGAATAGTGCTCGGCCATGGAGCGGTACGCGTCGTTGAGCACGACCTCGCCGTCGCGCGGATGGCTGATCACGCCGGTCTTGAGGTTGTCGCACACCAGACGTGGCGTGGAGCCGCCGAACCACTCGTACATCGCAACGTGGCACCGCAGCCAGGCGTTCTGCCCCATGTCGAGCGTCGGCTCCACGAACGCGTACCGGCTGAACGGCAGCACCGCTACGAACAGGTACGCCTTCGAAACGTCGCCGGTGACCGGATCGACGATCCGCATGGTCTTGCCGGCCCAATCGACCTCGATGGTGCGTCCGGCCTTGTGCTCGACCCTGCTCGTCACACCGGTCCTCGCCACATAAGCGGCGTACTGCTTGCAGAAACGGTCGTAACCCATGCGCGGCCTGCCCGCGGCGGCGCATTCGTCGGCGTACTCGCCGTGCAGGATGCGCAGGGTCACTCCGACACGCGCGAGCTCGCGGTGGACCCTGGCCCAGTCGGGCTGCTCGTACACGCTTTCCCGTTCGCCCCTGCCGGGGAACAGCATCGAGTACACCTCGTCGTCCGGTTTCGTCTCAACGTCCGGATAGGCGATTCCCGCGGCCGCCGAGGCGGCCAGCACCTCGGCCACGCTCTGCCTGGCGATCCCCAACGATCTGGCGATCGCCCGCCCGGACAGACCCTGGTCGTTGAGGCGGAGTATCGCCTTGGCCTTGATTTTCCTTACCATTGTCGGTAACTCCTTTCACCACACGTCCCTCGCATGGTGAAAGGAGCCTAACAACCAGTGGCCTTGATACGCAATAACGGTGGCCTTGAACCGCAATAATCGTCAAAAAGCGCGATCGGCCTTCTTCGGCAATAACAGTGGCCTTGAAACGAGCAAATATTCACAGAATATCAGTTGACGACATTTTGCCACGTTCGATGTTGAAATCAGTCCTTACTTACCATGACACATAAATTCAGTCTCTATGTTTTTGCAATCTGCTCGGATGGTAGGCAGTGCTCGGATGGTAGGCAGTGCCCGAAAGATTGCATGATCACGTATATTCCTAACGCGATGTGGCTTGAGGCAGTGGGGCGCGAGCGTTTTCTTGGGAAACAGCCACACAGACTTTTATCAAGGATTTTCAGATATAAGTGAAGGTCCGGTTCCGCATGCCAGCGGAACCGGACCTTCACTTATTGGATTGCGATTACTTCACTACAACAGTGAGATTGAAGTAACGGTTGTAGATGGTCGCGCCGGTTTGGAAGGTACCTGCCGTGTGGGCATAGATGGTACCGTCGCCGTCAACGGTGACTACAGAGTCGTCACCGCCGAGCTTGCTCCAAAGAGGCAGCTGGCGGGCATTGCTGGGCAAAACCTTGAGGTCCACATGCTTCGATGAGCCGGCCGACATGGTGAGTGTGTACTCATTGTCGCCCGTCTTCACCAAACCATCGGCGCTTGGAGTGATCGAATCAACCGGATCGGAATTGCTCCACGAGTCATAGCCTCCAACGGAGAGCTTCTTCTGTGCGGTCAGCACAGTGCCATCGGCGCGGGTTGCCTTGACCGAGACAACGGTGTCGGCATAGTCATCTCGCATGAAGCTGAACTCTGCCTTGAGATTCACCGTGCGTCCCGTGGAGGTCTTGGAGAATCCACCGTTGATGAACTTCAAGAGATCGGTATTCGGAATGCTCCATTCCACATTCTCGAAGCTGCTGCCATCCTTTTCACGGGCGGTGAGCTGGAACTCTTCGTTACCAACCACTTTGCCGCTTTCAGCGCCGGCGATGACGATATCACCCGAGGGCTGAGGCGCGGAAGTGACGGTGACGGTGATTTTGGAGCTCACGCCATCGGCGGTTGCGGTGATGGCGGCGGTACCGGCCTTGCCTGCGGTCAGCAGGCCGGTACCCATCACATTGGCCACCGAGGAATTGGAGGAAGTCCAGGACACCTTCTTGTTGGTGGCGTTCTCCGGCAGCACGGCAGCATTCAGCTGGACGCTTTTGCCTGCCATGATGCTGAGCTTGCCATTGGCGACGCCATTACCGGAAATGGTCACAGAGTTAACGCCGACAACAGCAGAACCAACCGTGCAGTTGGGGGTGACGTCGGCGATGGACTGGCCACCGGACACGGCGATGG
>OLFY01004106.1_pt1 | contig 10570 bp, 11 predicted proteins | sample 1605611 | NCBI WGS metagenome assembly OLFY01 (sample SAMEA3888923, study PRJEB22519) | human gut metagenome | biome: human gut; feature: human-associated habitat; material: faeces | place: Denmark | collected 2011
CCTTTTCCATGCTGGCGGTGGCGCGGGTGGTACCCTGCTGCTTTGCCTGTGCAGCTACATCCTCGTCGGAGATAAAGCAGAACACCTCGCCGCCGAATTGCGCCAGCTTCTTTTTATTGATGCCCGAGCGCGCCATCTGAGTATCGGTGACGATGCAGGCACCGTTTTTAAGCGCCTGCATTCCCTTTTGCACCGCACCCTCGGAGATGCAGAGATTGTCCACGTAGTCAAAATCTGCGGTGGTGTGGATGACCCGTTTGACCACCAGCTCATTTTCCGGCAGGATGGCGTCCGCTTTGCCGCGGGAGAGCAGCTCCTCGGTGATAATCTCAAAACTTCTTTTTTCGATGTCAGCGGGCAAAACCTGCTGCAGATGAATCTTTTCCATAACAATCCTCTCCTTTGGTGTGGGCTTAGCGTTCGATGCCGTCCCGAGCCGGGATGCCGTTGTCGAACGGGTGCTTTTTCTTTTCAATCTGGGAAACGTAGTCGGACAGCTCGACCAGCTGCTGCGGAGGATTGCGACCGGTCATCACCAGCTCCAGCTGCGGCGGGCGGTGCTCGATCAGCTCTGCCACCTGCTGCACCGAGAGCATCCCGGTGTTGATGGCAGCCATCACCTCGTCGAGGATGAGCAGGTCGTACTGCTGCATCTGCCGGCGTGCCTGCTCAAACAGCTGCTGCTGAACCTGGGCGGCGTGCTGCTTTTGCTGCTCGTTCATCCGAAAGGTAAAGCCGAGCTGTTCGGTCTGGCGCAGTACTGTCACCTGCTCGAGTTTATCGAGGATGGCAAGCTCCCCGGTCGGGTTTCCTTTTAAAAATTGGACCAGCAAAACGCGCAGACCTCTGCCTGCTGCACGCACACACAGTCCGATGGCAGCGGTGGTCTTGCCCTTGCCGTCGCCGCAGTAGAGGTGTACCAATCCCTGCTTCAACCTAAATCCCCTCCTGCAAAATGCGGTAAATCTGCTCCATATCCAAACTTTCGCGCACACCCTTGGCAAGCAGGTCGTACTGCTGCTCCTTGTAGCTTTGGAAGTCGACCGCGTGGATGCTCTGTGCATCCAGACCCTTGCGGCGGCACAAGGCTGCAACCAGCTGCTTGACCATCTGCGGGTGGTCGAAGATGCCGTGCAGGTAGCTGCCAAAGACGTTGCCCACGCAGCACCCGTGTGCCTGTTGGCAGGCAGTGCCGTTGCGCTGCTCCAGGACACCGAAGGCGGTGCAGGCTGCGTGTGGGTCGTTTGCGTTGTATGATTTGTGTGAATCACTCATTCCGTTTGAATCACACAAAAGTTGGGTTACGCCCATGTGTATCTCATAGCCGGTGTATGGGGTGTGGGACAGCTCGGGAAAGACCGTTTGGCTCAAATCCCCGGTGATGCCGCTGACCTGGGTGCGGGTCTTTTGTGCGCTGAAGGTGGTGACCGTCGGGAGCAGACCCATCCCCTGGATGCTGCCGCCGTGTTCGACGCCCAGCGGGTCATTGAGCTGTTTTCCCAGCATCTGATAGCCGCCGCAGATGCCAAAGACCGGCGTTCCCTGCGCAGCCAGCTTGAGGATGGCAGCCTCCAGACCGCACTGGCGCATCCACAGCAGGTCCTCCATGGTATTTTTGGTGCCGGGCAGCACCACCATGTCCGGCTGTTTGAGTTCGGCTGCACTTTTGACATAGCGCACCGATACCCCATCCACACATTCCAGACTGTTCAGGTCGGTGAAATTGGAGATGCGCGGCAGGCGAACAACCGCGATGTCCAGCATGGCAGGTGCGGTGCGGCGGGTGAAGCGCTCGGAAAGGCTGTCCTCGTCCTCCAAATCCAGATTCATATAAGGCACTACCCCTACCACCTGCTTGCCGGTAATCTGCTCGATTTGATCCAGTCCCGGGCGCAGGATGGAAACGTCCCCGCGGAATTTATTGATGACAAGACCCTTGACCATCTCCCGTTCCTGCGGCTCCAGCAGCATCAAAGTGCCTGCCAAGCTGGCAAAAACGCCGCCGCGATCGATGTCGCCCACCAGCAGGACCGGAGCCTTTGCCAGCTTTGCCATGCCCATGTTGACGATGTCGTCCTGCTTGAGGTTGATTTCCGCCGGACTGCCTGCGCCCTCCAGCACGATGATGTCGTACTGCTCATCCAGCTGGCGGTATGCCTGCATGATGTGGGGGATCATCTCTTTTTTGCGTTTATAATATTCGCGCGCAGACAGGTTGCCCAGCACCTCGCCGTTGACGATGACCTGAGAGCCGGTGTCGTTGGTGGGTTTGAGCAGGATGGGGTTCATCAAAACCGAAGGCTTGATGCCGGCTGCCTCCGCCTGCATCACCTGTGCGCGTCCCATTTCCAGCCCTTCCTCGGTGATGAAGGAGTTGAGCGCCATATTCTGCGATTTAAACGGAGCGACCCGATAGCCGTCCTGATGAAAGATGCGGCAGAGGGCAGCTGCCAGATAGCTTTTTCCGGCATTGGACATCGTCCCCTGCACCATGATTGCTTTTGCCATTAGTCCTCGTCCTCCCATTCGTATCGTTTCTGCTTATCCCGTAAAAAGCGGTACTGCCGCTTCTGCTCTGCGCTCGGCGGGGTCTGGCGGTCCTGCTGCGGGACCTTTAACGGTGGTTCCGTTTCAGCAACTGCATCAGCAACTGCTGGGTCGGTTGCTTGATTGGCTGCATCCTCAGCTGCAAAGCTGGTCGGTTCCACAAGCGGTTCATCGCTTGGCAAGCCGCTTTCGTCGGATGCAGCCGGCTGTTCTTCTATTTTTACAGACGGTGATTCTTCTTTTGGCTCATCCGGCTGCGGTGCAGTCAAGGTGACCGTCTGCGCCTCGGCCGGCTGGATAGGCGGAACAAAAAAGCGCTCCATTGCCTCCACCAGCTTCTGATTGTCTGCATGGGAGCGCACGGCAATGCGGTAGTAGCCCTTGGGCATTCCGTAGTAGTTGTCGCAGCTGCGAATCAAAATGCCGTCCTGCTCGAGTGCGGCAGCAAGTGAATTCTCCCGCTCGGAATCTTCGGGAGCGTGAAAGAAGATGTAGTTTGCCTGCGAGCCGATGACCCGTACCGGCAGCTTGCCCAGCTGCTGCTTGAGGTAGCCCCGCTCCTGTGCAATCAGCTCGCGGGTGCGGCGCAGGTAATCGGTGTCGGACAGGGCGGCAACACCGGCAATCTGTGCCGGGACCGAAACGCCCCACGGCTGACCCAAGCCAGCCATCCGCTCCAGCAGCGGCGGGTTAGCACACAGGCAGTAGCCCAGCCGCAATCCTGCCATCGCAAAGTGCTTGGTGAAGGCGCGCAAAATCAGCAGGTTGGGGAATTCTTCCACCCAGCCCTTCATGCTGTTGCCGTCGCAGTCCTCCAGAAAGTCGCGGAAACATTCGTCCACCACCAGCAGTGCGCCGCAGGAGGAGCAGCGGACCAGAATCCGCTCCAGCAGCTTTTGGTCGACCAGCTGTCCGGTCGGGTTGTTTGGGTTGCACAAAAAGACGATGCCGGTGTGCGGATGTATCTTTTCCAGCACCGAATCGTCCAGCACAAAATCTTGTTCTTCTTTGAGCAGGTGGTATTCGATGCGGCAGGAGCAGCCGTTTAACGCCTGCTCATATTCGGCAAAGGTGGGTGCGATCACCAGCGCGCAGCGGGGACGAATCGCCTGCACCAGGCGGAAAATCAGCTCCGCAGCGCCGTTTGCACACAGGATGTGCTCGGGTGCAATCTGCTCGGATTCTGCAATTTTTTGGACCAGTTCCCTGCAAAGAGGGTCGGGATAGAGGGCAAAATCATCCAGCCGCTCCATCAGGGCAGACTTGACCGAATCGGGCAGTCCCAAGGGGTTAATGTTGGCGGAAAAATCCAGAATGGTCCCCTGTATCCGCTCCCTTGCGGAGTAAATATCCCCGCCGTGTACCAGTTTTACCATGTGAAGGTCATCCCCTTTACAGCTTAAAAATGGCTTTATAGAGCCGTTTGTTTATTTATATCAGCCAATAGACCATCGCCCATGCCGCACAGCACAAAGCAGCGAACACAAGGTCGCTTGCCACCATCAGGCGGTTGGCAAGGACAATATCCTGCGGCTTTACCGGTCGAATCGGGTCGCCGATGGTCGGTTTGTGGCACAGCTTTCCAAAGTAATATGCATCTCCCGCCAGCTGAACCTGCAAGGCGCCTGCACAGGCGGACTCGGTCTGGGCGCTGTTGGGACTGGCGTGATTGTGGCAGTCACGGCGGTAGATCTTCCAGGCGTTTTTGCCGTCCAGCCCGACCAGAAAGGCACAGAGCACCGTCAGCAGTCCTGCCAGCCGCGCCGGAATCCAGTTGACGATGTCGTCGAGCTTGGCGCTTGCCCTGCCAAAGTAGAGGTAGCGGTCGTTTTTATAGCCCACCATCGAATCGAGGGTATTGATTGCCTTATAGCACATCGCCAGCGGAACGCCGCCGATTGCCAGATACAGCAGCGGCGCGATGACCCCGTCGCTGGTGTTTTCTGCCACCGTTTCGACCGCCGCCTTGGTCACGCCGCCTTCATCAAGCGACTGGGTATCCCTGCCGACAATCATCGAAACGGCGTAGCGGGCTGCCGGAAGGTCCCCTTTTGCAAGCTGATGGTAGACCTTCATGCTTTCGGTTTTGAGCGAACGCGCTGCCAGCGTCAGACTGCCCAGCAGCACCTCCACGCAAAAACCCAGCAGCGGGTGGATGGCAGCGGCAAGCCAGATCAGCCCGAAGGTGAGCAGAAAAACGCTTACCGGAACGACCGCTGCCAGTACCCCTCCGGCAAGCAGCGCCCGACGATGCTGGTCGTCGGTGAACAGGCGGCGCAGCAGCTTTTCCATCGAGGAAATCAGCCAGCCAATCCCGCGAATCGGGTGTGGGATGAACGCAGGATCCCCAATCAGCAGATCGAGCAGGACCGCCGCTGTCAGCAAAAGGATCATCTTCATTCTTCTGTTCCTCCTGTCGGTTGTAAGCGGACCGCCGGGCAGCGCCCTGGGCAGAGCCCATTCTCCCCTTGCAAGGGAAGGTCCAGCTGCCAGCCCTGTCCGTTTTCCACCTGAAAATCATAAAACGGACGCTGTGGCAGGGCGTACCGCTCCAAAATTGCCATGATGCTGCCGCCGTGTACCACAAACAAAACACAGCGACAGCCGTCCTGTTCTGCTTGTTTGAGCTGATGGGCAAAGCCCTTTAGACAGCGGTCGGTCATCTGTGCGCGGGATTCACCCTGTTCGATGACCGCTTCGCCGCCGCTGGCAAGCCACTCCTGATAGGCGGGCAGCGTTTTGAGCTGCTCGTAGCTTTTGCCCTCAAAGATGCCGAAATCGGTTTCCCGCAGGCGCTCGTCACAGATCGGCTGCTGCCCGGGACAGATGAGCGCTGCCGTTTGCAGACAGCGCTGCATCGGGCTGCAAATCAGGCGGTCAACGGGAAAGTTGTACAATCCCTGCTGCCGGTTCTGCCGAAGCTGGGCGATGCCTTCTTCACACAGCGGCTCGTCGGTGCGCCCGATATACAGCCGCTTTTGGTTGCCGGTCGTTTTGCCGTGCCGCACCAATATCACCTGCATCCCATCACGCCCCTTTCGCCGTATCCTTGAGGAGATGCGGCAGTCCGCAGAAAACGCGGCAGACCCGCTGCGCCTTTTGCGCCAGCTGACAGCACAGTCTGCCGGTCAGCTCCCGCCACTGGCGCTCCTGCGGCTGCATTGGGACCACGCCGCAGCCAATCTCATCGCAGAGAATGACCGCCTGCGGGTAAAGACGAAGGTATTCTTCCAGCAGCGCCTGCATCCGCAGGTCGGCGTGCTCGGGGTCCTCCTGCACCATTCTGCGCACCCACAGGTGCAGGTGGTTGAGGACCGGCTGCTGCGGAGGTGTTTGCAGCGAGACAGTTTCCCCCTGTGCCACCGCAGCGTCTGTGCCGTATTCCCGGTGATACCAGTCCAGCTTGCCCTGATGGGCACCGCCGATAATCAGCTCCATCCTTCTCTTCCTTTCTATTACCGTGCCGACAGGGTGTACAGCACCGATGCCAGCAGGATGATGATTTCATTCAGCTGCAAAAAGTATCCGGCAAGGTCGCCGGTGATGCCGCCAAACTGCTTTTGTGACATCCGGTAGTAGTACCAGAAGTTGAGCAGACAGCAGCCGGTCAGCACAGCGCCCAGCAGCGGATGAATCCAAAGCCACAGCAGGACGCAGGCAGCTGCAAAAACAGCAGCGGCGATGCGGACATTTCGCTTTTGTGCCGCGCTCGAAAAGCTGTGGACCAGCCCGCTGCTTTTGGCGCAGGGAAAGCTGACCACCGAAAGTGCGCTCATCGAGCGGGACAGCACAAAGCCGACTGCCATCATCTGCACCGTCAGCCACCGTCCGCTGCCCTGCGGCTGGGTCCACAGCGCAAAGGTCAGCAGCAGATACGCCACGCACCCCATGACCGCAAAGGCTCCGGTGTGCGGGTCTTTTAAGATTTCCAGCTTTTTTTCCCGCGTCTGATGGGAAGAAAGGGCGTCCACCGTATCACAAAAGCCGTCCAGGTGGATGCCTCCGGTGACAAACAGAGGCAGCAGCGCGGCAACTGCGGCAAACAGGACGGGACCCAGTCCCAGCGCCTGTGCCAGCAGAGAAAAACCCAGCAGCAGCGCACCCTGCACCACCCCGACCATCGGGAAAAATGCCATCATATATTTCATGTTTCGCTCGTTCCACTCGATCTGCGGCATGGGAATGGCAGAGTACATGGAAAAAGCGACATCCAGCGACTCCAAAAGGGTCCTGATCTTCATTCCTGTTTTTCCCCTTTCCATGGGATGGCGATGCCGGCAACCACCTCGTACACCCGGTCTGCCATCTGTGCCAGCCGACAGTTGATGCGCCCGAGGATGCGCAGATAATGTTCGGTGGACGGGTCGTACTGCATCCCGTCCGAAAACAGCTCGTTGGTCACGATGACCACCTGCGCGCAGCCGGACACTAAGCGCTCAACACCGCGAAGGATGGCTTCCTCGGTCTGCTCGCCGCTGCCCTGCGGACAGAACAGCTCGTTTGCCACCAGATTGGACATACATTCGAGCAAAGCGCAGCCGGACTGCATCGGCTCGTTCAGCTCCAGCTGCTGTAGAGCATAGGGGACCTCCAGCGTTTCAAAGCCTTTTTTCGCGCGCATCTGGCGGTGGCGGGCAATACGCCGGTGACACTCCTCGTCATACGGGAGCATCGTCGCCAGATACCAGCGGTTTTCACAGCCGCTGTTGACCACCAGCGATTCGGCAAACTCCGATTTTCCGCTTGCGCTGCCTCCGCTTACCAGGGTCAGCATCGCTCATCCCTCCTGTTTTCAGCTCAACGGCTGATAGTCTTCAATCTCAATCTCCGAGAAGGTGCTCATCTGGGTGTAGACGGCGTTTGCCATCTCCAGCACCGGGAAGGCAGCGACCGCGCCGGTACCCTCGCCCAGGCACATCTCACAGGTCAGCATCGGCTTTTTGCCCAGCGCATCCAGAACGATTTTTCCAGCAGGCTCTTTGGACACATGAGCAGCAATCCAGTAGCCTGCCGCAGTCGGACAGAATTTCATGGCGGTGAAAGCGGCTGCTGCCGAAATCACGCCGTCGATAACGATGGGAACATGGTGCTGTGCGCCACCCAAGAACACACCGACCAAGCCCGCGATGTCAAAGCCGCCGACCTTGTGCAAAACGTCCAACGGGTCGTTGGCGTCCGGGCGGTTTACCTCGATGGCGCGGGCGATGGCGTCGATCTTCCTTTGCAGACCGGCGCTGCTCAGTCCCGCTCCCCTGCCGGTCATCTCGGTGATGGGACGATGGAGCAGCACCGAAAGGATGGCGCTGCTGGTGGTGGTGTTGCCGATGCCCATTTCACCGGTGGCAATCAGGTTGTAGCCCTGCTGCTTTAATTCGCCCACCATCTGCATCCCGTACAGGATGGCATCCGCCGCCTGTTCCCGGCTCATGGCAGGACCCTGTGTGATGTCTGCTGTGCCGTTTGCAATCTTATGGATGCGCAGACCCTTGCCGCTGACGGTGGCTGCCACGCCGATGTCCACCGGAAAGACCTCTGCTCCTGCCGCGCGCGCCATAGCGCAGACGCTGGTCTGACCGGAGCAGAAGTTTTCGGTGACGATGGCGGTGACATCCTGCTGCGACTGGGTGACACCCTGGGCGACCACGCCGTTGTCGGCACAAAAGACCGCCACGCATTTTTTATCCAGCCGCACCTGCGGACAACCCTGCGCTGAGGCGATGGTGGCAATGGCATCCTCCAAAAGTCCCAGACTGTGCAGCGGCTTTGCGATGGAATCCCAGCGCCTGCGGCACAGCTGCATGGCATTCTGGTCCGGCGGCTGAATCTGTTGGAGGTTGGAGATCAGTTGTTGTTCGAGTTGCTGCATATCATTTGCCTTCCTTCTGTGTATGGAACCGGTTGCAGCGGTTCAAAAAGTTTTTTGCCATCTGCACATTCGCATAAAAGTACAGGTGCGGGTATCCAGCCCAAAAGTTTTCGTCACAGACCACACACTCCCAGCTGCTGCGCCGGCAGGGTTTTTGTGCAATGCAGCCGTTGCCGCAGTGCTGGCTGTCCCAGTAGTGGAATTCGTGGGCGGCAAAGCCCTCCCCTTTTTTGCACAGCAGGTTGTCCTTCTGCGCGGTCAGGCGAACATAGCCGAACCTGCGCAGGGACGGGGTGCGAAAGCTGCTGCCCGGCAGAAAGCCGACCATCGGGTAGGATTTGGAATCGGCGCCCTCCAGCTGTTCGCAGAGGTACTGAAAGCCGCCGCATTCGGCAATGCAGGGCAAGCCGTTTTGCAGCGAGGCTTTTATCTGTGCCATCAGCGTGCGGTTTTGGCTGAGGGTGTCGGCATACAGCTCGGGATAGCCGCCGCCGAGCAGCAAGCCGTCCAAATCATCGGGCAGCTGCGGGTCGTGCAGCGGAGAAAATTCCACCAGCTGTGCGCCCAGCTGCTCAAGCAGCTCCAGATTATCCGCATAGTAAAAGGAGAACGCCTTATCCCTCGCCACACCGATGCGCAGCGGTGTGGGATTGGGCGCGGGCAGCTGTACCGGCGGGATTGCAAGAGCCGGAGCCTGCGCAGCAATTTTGAGCAGCAGCGGCAGGTCGATGGTCTGCATCGCCTGTTCTCCCAGCTTTTCCAGCCGCTGTTGCAGGTCGCCGATCTCCTCTGCGGTCACAAGCCCAAGATGCCTGCTTTCCAGCGAGCAGTCGGACATTTTCGGCATATATCCGCAGACGGCGACATCATAGCGCTGCTCGATGAGCGCTTTGATCTCAGGGTAGATGCTTTTGCTGACCTGGTTGAGGATGACGCCCTTGATCTGGCTGTCCGGCTGGTAGGAAAGATAGCCTCCCAGCTGGGCAGCGATGGAAACGGACATTCCCTTGCAGTTGAGCACCAGCACCACCGGCGTTTGGGTGGCTTTGGCAAGCTGCCAGGAGGAAGCCTCGGTGGTGGTGGCAATGCCGTCGTAGTAGCCCATCACCCCTTCGATGAAGGCAAGAGAAAAGTTTTCGCTGTTTTTTTGCAGCAGGTAGGCAGCGGTCGCCTCATCGGAGAAGAAGAGGTCCAGATTGCGCGAAGGGACACCCAGCACCTGCCGGTGGAACATCGGGTCGATGTAGTCCGGTCCGCACTTGAAGCTGACCGGGTGCTCCCCCATCCGGGTGAGCGCCTGCAAAATGGCGCAGGCGATGGTCGTTTTGCCGCTTCCGCTGGAAGCAGCTGTTCACCCCCTGCATCGTGGCCTCTGTCCTGGGATTGGTGCTGGCGCTGACCCGGCTGCGGCCGCCGGCCCTGGTGGGCGAGATGCTGGACTTTGTGGGAGACATCACCGTGCCGCTGTCCCTGCTGGTGGTGGGCTCCCTGCTGGCGGGCATGTCAGCCGGACAGGTGCTGCGCTCTCCCAAGCTGTGGCTGCTGACGGCCATCCGCCTGCTGTTGCTGCCGGTGGCCCTGTGCCTGGTCCTCCGGGCGCTGGGGATCGACTCCCTGGTGCTGGGGATCGCTGTCACCCAGATGGCCATGCCCGTAGCAGTGAACGGGACGCTGCTGAGCATGGAGTACGGCGGAGACACCGAGTGCATGGCACAGATCACCTTCCTGACCACGGCGGCGTCCATCGTGACCATTCCCATCGTCGCCGTGCTGCTGCTCTGAGCTTAGAAAGGAAACCAATATGCCTCACATTCAACAACTGGAGTCCCACGTAGCGGACCTGATCGCCGCCGGTGAGGTCGTGGAGCGGCCCGCCAGCGTGGTGAAGGAGCTGGTGGAAAACGCCGTCGACGCCGGCAGCTCTGCCGTGGTGGTGGAGATCCGCCGGGGCGGCATGGGCATGATCCGGGTGACGGACAACGGCTGCGGCATCGCGCCGGAGGAACTCCCCACCGCCTTCCTGCGCCACGCCACCTCCAAGCTGCGGACGGAGGAGGACCTGGGGAAGATCGGTACTCTGGGGTTCCGGGGCGAGGCCCTGGCCGCCATCTCCGCCGTCAGCCGGGTGGACATCCTCACCCGCCAAACCGGCACGAC
>OLFY01004109.1_pt1 | contig 10557 bp, 9 predicted proteins | sample 1605611 | NCBI WGS metagenome assembly OLFY01 (sample SAMEA3888923, study PRJEB22519) | human gut metagenome | biome: human gut; feature: human-associated habitat; material: faeces | place: Denmark | collected 2011
CTCGGGAGAGCCCACAACTACGAAAGCGAAGCGTGTAGTTATAGTGGGCTATAACTGGAAGCCGTTCTTCTTTTCCGGTGATTGGCTGCGCACCCCTTTGGCGGACTGGAGCTGCCTTTTTCTTTCAATCTGTTTCTGTAAGTATTCGTTCAAGTCCTTGCATCCTCTGTAAATCTGCGAAGCGTCCCGGAGGTACCGCTCTCTGCCGTATTCCATGCGGATTTGCCGGAGTGCTTCCAGTCCTGCATGGTCGTTGTCGAAAAAGCAGTGGATGCGTTCGTAATTGCCCAACGGATAGAGAGCCTTGTTTACATTCGATACGGAGTTCAATACAATGTAGTCCTGTCCGTCCAACTCCGGATAATTCGGGCAGCTCTCCTGTCTCAATGTCAGAAAGGAGAGGTAGTCCATGAATCCCTCGAATACATAACAGGTATTCCTCGCTTTCCCCGATTGTCTGATGTGGGAGATTTCCTTGGGTGCGATGCAACCCTTGAAATAACGGTTGCGAACCTCAAATCCACCCGAACCATTGGGAAAGGCGATGGCAAAGTACCGTTTGCCATTGTGGGTGAAACGGGCTTCACTACATTCTCTTTTTGCCAGTTCCATATTTATTCCTCTTCCCTGCAAGTAGGCAAGCAGGGCAGGGGATGATAACGGAACAATCTCCAACTGTTGGAAACTCGGTTCGAAAGAGTTTTGCTTACCAAAAGAGAAAGATACCGGGCGCACATGCGGTGCCTGTTCCGCTATCCGTTTTAAAATATAAGGTACATGGTCGGTAGCATATAGGTGTGCAGCCAGTTCAATGATACCGCCACCTTTGCCCAAACGTAGGCTCGGTACAAGACGCCTTGCCGCCTTTCGGCAGTAGGTTTCCTCATACCTGCCCCCAAACCGTACTTGCATGTCTCCACGCATACGGCTCTCCATTGATAACATGACTTTATCCTGCATGGCTCTGTATTTTTGCATTACAACTTGTGCATACGACCAAAGTCTTTCGATGTTTTGCGAGCATCAGTTTTTCCCATTCCGTATCTCCTTTCAGATGATTCAGATTTCTTGCATGATGCATTACAACAGGACCGACTTTCCCACACAACTCACACACCTCGGATTTTAACCTTTCAACCAGCGTTGGTTGTGGTACTGTGATTATATATGGGATATTGTCCACATCTGCGAAAGACGATGGCAGTTTGCGTTTGAAACCTTCATTGTAGAATACTCTGTAACGTAGTTTACCTTTTGCATCGTGATACGGAACAATGATGTCATTTCCTTTTTTGTATTTGTCAATGACCTTACTGATTGAACTGTTTGTTTTTGCTGCAATGGTATGATACATACTGTATTCCATAATGTAGCCAAATTTAGAAGCTGCATACGAGACGTTATTGGCTATACTGTAATAGTTGTAGAATCCTCTGATTTCAGAGTTGTACCGTGCTACTATGTCTTCTATTTTCTTTTTCATCAGTTTGCCCCTCAATTTAGAAAACCACGTTTGAACCCCGTTTTCCATCTTATATTTAATGGCTTCATAGTGTTCCAATCTGTTTTTTACAGTTTCTGTGGCTACCTTGAGGACAACTGTACCATTGAAACTTCGGACTGGTACATTGAACTTGTTACGTTTGGTTACGTCAGTTTTACGGACTAAGACTTCATATCCGAGAAATTTTGCAGGCTTTTGAGCGTTTGTTATCAAAGTCTTTTCTTGCGACATTTCCAAATGCAGACATTCTTGCATATATTGAGTTATGTCAGACTTGATTTTGATACAGTCCGCCTTGCTACCAATAACACCGATTAAAAAATCATCGGCGTATCTCGTGTATTTCAGTCTTTTATAGGTGTCGTCCATATAATCCCTACATGTAACCTTTAGCCGTTCACGTCTAAGTTTCTCATATTTGTCTTTAAGTTGTTTCGCACTTTCGGCATCTTTCGCACTTTCAATCTCAGCTTTCAGTTTGTATATCTGTTCGCTGAGTCTTGAATACTCCTTTGTTAGATGTCTTTCTTTTCCCTTGTTGAAATTACGGGTATATTCTTCCATGTACTTATCGAAACAGTCAAGATAGATATTTGCCAATATAGGACTTATTATACCTCCTTGCGGTGTTCCCGAAAAGGTGTTATGGTATTCCCAATTTTCAATGTAACCAGCATTCAAGAACTTACGGATGAGTCTGAGAAATCTTTCGTCAGAGATTCTTTTCCTCAGAATTCCTATCAATACATTGTGGTCGATGTTGTCGAAGAATCCTTTGATGTCTCCCTCTATGAACCACTTTGTACTTTTGAATGTTTTTTGTATGCGGGTTAAGGCGGTATGGCAGCTTCTGTTAGGTCTGAATCCATGTGAAGAATCTTCAAACACTTCTTCATAAATAGCTTCGAGAATTGTCCGTACTACCTCCTGCACAAGCTTATCCTCAAAGGAGGGTATGCCAAGCGGTCTTTTCTTGCCGTTTTTCTTGGGTATATACTTTCTCCTTGCCGGATTCGGCTTGTAAGATTCATCCTTTAGGGATGCGATGATGCGGCTTATTCTTTGAGTGCTCATTTGGTCTATTGTTTTACCGTCAGAGCCGGGTGTCATATTTCCCGGCTTTGCATAGATGCGTTGGTAAGCCATATAGAACATTTCCACGTTGTACAAAATGCGATACAATCTTTCGAACTTGTAATCCGAAACTTTGCCATGCTTGTTTAAAGCTTTTAATACTTGCTCTGGACTTCTCATAATGTCTCACACATTTTCCGTTGTTTGTATTAAGTTATCTAACTGCTTCCCTTCGCCATGTACAAGGCTTTCCCTTGCTCGGACTACTACGGAAGCTCCGTTCCCATGTCAGATATTCAGAGCCTATGCTCATAGCTTTTCAGCATTCTGATTTAGGGAATCCCCATTTGCTTTCACAATAACTATTTGGCGGACTGACTGTCGGATGCGACTTACGTTCTGTATCCGCTTATTGCGGTTGCTCAGAAGCCAGTTCTTGCCCTGTTGTAATTTCGGTTTACATAGGGTGCTTCTGCCCGACATTTCAATTACCTTACGTCGGGGCTGGTACAGGTGCCGCAGAACTATCGTTCAACCAATTAGGCTTCATCCTTGTGTCTGTCTTTTCCTCTTGCCATACAGTCGCAGCGTGGTAATTGGCTGACTAATGACTTTACTGACATGCTTCTGTCACCTTTGGGTTTCCCCTCCAGCTGAGTCGTTGAGGATAGGCCTATTTGAACTCTAACCTAATCTCTTGCCAAAGAGATATTTATTGTGTAGCCTATATGGGCGCATCGAAGTCATACCATTGGTTACGTTCGGTATTTACCTTGAACGAAGCTTCTGCTTCTTCCCTTAACGGTGATTTATACCACAGGTTGATACCTTGTTGCTTGACGGGAGAATATCCCAAACTGTGCAGAAAATCTGCTATCCTGATTTGCTTGGCTGTCTGTATATCCATAAAATGATTGTTTTAGTAGTTGGTAAATTGATTCGTTTTTCTTTTCGCCCGTACCTTTTTAGGAAGTACGGTCTATAACCACTTCACTAAATTCTCGTATATATAGGATACGGTAATAAAGTGAAGTGATTTAATCCCATTTCAGAATCACTTCACTATATTCCTAATATATACACCCCGAGAATAAAGTGAAGTGATTGCAGGGAAATGGGCTAATAGTGGAAGTCAGGCATGAATGTGTATTTTCTGCCTGTCTCCTGCACTATCATCCGTTTGTTGCGGAGCATGGTGATGAGCGATACCGCCTTTTTATGGTTCAGCTTTACACCCACTGACATATAGGTCTTGATTAAGGCATCTTCCAGTTCCTTGTAGCCGTATTCCTCTTTCAGCCCGAAAACGGCTTCCAATGCGATACGGTGCTGCTGCTCGGTGATATGCCTGTAAGGGTCGAACTTCTCTTCTTCGGGTCTTCCCGGCTTCTTTGTTTCAGGTTTGTATCCCTCAATGAGTTCGGGAAGGGCTTTGTCGTTGATACGGAATGCGAAAGGCTCAAAGTCCATTGCCCGGATGTGAATGGCTGAAACATGGCTGATGTCACCGTTGCCCTTGTCCTTTTCTACCTGCAATACGGTTTCCGCCTTGTTGTTCAACTCCGTACCAATGTGCCCTCTTGCGTTCTCATCCCCTTTGTTCTGATGCAGTATCGTATGGATATGTATCTGCCTGTCGTCCGTCCACTGCATCAGCTTGGATATGATGCGTGTTGATTCACTGGGGCTGTTGATGTCATACACCATATCCCGTATGCCGTCTATAATTACAAGACCGATTTCGGGTGTATTGTAAATAGCCTGTTCCACAATCCTGATACGCTGCTCAGGCGTGTATTTTCTTAAGGCAAGAAATTCAAGATTCTCATTGTCCCTATCATCTGGCAAACCAGCCATTCGCAAAATGCGCGTCATGACTTTCAGACAATGGTAAGGGCTTTGCTCTGTATCAACATAAAGCACTTTCCGCTTATCTTCAGGCAGTTCAGCCACATACCGCAGCACTGTGCCGTTCTTCAATGCAGCGGCTACGATAGCCGATACATTGAACGTTTTTTTACTTTTGGCTTTGCCGATGGATGCGCTGAAATTACCCAATGTCCCAATGACAGAATCATGTACTTTAAGGATTTCAGGTGCTTTCTCATAACTTTTCGACAGGCTCAAACGTGAGGCTTGCCAAAGGATTATGGCTTCTTCAGCCGATATTTCCTTAGTCTCTTTCATATAGTCCATAGCCATGCCTCCCGTTATTTCCGTCCTCCTGTTTTCTTTCCAGCCAGTTCAAGGGCAAGCTCAACATCCACGATAATCTTACGTCCTATCTGAGTGATTGCCTTGTCAATCTTTCCGCTTTTCTTGATACGGTTGGCGGTGGGTAGGCTGCACCCGAACAGTTTGGCTATGCCCAGTATTCCGTACACATATTTTCTTTCTGTGTCTGTAATGGGCTGTGGCTGCGTTTCCGTTTGACGGGAAGCGTGCTTACTTAGGAATATGAACTCTTCACCTGTCATCTGCCAGACGGGTTTTGATAATAATTCTTGAAGATTTTTCATCGTTCAATCTATTTAGTCGTTTAACAATCAGCCCTGCGCACTGGCTGTTATCTCTGTTCTCGAACGATGCAAAATTAGGTAGGGTTGTAAGTGGTAAGGATGTGGTTGATATAAATGGAATATCTTGTTATTTATCTGAATATCAGATAATAAAAATACCACTCAAAAATTTAATTTGAGTGGTAAAAGTGGTTGTTTCGTAAAATGTCAGGGCATATCACAGATTATCGGAATATACCATCCATTTCTTTGGCAAATTTCCGGTTGCTGTCACTGGGGAAATCGGAAACAGGCTCTTTGTACTTTGACTTGTAGTAGCTTTCCTCAATATCCAATATTTTCAGGATATTCCTCTTCCAATTCTCCCTGTCCTGTTTGGGCAGTTTTTCGCTCATCAGGAATATCAGATAGCAGGTACGTATTTTTTCTCTCGGTCTGATTTGGGGTTTGGTGTCGCTTGGTAGCAGGTTCATGCAGGTATAGAAATCATGTTCGGAAATATTCTCGAACTGTTCTCCCACGCAGGTTACATGAATGAGCGAAAGCAGTTCCATATTGAAATACTCAGTCTGTTTCGTTCCCAGCACTTCTTCCTGTATGTTGGGGGCATTTGGTTCTTGTTCGGCTGGCTCTTCCGGCTCGTTTGTTTCATCAAATACATATTTCGCCAATGTCTCTTTGAGGTGGCAGCCCAGCCGATAGATTTCATTGAAACGGCTTTTTGCATATTGCAGGGCTTTCTCTCTAGTCTGTTTTTGCAGATCGTAGAGTTCGGTCAGCTTGTTTTTTTTCTCCTCGTATTCATCTTTGCACCGTTCATATTCCATTTCCGCACGCTTTTCATCCTCTGCAGTGTGTTCCCGATAACCTATGGAATCGTATCGGTGGTATGCTTCGTTTAGCGGAGCATGGAGCTTGGTCGTCTTGTATTGCTGTTCTTCTATGGCTTCTTTATAGATTTCTGAAACTCGGAAGCAGATATTGTAAACGGTCTGTTCATCCGGCATACATCCTTTCTTGTAATAACTTATGTTTTCGCATACTTCCTTTTTCAGGCTATTCAGAATCAGTGTGTATTGCTCCTGTGGAAGATGAAACACCAGTTCAAGAATGGCTGTTTCAAGAACCGTTACATCATTGTAGTCCAGATAGAACTTGGTAATGAATTTCTGCTTTTCAAAAGAGAAACCTTTATTATCAAACCAGTCTTTATATATTCTGTTCAATTCTCCGTATCGGGGAATCAGCGTTGTAATTACATCTTTCATGGACGCAACTATTTTTGAGTGTTATTGTCTTTGTCAAGGAAAGAGGCCAGTTCTTCTTCCACTTCTTCCACGCTGGGCAACGCTGATTTCAGTTTCTCGGGAATCGCTTTGCTCAATTGGTAATCGCTGATGCCGATGGGCTGGTCATAGCCTGTCAATGCGTATTGTGCCACAACTTCGTCTTTTCCCTTGCATAGCAACAACCCGATAGTCTTGTTGTCATTCTCTCCCCTCAGTTTATCATCCACCACATTGATGTAGAAGTTCAGTTGTCCTGCATACTCCGGTTTGAATGGGGTAGCCTTTAATTCCACTACGATGTATGCGTGTAGGGGAATGGAATATAGAATAAGGTCGGCAAAGAAATCGCTGTTGCCTATTTGAAAATGCTTTTGTCGGGCGACAAAGGCAAAACCGTTGCCCATTTCCAACAAATAACGGGTAACGTGCTTTACCAGTTGCTCCTCTATGTCCCTTTCGTCTGCCTTTTCTTTCGCTCCTGCCAAATCGAAGATATACGGGTCTTTCAGTAGGTAATTGGCAAGGTCGCTTTGTGGTGCCGGAAGTGTGGCTGTGAAATTGTTTACCTTGTTGTTGCTGATTTGTCTGTTATATAGGTTGGTTTCAATTTGTATTTTAAGCACATTGCTGCTCCAGCCCATTTCTACAGACTGTTTCATGTACCAATATCTCACACCTAACGGCAACGAACTGTCAAGTATAACCATTTGGCTTGCCCAGTTTATTCTGGCAATAGGGGATGTCAAGAAAAACTTTTCTATCTCACTAATCTCCATCCTGTAAATGGCAGAAACAGTTTTCGCTACATCCTGAATTTGCGCAGGAACTTCCTGCGTAATTTTTAAAGACTGACAATCAGCGGATTGTATTTGCGCAGTAAGTTCCTGCGTAAATTGTCCGTTGTTTAGTTTCAATACTTCATCTGTAACATTCTGTATGCTTGGAACAGACAATCTTGCATCCGTATCAATGAAACTTCGTAGCACGTTCAGCGGATATGACCGTGCGAATTGGCACATATAAGTAAGGTTACGTTCCGAATAGCCTTTCTTTTCAGGATAATTGAATCGGATAGCCTTTGCCAGTTGCTTGATGATTTTGCTTCCCCAGCCTTGTAAGTTCTGATGATACAGGATATAGTTGCCCATTTTCCAGTAATGGAACAGCATTTGCGCATTGGCTGCGGTAATCAGCCGGACTTGCGCCTGTTCTATTTCCGAACCGACAGCGTGAACAAATGCGTCAAAGTCCGTTCTTCCTATATGATATTCTCTGTTATTTTCCATTCTAATGTTCATTGTTGTCGCAAATATAATTCAAATAGCTGATAATCTATGAAACTGATTGATACTTTTATAGTTGGTTAAATTTGTTCATGGCATTTGCCTTAATATCATCCGCTATGTCAATATAAGGCTTCATGGCTTTATAGTCACTATGCCCCGTCCATTTCATTACTACCTGTGCCGGAATACCGAGAGCCAACGCATTGCAAATGAATGTTCTTCTTCCTGCATGGGTGCTTAGCAATGCGTATTTTGGGGTGACTTCATCTATACGTTCATTTCCTTTATAATAAGTCTCCCGTACAGGCTCATTGATTTCAGCCAGTTCTCCCAGTTCTTTCAGATAATCATTCATTTTCTGATTGCTGATAACGGGCAGTGCCATGTGGTCTTCAAAATGGACTTCCTTGTATTTTTCAAGTATGGCTTTGCTATGGTCATTCAGTTCTATTATCAGGCTGTCCGCCGTTTTGACTGTGGTAACTTCTATGTGGTCGGGTTTCACATCGCTTCTTTTCAGGTTACGAACATCTGAATATCGCAGGCTTGTGAAGCAACAGAATAGGAAAACATCCCTGACACGTTCCAAATATTGTTTGTCATGCGGTATCTGATAATCTTTCAGTCTGTTCAATTCGTCCCAAGTCAGGAATATCACCTTTTTAGAGGTGGTTTTCAATTTGGGCTTGAAAGTGTCGTATGCAATATTCTGATGATGCCCTTTCTTGAAGCTCCAACGCAGGAACCATTTGAGAAATCCCATCTGCTTACCGATGGTGCTGTTCCTCATGTCCTTTTTGTCACGCAGGAAGTTCACATACTCGTTCAAGCCGAACTCGTTGAAGTATTCAAAGGTTACATCTTCCTTGAACTCTTTGAGGTGGTTTTTCACTGCTGAGAATTTCTCGTAGGTGGATGCCGTCCAATTATTCTGATTGCCACACTCCTTTACAAATTCATCGAATACCTCCCAAAAGCTTATCTGTGTTTCTTCCTGCTGCTCTTCGTTGGCATCTTTCATCCGCAGGTTGAACGCATCCTTTAGCTGTTGGGTGGTTGGCATGGCTTCCTGTACCTCAAATTCCTTGAATACGTTTTGAATCTCGGCATAGTATTTCAGCAAGTCCGCATTGATTTCGGATGCGCTTTGCTTTAGTTTGTTGGTGCATCCGTTCTTTACCCGTTGTTTGTCGGCATCCCATTTGGCTACGTCAATCCGGTAGCCTGTTGTGAACTCGATGCGTTGGCTTGCATATATGACACGCATACGGATGGGTACGTTCTCCACGATTGGCACTCCGTTCTTTTTCCGGCTTTCCAATGCAAAAATGATGTTACGTTTGATATTCATAATTGGGTGCGTTTGAAATTCTACACCCAAATGTACACCCAATATTTGGAATAGCAAAAGGCGTTTAGAAAGATTTAGATTTACTCTATACTTTAGATAGTATTTGATTATCAGTGATTTGCAATTTTATGATATTTCTTGAAAGTATAGGTTCAAGAGCCTGTCTCTCCGCTGAACTAACCGGACAAAACCGGACAGAAAGCAGACAAGTCCCACAAATTCAACGATTTGTGGGACTTTTTTTATCCCCTTATGTCTGCCCTACCGGACATCATTTAGACCCTAAAAGACAAAGTTAGTAACCTAACTCGTACCCCCGACAACCGAAAGCCCCAAAGGGGTACACTTAGTCCGAAATTGGCGAACTTCTGTCGCTATTTGGCGAGCCTGTATAAACTTCACTTTGAGCTAATTAACGTAGTTTTGTAACCAAAAAAGTGAGTTTATGAAGAGTACATTCAACGTTCTTTTCTTCGTGAAAAAGGACAAGCAAAAAATCAATGGCAGTTACCCTATTTTCGTCCGTATCACGATTGATGGTGTGGCAAGCCGTTTTAATTCCAAGCTGGACGTTCAGCCCAAACTTTGGGACGGTAAGGCAGGCAAAGCCGCCGGACGTTCTGCGGAAGCTACCCGTATCAACCGATTACTGGATGATATAAACGCATCCCTTAATACCATCTATCACGAACTGCAACGGCGTGACAATTATGTTACCGCCGAAAAGGTGAAGAATGAATTTTTAGGGCATAGCGAGAACCACGATACCATCCTTAACCTTTTCCAAAAGCATAATGACGATGTGAAACAGCTGGTCGGTATATTCAAAACGATTGCCACTTATCGTAAATATGAAGTGACCCGCCGCCATCTTGCCGAGTTCATCCAAAGCAAGTATAATGTATCGGATATTGCCATAAACGAAATAACCCCGATGTTCATTACAGACTTCGAGTTATATTTGCGTACCACCTGCAAATGTGGCTTTAATACGACCGCCAAGTTTATGCAGTTTTTCAAACGCATTATCCTGATAGCCCGTAATAATGGCATCCTAACAGGCGACCCGTTTGCCAATTATAAAATACGTTTGGAAAAAGTGGATAGGGGATATTTAACAGAGGATGAAATAAAAATCATCCTCAAAAAGAAAATGGTTTCCGAACGGTTGGAACAGGTGCGTGATGTTTTTATTTTTTCCTGTTTCAGTGGTTTGGCTTATGTGGATGTAGCAAACTTAAAGGAAGATAATATCCGCAAGTCTTTTGACGGTAATTTGTGGATAATTACCAAACGTCAGAAAACGAATACAGACGTGAATGTCCCTTTGCTGGATATTCCTAAAATGATACTGGAAAAGTACAAAGGTAAATTGCCGAACGGTAAGGTACTTCCTATTATCAGCAATCAAAAACTTAATGCGTATTTGAAAGAGATAGCGGATGTATGCGGAATTAAAAAGAACTTGACATTTCATGTGGCGAAACATCATACAATCTCTATCTAATTGAAAATTAAACAGTTATTTCTGTTT
>OLFY01004120.1_pt1 | contig 10528 bp, 7 predicted proteins | sample 1605611 | NCBI WGS metagenome assembly OLFY01 (sample SAMEA3888923, study PRJEB22519) | human gut metagenome | biome: human gut; feature: human-associated habitat; material: faeces | place: Denmark | collected 2011
CCGAGCGTGGATCCCCGTTCCACCGGCTCAAACCGGAGTTCCTTGGACGGGGCTGTCATCCACTTGCTACGGGCCTGCCGAGCGCTGAGGAACTGAAAGAAGTCCCCCGACTCGCTGAAGCTACGACTGAAGTTGTCCGCGAGTACTTTACTTTCCATCATTTGCTTGTTCCACCTTTCAAATAAATATTTCTCAAACCCGCAATGCGGAATTTGGACAAAAAAAGAGCGCTCTGATCTGAAAACTCAAATCAAAGCGCAAAGAGAGCGGCGAAACAAATTGTCCGCCCAGAAATGCCAGAATGTGTTGGCTCACAGCTTATGAAGCTCCATAACGGAGATGAAATCTAATAAGTACGGAGACAGGATACCATTAGATCCATCCATTCGCCATAATACCCATTTCTGCTTTCTGGGCAAAAACAACTCACGAGTATTGTGTATTCCTCCCCTTGAACGCAAACCTCTTTGGTATTCTTACCATAAAACGTCGGTAAGGTTTGCACATTATTCTGAAAACAGAATCACAATGAGCTTTTGCTTGCACCATAAACTTGGGCGTGTTATTATAAAAGCACAATCGCAAGAAAAGTTATAAAGGGGGCGCTGACTTGCCAAGAGGAAAACTGTTAAACGGTCTGGTAACGCAGCAAAAGGTATTACGGGCGGCGGTGGCGTTGTTCCTGGAAAAGGGCTACACCAGGACGACTACCGGAGAGATCGCAAAGGCGGCGGGCATCGGACAGAGCTCGTTCTTCCATGTTTTTCCCAGTAAGGAGGCGCTGCTGCTGGAATTGGTAAAGCGGATGTTCAGCGGGCAATTCGCTCTGGCGGGACAGCACAGCGGGGAACAAGATCCTGTGTTCCTGTACGCTGTGGAAACAGCCCTCCAGCTCCACATCGCCGAGCTGACCGAGCCGCTGCGGGAGCTGTATGTGATGGCATACTCTCTGCCCTCCATCGCGGCGTATCTTTACAAAAGCACAACGAAACGGCTGCAAGTTATCTTCGGGCCTTATCTGCCGGAGGCGCAGCCAAAGGACTTCTACGAAATGGAGATCGCATCCGCCAACATTATGCGGGGGTTCATGTCGGTTCCCTGTGACGTGTATTTCACGATGGAGGCCAAGATCTCCCGCTTTCTGGACTGCTCGTTGAAGCTCTATGACGTGCCGAAGGAGAAGCGGGCGGCAGTCACGGCGGCCGTCTTGCAGATGGACCTTCACACAATGGCTTTGGGCATCATCCAAAAGACCGTCCAACAGGCGGAAAAGGGCTTTGAAGCCCTGACGGAAAAACAAATTTAGGCAAGGGGATATCCTCTTGGTTCCTCCAAAGGAGGAACCAAATGACTTTCATCATGGAGGGATCACGATGAAGAAACGATTTTTGAGTATTCTGGCAACTCTGTGTCTGTGCCTGACGCTGCTGCCGGCAACGGCGATGGCGGAATCCGGCTCTATCGATCAAGCCAAGTTCTTTGTAGACAGTTGGGGCAAACTTCGGGATACTCTAACAAATTCGACAGAAGATGTTATCAACGCAACGCTTGGCAATGGAATCACGTGGGAGGAAGGTTCTATCGTCATTCCAGCGGGAAAGACGGTGACAATCGATCTGAATGGTTGTAAAATTGACGCACAGAATCAAGGTACAGCCATTCAAGTATATGGTACATTAACTATTAACAACAGTGGCGAAAGCCAAAGCGGAATGCCGGATACCGGACCAGCTGGTGGCGCAATCATGAACGGAACCGCAACCAGTGACAGTCCTGCCGGCGGCATTTATATTGCACCCGGTGGTCAAGTGACTATGAACGGCGGCTGGATTGCACTATGTACAACCTCATTGAGTAAAGAGAACAATAGCAGTGGCAGTACAGAATATTACGGAAGTGGCGGTGTATATATTTCGGAAAATGCCGGTTTTACTATGAATTCCGGTTTTATCCAGGATTGTACCACAGAAGTTGCTAAGCCAAGCAATCATATAACTGCCGGTGGTGTGGTGAATAACGGAACTTTTACAATAGGAACCTTTGTTAATATTACATATGGCTACCAATCCACAATTCCCAATGTACCCAGTGTATATAATTGTGAAAATGGCATTTTCACTTCAAACAGTAGTTTTGTATACGGAAATATCACTAACAAGGGAACCATTCAGCGCACAACTCCTATTCCAAATGATGCCAATCTCAAAGGATTTGCAGGAACTGTAACCAACCGTGGTTCAATCACAGGCGGCAAATTTTCTGGCGAGGTCAAGAATAATAAACTTATCTCTGGTGGCACCTTCTTGGATACCGTGTCGAATGGAATAAGTGCTACCATCTCCGATGGCACCTTTAGCAGTGAAGTTACCAACAAAGGTTCAATCACTGGCGGTACCTTTAGCGGAATGGTTAAAAACGGTCAAGGTAAAATCACCAATGGCACCTTTACAGGCACTGTTGAAAATAAAAATAATACAGTCCTTGGCAGAATTTCCGGTGGTGATTTTTCCAAGGCTGAAATTACCAACGGAAGATATACTGTTGACATCACGATCGGTCAGAACATGACCATTCGTTCCGGCGATGCAAAACAGACTGGACTGATTGTCCAAGAAATGACCCCGGTTGTTGTAACAGCCGACAACGGCTACTACTTCCCCACCGATTACCCCGTAGCCGAGAAGGATGGCGTCAAAGTTACCCGCAACAGTGCCTCTCAGGTCACGGTTTCCGGTATGCCGTGCTTTAATGTAGATATTACGCTCCCGGCAGCTGAGGCTAAGACCCAGGCAGCAGCGCCGAGCGCAGTCTTTACCGCCACCGGCTCTGACACGGGTAAACTTACCGATGTTGATTCCGGTATGCAGTACAGCCTTGACGGCGGTAATTGGAATGCTATCAATGGAACAACTGCTACTCTCACAGGACTGACGAGCAACACTGAAATCCAGATTATCAAAAAGGGCGGAGAAACCGCGACGGATTCTGCTATCCAGACGATTAAGCTCACGCAGGCTGCAACACCGACTGCGTCTTTCGCTGCAACCGGAACAAACACCGGTACACTGACCGGCGTTAGCTCCGATATGCAGTATCAAATCGGCAGTGGTGCGTGGAATGATATTTCAGAAAACAGTGCGGATCTCACCGAACTGACCAACGGCACCGTTATCCGCGTCAGAACGAAAGGCACCGGAACCACTCTGTTTTCTCAGCCGCAGGACATTACCTTAGAGCAGGCAGAAAAGCCGACTGCGGCCTTCACCGCCACCGATGCAAACACCGGCACGCTTTCCGGTGTAACAACCGGTATGAAATATAGAATCGATAACGGTGAATGGATTGCAATTTCTTCTAATGACGCTATTTCTCTGACCAATCTTTCCGCCTGCACCATCTCGGTTATGCGGAACGGCGGTGAGAAACTGGACTCCGAAACCCAGACCATTCAGGTCACCAAGCCCAATGCACCTGCGGCTTCCGCACAAAACTGCATCAACGGCAATGACGGCAAGCTGACCGGTGTAAACGACACCATGGAATACCGCCACACCGACACAGCCGCATGGATTGCTGTCACCGGCAGTGAGGTAGCCGATCTGGCGGCTGGCAGCTATGAAGTCCGCTATAAAGCAAGCGGCAACGCGCTTGCCTCTGAGCCGCAGACGGTTACGATTGACAACTATGCCGCACAGCTGACGAAGGCTGACAATCGTGTTAGCTATTATGATTCGCTGATAGATGCTGTCAAGGCAGCAAAGGACAATTCCGGCAGTACCGTTAAGCTGCTGCAGAACATCAAGGTTGAAGCATATTCGCTTGGTAATGAAGGCCGTAAAAATCCCTTTACCATTGATTTGAACGGTAAAACGCTCAGCACTGATATTTCCGATGAAACTCCCGGCAACGTTGTTTTCTATTTATACAATAACGCACCTCTTACGCTGATCAATTCAGCATCTACGCAGGCTGTCATTCAAAGCCAGCGAGCCTTTCACATTCAGTACAGCGGCAGTGTGATCATCGGCAAGCCGGACGGCAGCGACAGCAATATCAAATTCGATCTTAGCACGATGCTCGCGACCGGCAGTGAAAATACCGGCAGTATCACCATCTACGGCGGTATATTTGAATGTCCGGTGAATGTCAGCACAGCTGCAAATGCAGGCGTATCCAAGGTAACACTTTACGGCGGTACCTTTAGCACAATTGGTGTTGCAGCGCCTGCCACTCTGGTCGGTACGTTAGCCGAAGGCTACGCCTATAAAGACAATACCGATAACTGGGTGAATAATCCGAATGGCAATTCGTTGACCAAAGTGACGGTACAGAAAGCCCCTGTTCAGAATTTAAGCGTCACTGCTCCCGAAGGAACTGTTTACGGTCAGTCTGTTTCGATTACAGCCACACCCACACTGTTAAATTCGAGCAGTGAAGTTTCTTATAAGTGGTATCAGGGCAATACTGAAATTGCAGGTGCCAGCGAATCCGTTTATACTGCTGTTGGGCTGGATGCAGGCAGCTATACATTCCGCTGCGAAGTCAGCTGCGATGGCTATATCACCTCGCAAAGCGTTGATTTGAAGGTAAACAAGGCCAATTGTCAGATCACGCCACCTACCGCAGTAGAAAAACTTGTATATACCGGCAAGGAGCAGGCACTTATCACCGCGGGGAAAGCTGACGGCGGTACGATGCAGTACAGCTTGAACGGTACGGATTGGCAGGATACCGTTCCGGTCGGCACAAATGCCGGAACCTACACCGTGCAGTATCAGGTTATCGGCGACAGCAACCACAACAACACCAAACCCGCATCGGTCTCTGTGACTATCGCCCGGCAGCCGGTTAACGTACCGGAGTCAGACGCGACGGTATTCACCTATGACGGCGAAAAGAAAACCTACACCATCGCCGAAAATGACAACTATACGGTCGCCAATGCGGAGCAGACGAACGCCGGCACTTACACCGTTACCGTTACGCTGAAAGATACGGAGAATTTCGTCTGGAACGATAAGACGGATGCTGCGAAGGGGTACACCTTCGTAATTGCCCCGGCGAAAGTCACCGTCACTATCAAGGACAAGAGCGCCTATGTGGGCAGTAAAACAGCCCCCGACCTGAGCAATCCGGAAAAGGACAAGGATTACACGATTTCCGGTCTGATTGGCGAGGATACGCTGACCGGAAGTGTCAAGCTGAAGTACAACCCCGCAACACCGGATCTGACCAAGGTCAGCGACATGACCCAGATCACGGACAACGGCAGCACCCTGGCAAACAGCAACTATGATGTGACGTATGTGGATGGCAAGCTGACCGTCACCTATCGTCCGTCCTCTGGTGGTTCTTCCTCTGGCAGCAGCACAGTAAAGACCGAGACCACGAAGAACGATGACGGCTCCACTACCAAGACCGAGACTAAGAAGGACGGTACCGTGATCGAGACCACCACTGGCAAGGACGGCTCCGTGACCAAGACCGAGACGAAAGCGGAGACGAAACCGGACGGAACGAAAGCCGAAACAAAGTCCGAGACCGTGACCAAGAAGGACGGCTCGAAGGTCGAAAGCGAGACCCGGACCGAGACCAAGAAGGACGGCACGGTGACGGAAAGCAAGACCGAGACCATCACCTCCAAGGACGGGACGAAGTCTGAAACGAAGTCGGAAACCAAAACCGACAAAAACGGCGTGACCTCCGGTACGGAGACCACCAAAACCACCACGGCCAACGGCTCTACCGGAATGACCGTCACCACCATCGAGAACGGCGAAAGCAAGACGGCGGCGGAGGCGAAGGTCAGCAGCAAGGCCGTTGAGGATGCGAAGAAGAACGGCGAGGCGGTCAAGGCCCCCGTGGAGGTCGAGGCCACCCGCAATTCCGACACCGCCCCCACCGTCAAGGTCGAACTGCCCAAGAGCGCTGGCGAAACCAAGGTAGAAATTCCCGTTTCCAACGCAACCCCCGGCACGGTGGCCGTCCTCGTCCACCCCGACGGTACGGAGGAACTTTTGAAGGATTCCATTCCCACGGAAAACGGCATCCGGCTCACCGTGAATGGCGGCGCAACGGTGAAGATCATCGACAACTCCAAGGGCTTTATCGACACGCAAGACCACTGGGCCAAGGACGCCATCGACTTCGTCAGCGCCCGTGGTCTCGTGAACGGCATGAGCGCCACAATCTACGCCCCCAACAACTCCACCACCCGGGCGCAGTTGTGGACGATCCTCGCCCGCCAGAACGATGCGGATCTGAACGGCGGCAACACTTGGTTCGAGAACGCCCAGAATTGGGCCAAGGCCAAGGGCATTTCCGACGGCGCGAACCCCAACGCCGCCATCAACCGCGCCCAGATGGTGACGATGCTGTGGCGGGCCATGGGTCAGCCTGCTCCTGCGACTGCGGCCACATTCACCGATGTTTCCACTGACAGCTATTACGCGCAGGCTGTGGCTTGGGCCGTGGAGAACGGCATCACCGCCGGTGTCGGCGGCGGCCGCTTCGACCCCACCGCCACCTGCACGAGAGCCCAGATCGCCGCGTTCCTGGCACGCTCCATGAAGTGACGCAAAAAACAGCTCCGGTCCCTTTCGTAGGGAACCGGGGCTGTTTGGCGTGAACTGCTGCTGTTTCAGAAAAACGGGCAAATTTTGCACCGCTGAAACCAATGATGGCTATCTGACCTCAAAAAACGGCAAATAACCGCTTTGACAAGCGGGCACCGAGCATTTCAGCAGCACGCAAAGCGCGCCGAGGGTAGTGTTGACGCAAATGGTAACATTATAAAGGGTGCCGCCAGACTAACTGGCCCCATCTTTACAGGCAGCCAGACAGATGTGACCTTTACCGACAACCAATACCATATTGTTCAAAATGACGTAACCATTCACGGAAATTTGACGATAGGTGGTAAAGGCGGTCTTGTTCTCTGCGCTGGCGCAACGCTGACGGTCAACGGCGCTTTGATACACAACGGCGGAAGAGTATTTCACATTTACGGGCAGACGCTGACAGAAAGCGGTAAGGACACCGGAAAACTGGTCATCAATAATTCAAATGGCGGTGGCGCAGCGATCCGCACTACAAGTACATCTACATCCAAACCACAACTTAGTATCAACAGCGGCGAATTGGAGATACGTTCGCAATTGCGGTATCCCTTTTTTTTCGCCCATTTGCAATAATCCTTCCGAAAGCGCGTTCCTCCCATTTCGAGGATGTGAGTGGTGTGAAGAACCTTAGCTCGGAAGGTGAAGTTCTGGCAGATGTATTTACCATCCAAAACAATGCGGAGGGATTTGATACACTGCTGCAAACCATTCACCGCTGTACCAGCCCTGAAAGCAAAATAAAAGTAGGGCTTGAGGCTACCGGACACTACAGCTACAACATCCTCGGATTTTTGCTTAACGAAGGTCTGCCAACCTACCTTATCAATCCGCTGCACACCAACCTCTACCGAAAAAGCCTAAGCCTTCGCAAAACCAGGACTGACCGTGTCGATGCGCGAACCATTGCAGCTATGCTCATGTCTGATGTGGACCTCAAGCCCTACACAGACACAGCTTACCACAACGAAGAACTAAAGTCACTCACAATACCGGTTTGACAAAGTTCGTGAACGGGCAAAGCTGAAGCAGTCGGTTTCCCGCCTGGTCACGATCCTGTTCCCAGAGCTGGAAAAGCTGGTTTCATCACTGCACACGGCATCCGTTTACGCACTTCTCAGCGAGTTTCCCGGCACCAAACAGGTTGCCGGAGCGCGTACCTGACGCAATTGAAAGCACTCTTAAGCAATGTCTCTAAAGGCCGCTACGGGCGGGATATGGCAACAACGCTTCGGGAGATAGCACGATGCTCTGTCGGCTCTGTTATGTCGGCCAAGTCACTGGAACTGCAGAATACGATCCGCTTGATTCGCGAACTGGATGATGAAATTGAAGACATTGAGACCGCGATCCAGTCCATGATGGCTGAAATACAGTCCCCCATTACAACGATTCCGGGCATTGGTGTTCGCATGGGCGCTATGATTCTTGCCGAAATAGGAGACTTCTCCCGCTTTGACTCGCCGGATAAGATCCTCGCATATGCCGGGATGTCGCCCGCTACTTACCAGTCTGGGCAGCTTTCATTGTCTGGAACTTACTCACACATGGAAAAACGAGGTTCCCGTTATTTACGCTACGCTCTTTACAATGCCACAAAATATGCCTGCCTTCTTGGGATCCAACCTTCAACGCTTACCTTTCCAAGAAACGAGCTGAGGGGAAGCACTACAATGTTGCACTCTCTCACGCGGCCAAGAAGTTGGTGCGTTTGATTTACGCTATGGGGAAATCTCAGCAGTCATACCGCAGCGCCGCTTAATTTATTTATATGCTCAGTTTGGCGTCCAACCGGACGTCTGCTTTGCTATGCCCTTTTTGATCTGCCTAAAATTTTTACCACTCCTCTCATTTCAGACTTGACATCTAATAGATAGGGCTTGTTTGAAAAATAAAAGTTGCACGATAAAGCAAGTTATGCGAAGCTAAGGGCATGAAACGATATGAATTAACAAAAGAACAATGGGAACGAATCAAGCCGCTGCTGCCACCGGAAGAAACGGGGAAGCGGGGCTGTCCACGGAAGGATAACCGGACCATGCTCAACGGGATGCTCTGGATTGTCCGGAGCGGTGCTCAGCGGCGTGAGCTGCCGGCGGCCTATGGCCTCTGGCAGTCTGTGTACGCGCGATTCTCCAAGTGGCGGGATGACGGCACACTGGAGGCGGTATTTCACGCGCTGTCCGGGGACGCGGACATGGAGAATCTGAGCGTAGACTCCACTTGCGTAAAGGTACATGAAAGCGCCAATGACGGGGAAAAACAGCGGATAAGGCGGTTGGCCGTACCAGAGGTGGGTGGAACACAAAACTCCACGCGATCGTGGACGGTTTGGGAAACCCGGTGGAGTTCCTTCTCTCCGCCGGAAATGACCACGATTCGGTTCGCGCTGTTGAACTGTTGGAAAAAGTCAGGACTAGAGGGAATGCCGTACTGGCAGACCGGGCCTATGGTGCTCGGGCAATTCGGAAATATATCTCAGCGCACGGTGCCAGTTATGTGATCCCGCCGCAAAGCAACGTTTCCAATCCTTGGCCGGTTGACTGGCACCTGTATAAAGAGCGCCATCTAGTGGAGTGTTTTTTCCGGAAAATCAAGTGATTTCGCAGAATCGCCACCAGATATGACAAGTCGGATGCTTCCTTCCTGGCCTTTGTGTATCTTGCCTCCATCGCTATTTTGCTGCTTTAGCACTATCTCTACCTTTTTTCAGACAAGCCCTAGTATTTCTGAATCCTTATTTTCAGCCGCTGCCTGGGCTGTATAGGCGAGGGAGAAGGGAAAAACTCAAAGAATTCCATATTACGGAATTCAATTCCGAAATTTAAGATAAAAAAGATTCACAAGCAGCCTCTCTTGTGGTATACTTTTACCATAGGCTTTTTGCATTTATTTGTCAAGCATCTTTAAAAAATGAGCGCTTGGCACGAAAGGAAGAGGAAAATATGGCGAAAGAGCAAGTGTCCAGCATCCTCCGCGCCTTACAGATCCTGGAGTGTTTCATGGACAGAGAGACCGAATGGACGCTGAAAGAGCTGGTGGACCATCTGGATCTGCCCTCTACCACGGTGTTTCGCCAGGTGTCCACTCTGGCGGAGCGGCAGTATCTGGTGCAGGACCCTGTCCGCAAGAGCTATCGGGTGGGACCGCGACTGATGCTGCTGGCCAGTGCGATTCTGGGCCAATCGGACCTTCGGCGGGTGGCCAGGCCGGAGCTGGAGCATCTGAGCGACACTGTGCATGAGACCATTAATCTCAGCGTGCTGCTGGAGCACGATATTTTTTATCTGGATAAAGTGGAGACCCACCGCTCCATTGTCTGCAACACACAGATTGGTGGCCGGGCGCCAGCCTATGCCACCAGCAGCGGCAAGGTGATTCTTTCCTGCCAGGACGAGGCGTACATCGACGATTACTGCCAGTGGATGAGCCGCAAGGCTTATCCGCTGACCAGCAACACCATCACCGATCCCGACCAGCTGCGTTCCCAGCTGGTTCAGGCCCGGCTCAACGGATATGCCATGGATGACGGAGAGATTGAGGCGGGGCTGATCTGCGTGGCGGCGCCGGTCTATGATATGAACCGCAAGGTGGTGGCGGCTGTGAGCATTTCCGGCCCGGATTACCGGATGCGGGAGGATCAGGAGGTCATGATCCGGGAGGCGCGGCAGACGGCGCAGAATATCTCGCGGCTGCTTGGCTATCGGCTGTAAAACGAAATAAAGTGATGAGCAAAACAGGCGGAAAGAGCAGCCCACAAACAGGCAGATGGGAATCGAAAGAGTTTAGGGCATCTCAAGGGCGCAAAAACCATAGCGCGGTAACCCCGCGCCCGCAAAAGGTATGAAAAAGACAAATCAGGCGGAACGCCGAAGCTGTTTGGCAGAACGGTAGGAGTGAGAACCATGCAG
>OLFY01004128.1_pt1 | contig 10505 bp, 7 predicted proteins | sample 1605611 | NCBI WGS metagenome assembly OLFY01 (sample SAMEA3888923, study PRJEB22519) | human gut metagenome | biome: human gut; feature: human-associated habitat; material: faeces | place: Denmark | collected 2011
ATTTATGAAAATAGATGCTGGCAAAATTATTTGTATTTCATTTGAGCAAAAGCATATATCGGTAAAACAAAAAAGAAAAGAGCGAGCCACTCTACATAACCCGCTCTTTGTTTGCAAATTTCGTGTATTGTCCGAGCCATACCAGCTCGACGCTTCCGGTCGCACCATTTCTTTGTTTGGCTACAATAACTTCCGCCAGATTCTTTTTCTCTGAATCCGGATTATAATATTCATCTCTGTACAGGAACATAACAACGTCGGCATCCTGCTCGATTGCTCCTGATTCTCGAAGGTCAGAAAGCATTGGTTTGTGGTCCTGTCTTGCCTCAACCGCTCGGGAGAGCTGGGAGAGTGCAATGATCGGAACATCTAATTCTCTCGCTAAAACTTTAAGTGCTCGGGAAATTTCTGAAATTTCCTGCTGTCTTGATTCGTTTCGTCTTGATTCACTTCCACTCATAAGCTGAAGGTAATCGATTACAACAAGCTCAATTCCATAAGTTTGTTTGTACTTTCGGCATTTAGAACGAATCTCTGCCAAAGTCGTTGCTGTATCATCAATTATAAGCTTGGAGTTACCAATGAGGGCCGCTCCTTCTAAGAGCTTCTCCCAGTCGGAATCTCTTAAATCACCAGTACGCATCTGCTGGGAATCTACCATAGATTCTGATGCCATAAGTCTTGTTACGAGCTGTTCCTTTGACATCTCGAGACTGAACATCGCTACGGCATGATTATCTTTAAATGCTGCATACTGTGCAATGTTAAGGACGAATGCTGTCTTTCCCATCGCTGGTCTGGCCGCTACTAATATAAGTTCTGCCGGATGCAGTCCGGTAAGCTTGTAATCAAGTTCGGTAAAGCCGGTAGCAACTCCTGTGACTCTTCCCTTGGTCTTTGATGCTTCTTCTATGGCACTTAAAGAATTTAAAACAATCTGCTGAATCGGAACAAAGTCGGACATACGGTTTCTGTTTTGAAGAAGCCCGAAAATGTCTTTCTCTGTCTTTTCAAGAATTGTCTCTGTGTCTTCCTTGCCAAGATAACATTCATTTCCAATGTTCTCCGTCACTTTGATCAAAGCGCGGAGTGTTGCCTTATCGTGAACAATCTTTGCATACTGTCCGATATTGGCCGCCGTTGGTACAACTTCTACTAAATCACGGAAAAAGTCAAGACTCATTAGTTCTTCTGGAACTTCTTTTTCTTTTAATTTGTTTTGAAGAGTAATCAGGTCAACTGCTTTACCCTCCCGGTAAAGTTCTACCATAGCCTCAAATACGATTCCGTACTGGCGCTGGTAAAAGTCCTCTTTAGTGAGGATGTCTTCTGCCTCAACGATTGCGTCTCTGTCCATCAGCATAGAGCCTAAAACTGAACGTTCCGCCTCCTCACTGTGAGGCTGTATTCTTTTTACAAAATTCTCGTCTACTGTCGGCATTGATGATCCTTTCTAGAGCGTGATAGGATGACAGCGAGAATTTAGATTATAATCTCAATTCTTGCCTGTCTTCTACTTTAATATTACTTTTCAGTTACTTTTACTTTTAAGTCAGCAGTTACCTTAGGATGTAACTTAATCTTTACATTGTGTACGCCAAGGCTCTTGATTGGTTCGTCTACAGAGATTTTCTTTTTGTCGAGCTCGTATCCGAGCTGTTCTTTGGCTGCGGCTGCGATTTCTTTTGTGGAGATTGCTCCAAATGTACGTCCGCCTTCACCGACTTTCATTTTGAGTTCTACACTCTTGTTTTTGAGTTCTTCTGCAAGAACTTTGGCTGCGGCTAACTGTTCTGCTGCCACTTTATCTTCGTGTGCTTTCTGAAGCTTTAAGTCATTGATGTTTTTACTTGTAGCTTCTATACCAAGCTTCTTTGGAAGGATAAAGTTTCTTGCGTATCCTGCGTTCACTTCTACTAACTGACCTTTTTTTCCGAGAGACTTTACGTCTTCTAATAAAATAACTTTCATTTTAAATCCTCCTATATCGAGTCTGTTTTTAACTCTTTTTTATAGGTCATACAAAACTTCTTTCATATAACTCTATCTTTTTAAATCACTATTTTTACTCTATCTTTATCATACTAATATCTGATATTCTCTTCAGAGTGTGTTCCTGCAAATATATTTTTAAAAATCTATACTCCAGCATCCTCTGATTCTAAATAATCATATCAAGTAGGCAGCAGACGCAATTCATCTCTCACCTTAGAGGTCGGAGTCTTCTTGCTGTAAGGAGATAAATACCGTCTATATATCCCCATCTTCATGCATTTTCCGCAATGTATGTTTTAACATCTCTGCCGCATCAGAAAGGGATACGTCTTTTAGCTGTGCTGCTGCCATCGTCAGATGTCCGCCACCGCCAAACTTCTCCATAATTACCTGTACATTAAGTTCATCAATAGAGCGCGCGCTGACATATATACAATCCTGCAAAGCAGTCAGCACAAAGCTTCCTCTGATTCCCTGTATATTCAGCAATGCATTTGCCGCTTTGGCTCCGACAACAGTCGCTCCGGAGACATTTTCCCCATCAAAGGTTGAAATAGCAAATTCATCCATGTAAATTTCTGCTTTATTAATAATCGCTGTTCGTATACGGCAATGTTCCATATCTTCACGGAACATCTTTCTTACACGAGTTACATCTGCTCCTGCTCTCCGCAGGTAGGCTGCCGCCTCAAATGTTCTGACACCCGCTTTGATAACAAAGTTATCTGTATCCACCAAAATACCTGAATACATGGCATCAGCCTCAATATTCTTAAGCTTTGGTTTATCTACAATATACTGTAAAATCTCCGCTACCATCTCACAAGTCGATGATGCATACGGCTCTACATAAGAAACAACCGCATTCTTAATCGTCTCATTACTCTGCCTGTGATGGTCAAGAACAACAATTGTTGAGATGGACTTCAATAATTCCGGACATTCTGTCATTGCCGGGACATTCACATCCACAACAATAAGCATTGCCGACTTATCTTTAAGAAGCATTGCCTCCTCATTCGTTACAAAAATATCTTCCTCTTCATCTGCCCGCTCACGGTAAATGCCATCTACGATTGGCTCAATTGCCGGACAGTCTTTGTCCATAACAATATATGTGCTTTTGTTTAGTGCCTTCGACAGGCGGTATATACCAAGCGCTGCGCCTACACAGTCTGCATCTGGATTCTTATGTCCCATAACAAAAATCTTATCATGTGTCAGCATAATCTCCCGAAGTGCATGTGCCTTCACTCTGGCTTTTACTCTTGTACTCTTTTCGACTTTCTGGGTCTTACCTCCATAATAGGAAATGGCATCTCCATCTCTTACTACAGCCTGATCACCACCGCGGCCAAGAGCGAGATCCATCGCTACCCGTGCACTCTCATAATTCTCCGTGTAGCTTCCGCCATTCACACCAACACCAATACTCAGTGTCATAGATAGCTCGTTACCGATATTGATAAGCCGGACTTCATCAAGAATCGAAAACTTAGATTCCATCAGCTGTTCCAGTTTTTCTTCTTCAAATACAAAAAGAAACTTGTCCTTCTCAAATCCCTTAATGATCGCATCGAGTCCCTGCATATACTTCATGATCTTTCGCTCTACTAAAGCAAGAAGAAGGGACTGTCTTACTTCCTCCATGTTTTCAAGAACTTCTTCGTAGTTATCAATATAAATCAATCCAGCAACCAGACTCTTCTTCCTGGACTCTTCTTTGTAACCAATAAGCTGCGTCTCATCAAAAAAGTAAAATACCTGAAGAATATCTCCCTGTGTCTCTTTATCTTCCTGTATCTCTCCCTCTGTCTGTTCCAAATTCTTAAATACCATATTTCGACATTCCACATGATACTTGTGCTCCTCATGTGTGATACAGTACTCCTTCATCTGTCCATTCTGAGGGAAAACCTTCTTATAAAGTCCTGGAAAAATCTGTGTGATACTTTTCTTTGTGATCTTCTGTCCTACAATCTCTGAAAACTGTTCATTATGCCAGATAATCGTACCATCCTGGTCCGTCATTACATACGGTACTGGCAGTTCTTTAAGAATCTGCTTCTGAATCTGACTCTGCTCAAAACCAGCCGCCAGAAATTCCTTGCTAATCATCTTCTCCGTATATTCATAACATAAAACAGCCGCAATGAGATAAATAACATCTCCTACCAAGATTGTATATCCAAGACCGGGATTCACTTCTATCACACCTAAGGCCGCTACTAATATAAAGACTACCACGATAATAGGCAGCCATAAATTCAGAGCGACCCTTCTTGATATATTCTTTTCTCGTTTCATTTCTTTCTCCCAATTAGGAAATATACATTGTCTATTTCTCTGAGTTTAAATTATTACAGATATAGTAGAAATTATTATAACACTGTTTCCCCTAATTTAAAAGGAAAATAATTTGAAAGCAAAAATCCGGCAGGCCAGCGGGCAACTGGTCTGCCGGATGAAAACTATGGCAATAGTTATCAACAATATTAATTATTTGTTCTCATTTCTTGCCTGAAGAGCCATCTTAGCCTGTAAGTTTCTCTGGAACTGGTCAATTAATACAGCCAGAATGATTACAAGACCTTTGATTACCTTCTGCCAGAACTCGGATACACCACACATTGTCATACCATCATTGATGATACCGATTACGAATGCACCGATTACTGTACCACCGATTGTACCAACACCACCTGCCATAGATGTACCACCGAGTACAACGGCTGCAATGGCGTTCATTTCCCAAGTATCACCTGTGTTTGGATGAGAAGCTGCAATCTGTGCCATTGTTACAAGACCGATCAATGCGGAACATGCACCGGAGATTGCGTATACAAGAATAATGTTTTTCTCTACTTTGATACCGGAAAGACGAGCTGCCTTTTCGTTACCACCAATAGCAAGGATATGCCATCCAAAAGGAGTTTTCTTAAGTACAAATGCTGCGATTACTGCGAGGATAAGGAAGAGGATCGCTGCGATTGGAATACCAGGAAATCCGCCAACTGCGAATACACGGCTATCAAACTGCATGATACCTACGTTTCCGAGTGCTTCCTGACCTTTGATACTTGAGAATGTATTTCCGCCGGAACGGATATTTGCAAGACCACGGCCGATGTACATTGTACCTAATGTTACGATAAAAGGTGCTAATTTACATTTTGCGATTAATGCACCGTTAACAATACCGATGATAATACCGATAATGATACAGATTACTGTGATAGCTGGAACGCTGAAGTAAAGTGTAACTCCGGCAAATTTTAAAGTAAGACCTTCCTGGATAAGACCACCGGCGATCATTCCGACTAAACCTACTACGGAACCAACGGAAAGGTCGATACCGCCGGTAATGATAACGTAGGTCATACCAATACCAAGAATACCATACTGTGCAACGTGCTTACATACTAAAAGTAATGAGTTAACTGTGCAGAAAGAATCGGCTTTAATAGAGAAGAATATAAATAAAATTATGAGTACGAATAATGTTCTTCCCTTTAAAAGTGTCATCATAAGATTCGAATTATCTTTTTTCTTATTCATTTTGATTTCTCCTTTTCCTTGTTATGTACTTTGGAAGACTTTTCCGGCTTCTGTTAAGCTGGCATAGAAAAATTCCAAAATACATTATTAGTTTTAGTGATGACCTTTGTAGGATGCTAATACCAGATTATCCTCTGTGATCTCGTCATCTGTAAATTCTGCGGTCTTAATACCGTTTGATAAAACGACAACTCGGTTGGCGATTGCCAGCATCTCCTTAAGCTCTGAACTTACACAGATAATGGAAAGTCCACGGTCTGCATACTGGTTGATAATATCAAATACCTCTGTCTTGGCACCGATATCAATACCACGGCTCGGCTCATCCATAAGAAGAATCTTAGGATCTGTCAACACACCTTTACCGATTACACATTTCTGCTGGTTACCACCGGAAAGGGATAAAATCGGAAGATGTTTATCTGCTACTTTAATATGAATATCTTTAATCTGTGCATCTACATATTCGTCTTCCTTTTGTTTGGATAAAACGAACTTATTACAGCAGGTCTTTAAGCTGGAAAGGGAAATATTCTTTTCGATATCCAGTGTCTGTACAAGACCTTCTGCCTGGCGGTCTTCAGGAACTAAGGCAAAACCATTCTTGATCTGCTCTGCAATGTTCTTAATCTTAATTTTCTTGCCGTCAACATAAACCTCTCCAGTGTGTTCTGGATGAAGTCCCATCAGACATTCAAATACTTCTGTACGTCCGGCTCCCATTAAGCCGTAAATTCCGAGAATCTCTCCTCGTTTTAACTTAAAGCTTACATGATCAAGCAGCCATCCGCCACCTTTCTTTGGAAGACAGAGGTCTTTAACTTCAAGAACAGTATCCTGTTTCTCCCAGTCAATATCTCTTTCTTTCTTAGGGTAGGATTTGTTACTACCTGTCATCTTCTGTACGATCCAAGGAACGTCAATATCTTTAACTGATGCATCATCTACATATTTACCATCTCGAAGAATAGTAACGTAGTCACCAATCTCCATAATCTCTTCAAGACGATGAGAAATATATACGATGGAAATACCCTGGGCATTTAACTCACGCATGATCTTGAAAAGTACCTGTACCTCTGACTGACTTAAGGAAGATGTAGGCTCATCCATGATGAGAATCTTTAAGTCATCCTGAATTAAGTTACGGGCAATCTCGATCATCTGCTGCTGACCTACACGAAGGTCTCCGACTTTCGCCTCCGGATCAATCGGATACTCCAGTCTTTCAAGAACCTCTTTGGTCTTCTGTTTATGTATTTCATTATTTACAACGACACCTTTTTTCTGTTCGTTGTTCATAAAAATGTTCTGGTATACGTTTAAGTTGGGAAAAAGGGAAAGTTCCTGATGAATGATACCTACTCCCTTTGCTCTCGCCTCTGTTGTATTTTTGAAGCTTACTTCTTCGCCGTCAAGATACATCTTTCCTGAAGAAGGCTGCTCGATTCCGGCAATCTGCTTCATTAATGTGGACTTGCCTGCACCATTTTCTCCGATTAATACGTTAACTTTTCCACGGTAAATGTTAAAGTCAACATCGTCAAGAGCCTTTGTACCAGGATAAACCTTTTCCATGTGCCGGCATTTCATTACGATATCTTTATCTTTATTCTCAGCCATCCAATTCATCCTCCTCTAACTGATTCTTACTGTGTTCTGTCTGTTATTTTACTTCAAGAACAACCGGAGTAATTACGATTGCATCATTGGAATCAGCAGTGAAACATCCAACAAGGTTTACTGTTGCTCCTTCTGCAAGGTCATCGTATACAGGTTTTACAACTGCTTCTTCAACTTTTTCAAGCATACTTGTATTTACCTGACCCCATTCTGTCTGGTTTGTAAAATCAGAGAAGTTAATGAAACTCATATCATCACGAATAGATGAATTCTTATATTTACCAATCTGACAGGTAACTACTGTCTTTCCTGTGTAGCCAGGAACTTCTAATGTTACTGTTCCGTAGAAAGAATCTTTATCTACTTTTGTAATCTTTGCACCTTCTAATTTTACTGCATAGTTATAATAAGAAGCTGCTTTTGTCTTTAAGCCATCAAATTCTTCGCCCATTTCTGTGAGCTTGCCATCATACTTTGCTAAAATGTCAGATACATCTACTGCTTTTTTCTCACATTCTGGAATTACTTCTGAATCCCAGATTGCTTCTACACTGTCACCAGGATTGAACTCTTTCTGCCCTGTAAGATCTCCCTCATGACCAATCTTTACTACCTTCACACAGCCTGTTAATAAAACGGCTGCCATTACTACTGTTAAAACAGTGCTTATCAAACGTTTTGCCATGGTTTTCTTCCTTTCTCTATTCCCTGCTGTCCCTACATGTGAGAAGGGTGCCGAATAACTTATTGGCACCCCTCCACACACTGAAGAGAGCCTAACCCCCTTCAGACCTAACAGATTCAATTAAATTTATACTACGAACTTCTCTTATTCTGCGAAAACAAAGTTATCTAACTTGTCAGCGTTATCCTTTGTAATTACAACACAGTCAACTAACTGCTTCTCTTCAAGACCTGTAGTTCCGTTTGTCAGGTAATCGTTAGCCTGAGTAACTGCATTTCTTGTGATCTTATCAATCTGCTGAAGAGCTGTTGCAAGTGCTTTACCATCTTTGATGTTATCTCTCATATCGTTAGATCCGTCAACACCGATGATATATACGTCATGGTCAAGGTTTGCTGCTGCAACTGCTGCTGCTGCACAACAAGCCATAGTATCATTACCACAAACGATCGCTGTAATGTCTGGATACTGCTGTAAGATTGTTTCAGCTTTGGACTGGCCTTCTGTCTGATCCCAGTTAGCGGACTGCTGAGCAACCATCTTCATGTCTGTCTGGTCAAGAACTCTGTGGAAAGCGTTAGAACGAACCTGGCAGTTTGTATCGGACTCAAGTCCTAATAATTCTGCGTAGTCACCTTTTCCGCCTGTAGCTTCTACTAATGCTTCTGCTGCTGCCTGAGCACCCTGGTCATTGTTAGCTACGATCTGAGATACGCAAAGACCTTCTTTGTTGATCTCACGGTCAACCATGAATGTAGGGATTCCAGCATCATAAGCTTTCTGAACTGCTTCGATAGAAGCATCTGCTCCGGCGTTATCACAAACGATTGCGGATGCGCCTTCGGAAATAGCTGTATCGAATAATTCGGACTGTTTTGTAGCATCATCATCATGAGATACACATTTAACTTTGTATCCTAACTTCTCGCCTTCTTCTTTACATGCTGTCTGAACAGTACCGAAGTAAGGATTAGAAGTAGATGGTGTGATACAATAGATCAGCTTGTTAGCTGCGTTAGTGTTAAGAACTTTTGCAGGAGCTGCTGCTTCTGTTGTAGCCTCTGCTGCTGCCTTATCTGATCCACTATCTTTTGTACTACTATTGCTGCTTCCACATCCAGCCATTGTAGCTACCATTGCTGCTGCAACGAAGCCAGCTAAAACTTTCTTAAACATTCTCATTTTTCATTTCCTCCTCATTTTGAAAAATATATGCTAGATAACACAGAAGCTGTTAGCCCTTCTGCGCAAATCTCAAGGATGTTTTGCGATAATACAAGTGTACTCCAATTTCTTTGTGAAATCAATACTATTTTATTAAAAAGTCTTGTATTTTTTTGTTTACTTTGCTATGAATTTAACATAGTATTGGGAATTCCCCTATACTATTTTGTTAATACGAGTCCAACACTCTCTTTCCAGCCTGTATATTTTGTGCATCTTGTCTCCGCATCCATCTCAGGGGTAAATCTGGTGCGGTTAAGACTTTCAAATAATGCAGTCTGTTCGTAAATTCCCATAGCGATTCCAGCGGCATATGCCGGGCCCATAGCAGATAATTCCTCTGCATCTGGTACCTGTACCGGAATATCTAAAATATCACTCTGGAACTGCATAAGATAACCATTCTTAGTTGGGCCGCCATCTACGCGAAGCTCATCAACCTTGATGCCAGAATCTTCTGCCATTGCATTAACTACATCGCTGATCTGATAAACGATACAGTCAAGTGCTGCTCTTACCAGCTCTGCCTTACCTGTTGTGCGGGTGATTCCGCTGACAACAGCTTTCGCTTTACTGTCCCAGTAAGGGGCGCCGAGACCTGTAAATGCTGGTACAAGATAGGTAGTATCTCCCGGATTGGCACTCTTAGCCAGTTCTTCTGTTTCCTTTGCGGAGGCAATCAGTCCGAGGTCTTTTTGCAGCCATGTGATAACTGCTCCGGTGTAATTAATATTTCCTTCAAGAACATAATTCACTTTACCGGAAAGAGACCATGCAAGGGAAGTAACAACTCCCTTATCACTGAAAATAGGCTTCTCACCAACGTTCATCATAATAGAAGAACCTGTTCCATAAGTTGCTTTAATCATTCCTGGATTCACACATCCCTGTCCATATAAGGCTCCGTGGGAATCTCCCATCACACCATGAATCGGAATGGCTTCCTCAAGATATCCATCAAAATCTGTATAGCCATATAAGGCATTGGAATCACAGATTTCTGCTAACATTTCTTTTTTAATTCCAAATAAGGAAATTAATTCTTCATCCCAGTCAAGGGCAGACACATTAAACATCTGTGTCCGGGAGGCGTTTGAATAGTCTGTTTTAAACGCATGGTCTTTTGTAAGCTGGTATACGAGGTAACTGTCCATCGTTCCTACTGCAAGTTCTCCCTTATCTGCTGCCTCTTTTGCTTCTGGTACGTTCTGAAGTACCCATGCGATCTTTGCTGCAGAATAATATGGAGACAGCGGAATTCCGGAATGTTCCTGTACCATCTGTGCGTAACCGTCCTCTGCAATCTTGTTACAGATTGCTTCACCACGGGCACACTGCCATACAACTGCATTTCCATAAGGCTTGCCAGTCACCTTGTTCCAGGCAAGGGAGGTCTCACGCTGGTTGCTGATACCAAGAC
>OLFY01004133.1_pt1 | contig 10496 bp, 7 predicted proteins | sample 1605611 | NCBI WGS metagenome assembly OLFY01 (sample SAMEA3888923, study PRJEB22519) | human gut metagenome | biome: human gut; feature: human-associated habitat; material: faeces | place: Denmark | collected 2011
GGGTTAATTCAATGGATATGTCGAAAAATACCGCCAATAACGGAAACAGAGCCAAGCATCGACCTCTCTCCTGCCATGTTCCGTAGCTTTACGAAACAATATAAAGGAGAGGAATTGCAAAAAAAACGTTTGATTGTAGAATGTATTCCCCTCGCACTGCGGGTACTTCCGCCCTATCGCACAGCACTTTTATGAACCTGTAAATTTGCCTGTGCTTTTTCTTTGCACTATCTTTGTTGTCAAAAGGTACAATATTGTTAAATAACAAACAAGACCTACCGGTTGCACATACCACAAAAAGAGTGATAAACTGGTAATGATTACCCGACTTTAAGCTCTTAATCAGCATTCGAATGAACAGCATTTTATCATACATATTTCTGATAATATTGCTTCTCTCCGGCTGTAAGGAACAGGAGAAGAACGCCACGACCGTACAGACGCCTGCAACACATACAGATTCCTACGCACTTATCAAAAGTTGGGGAGAGTACGTACGTAAAGGAGAATACGAAATACTGATAGACACAGCTAAAACCTACTACCGTAAAGCCATTGCCAACCACGACAAGAAAACACAAGCCTATGTGGGCGCATACATCGGACAAGCTTATATACTTTCCGGCCAAGCAGACTCCATGTTCACGTATTTTAATGCAGCTATTCCCTATGTAGAAGAACATCACGACACCTATATACAGACCATTATAGCCAACGGGTTAGGAATAAACGCACGCAATACGACACTCAATTACAATGCCTCCCTCGCCTACTTCCAAGAAGCTCTGCAATATGCCGACGCAAGTGAGGATAAAACAAATTATTATATCATTTTAAGCAATATGACGAGGATTTACTACCTTCGAAACGACCCCTCAGGTATGAAATACGCATTGGAGGTATACGAAGGGGGAAGCAAACTACATAATGATTATGTACGCTTTCTCGGCGCATTGAACGTTGCCACCATGTACTATCTTTCGAAAAATTATGACGAAGCGCTACATTATATATCTGAAGCCACCGCCATTGCGACACATATGGCCAACACCGACGAACCGGACGTAATCCACGGGAACATACTTGCCGCCATTGGAAAACCTCAACAAGCCGAACTATATTTCCGAAAAGTACTAAACCACACGCAACGCACCAATATAGACGTACTCACCGAAGCCTACCTTTATTACGGCAACTTTCTGAAAGCGGAAAGACGTTACGACGAAGCAAATACAGCTTACCAAAATGGGCTTATACTGGCCGAACAGCAAAACCATTACTATTACCGCCTCCAATTTTACAAAGGTATGGCCGAGTTATTTCAAGAAAAAGGAGATATTGCTATGGCATCCCAACATAAGGAAAGACATCAATCTCTCGCCGATAGCATTTTTAATATAGAACAAGAACGTTCATTCAGCCACATGATACTGAACTACGAGACAGAAAAAGCTGAAAAAGAACTTAGCCGAAAAGAACTGCTCTTGTCTGAAAAGAACCGGAAACTTCAATTAGCCGTCTTCGTGACCGGGCTCATAGCCGTCATACTCATAGCTCTATATGTACTTTATGTACGGAAGAACCACATGTACCGGCAACTGGTGATATTATACGACACCCACCGTCAGCGGGAAAGACAACTGCTCGAACAACGGGACGAGAAAACCGATCTGGTAAACACCAGCCAGAAAAACAAAGCACTCTTTGATGCCGTAGAAAAGCTGATGAACGACGAACACTTATACCGCAGCAACAGTATCTCCATCGACATGCTCGTAGAACGGCTTCACTCCAACCGCACCTACTTGTCGCGCATGTTTACGGAGCAAAACACCTCTTTCTCCGAATACATCAATTCATACCGCATCCGGGAAGCGCTCGCTCTGTTATCTGAGCCTGAAAATGACATTCCTCTGAAAGTGCTTTCCGATTCGCTCGGCTACAACTCACTTTCTTCTTTTTACAGAGCATTCCAAAAAGAAATGGGAGTTCCTCCTTCCCGTTTCCGCCAAGAAATAAAAAAACTACATTTGGACTCGTAATCCCTCTCAACCCACTTTTAAACACAGCTAATCCTCTTTATCCAACCAGAGTCGTATGCCTCAGCCGATATTTCCCGGCATACCCTCAATCTTTTCGCAAATTATCAAAATTGACAAATTGAGAAGATTTATATTTTTCTGCTTTCTTTTCATCAACTATTTTTGTCTTTAATAATAAATAGGTATTAAAAACCATCGTATATTCATCAAATTTTAGTTATCGCATGAAAAGAGTTTTAAATTTGTTTTTGGCAGTGCTGCTTGTATGCACTGTAAACGGTTTGGGAGACTTGAAAGCCCAATCAAACAACAAAGTGGCACAGTTAGAGAAACTGTCCGCCATAGAGAACAACCCGCAGAAAACAATCCGCAAGCAAACTGCTGCTATCCGTCATTCCCTGAAAACCGCTGCTTTCGCAGAAAGTGTAGAACTGTTCGGCTGTATGACCTACTCTTCCAAGTGGAGTACTTCCGAAAATGGGGAATTCGGCATTTATTCCTTCCCCGCAGAGGAAGGAACCACTTTCACGCCAGTCAAAACAGCAGCCGATTTCAATCTGTCGGCAGCCGTCTATGCCGACGGGAAATTCTGCGGATACCGAGTCACGACCTACGGCTCTACCGTGTATGGCGTCAATTACTACCTCTTCGACACGGACGGCTGGACGCGAGACATACAGCAGACACTCAAAGCCTCGTACGACAACTATCCTATCAGCCTCGCTTACGATAGCAAGACCAAAACCATCTACGGGCAATTCATGTCCGAAGCAGGTACGACGAGGCTCTGCACGGTCGACCTACTCACCGGGCAACCAACACAAGTGGCAAGCACTGGCGACCGCATGTACTTCACTCTGTCTTTTGACAAAGAAGGGACGCTTTACGGCATAGCCGACGATGGCAACCTTTACACTATCAACACCGCCACGGGCACGGCAGCCTCCATCGGCGCCACTGGGATCATGCCCTCAAACAGTCAAAGCGCAACTATCGACCTGAACACAGGTAAAATGTATTGGGCTGCCATCAACAACAAATTGCAATCCGCCCTCTATGAAGTCAACCTCGACAACGGCAAGGCTTCACTCGTGAGCGATTATGACGAAACCGTCGTCCTGCTCGGACTTTACACTGTACCACCGGCAGCAGCCCATCAAGCACCCGCAGCCGTCGATAAGCTGAGCGTAAACTATACTTCGCCGGAAAGATTAGATGCCAACATTACCTTCACCGCCCCAGACAAAACATTCGAAGGAGACAAGCTGGAAGGTTCGTTGGAGGTATCCATCTACGTCGACCACCAAAAGCTCACGCTCGAAAACGCAACAGTCGTTGCCGGAGCCGAATTTTCCACACCTTACACCTTTACGGAAGGCACGCACAAAGTGGAAGCCTTCGTATCGAACGCCGAAGGTGACGGTGTAAAAAGCAAAATCGAAATCTACGCCGGCGTAGATAGCCCCGCAGCCGTAGGTAATCTGCAATTCACACTAGAAGACAACCATGCCACCATAAGCTGGGAAGCTCCTGTCAATGGAGCCAACGGCGGACACTTCGACGCCGAACTACTGAAATATATCCTCGTGCGCTACCCCGGCAATGATACGATAAACGCCGAATATACGGCGACCGTTTTCACGGAAGACCTGCCAGACGTGCTGGGCAATTACTACTACACGGTAACAGCGGTAGCTGAAAAAGTGGGAGTCGCCACCGAATCGAACCGCATCCGCTTCGGCTCGGCGTTCAAGGGTGAATTCAAAGAAACGTTCGACCACGCCAGCGCACTCGACATCTTCACCATTATCGATGCCAACGAAGACGGCAAGACTTGGGCTTGGATAAACAATGCCGCCGGAAGCGACCAGTTAGACAAGAACGCCGACGACTGGATCATTATCTGTATAAACTGTCATTCAAAACAAAAGGATACGGCGAATTCTACACAGAAAGTTTCAGCACCGCATTCGGTTCCGAAAACACGGTTGAAGGTATGCTTAATGCGCTTGGCGACTACACAGTCAGCGGTGACACTTACCTCGAAAAGTCATCGGTCATTGAAGTACAGGAAGCAGGCACTTACTACTTCGGCTTCCACCACACCAGCCAAGGTATGTATCTGCTTTACATAGACGACATCGTTATCGAGCCGTTCATACCGACCACCGCTCCCGATTCGGTAACCGACTTCACCGCCATTCCCGATCCGACCGGCGTCTTGAAAGCTGTTCTGACATTCAAAGCCCCGACCAAAGCCATCAATGGCGATGAACTCACCACCCTCTCCAAAATCGAGATTCTCAAGGAAGGGAACGTTATCCTAACTGAAAATGAAGTGGAAAAAGGGAAAGAATACTCCTTCACGGTCGATGGCGTGCAAGGTATGAACCATTATAACGTCATCGTGTACGATGAACAAGGACGCGAGCGCGATGCCGAAAAGTCTGTTTTCATCGGCACGGATATCCCGCAACACGTACAAAACCTCATTGCCAGTTGGGACGATGAAAACGACCAAGCCGCCCTATTGACGTGGGATGCCCCGGCGGAAACAGGAGCCAACGGAGGGTTCATCAATCCCGAAGAACTGACTTACAACTACGGAACATACCTTTTCGGCAGTATAATAGACATGGCTACCGGCATAAAAGAAACCTCTTATCTCATGACAACTGCCGGGCTTACCAAACAAACTTACACACAAGGATACATCTGCGCCGTGTCTGCCGGAGGTAAGGGTGCTTACACCCCATTCGGCATTATGTTGGGTACGCCTCTCGCATTCCCCTTCGCCGAATCGTTTGCCCAAGGAAATGTTTCCACCGAAACATGGTCGGTAGCTACCGTAGGCGGAGATGATACGTGGGGTATGTATCAGAACGGCGGTTCTCTGGACGCTCAAGATGAAGATAACGGCTACGCCATGTTGGTAAATAAAAAAGCGGAAGCAGATGACAGCCGCCTTGAATCCCCTATTATCAACATTGCCGGGCAAGACAAACTCACACTTGAATTCTACCTGCACACGGAAAACGCAGAACTGACAGTAGAAACCACCGTAAACGGCACAATCTACGAAGCAGCAAGCGAGGCTCTTCGATCGGACGGTTCTAACGAATGGACCAAAGTAAGCCTCCCGCTCGACCAACTGGCCGGTAATAAACGCATACAGTTAGGCTTCCGTGGAAAAACAGAAAAAGCCGGTGCACGCATAGCCATAGACAACATTACCTTGACTTCCGGCAGTACCGGTATAGCAGATAACACAGCAGACAACAGCTCGATATACAGCGAAGGACGAAACATCATATTGACCGGATTGAACGGAGTACAGGTCACCGTTTACTCGCTCGATGGTAAAACGATAACGAATGCCTCTTTGCATACGGATTACGAAGTCATTCCCATGCAGCACGCAGGCTGCTACCTTGTCCATACAGAAAAAGGAGTTACCAAAGTACTCGTCAAATAGCCATAAAACAAATTCATGCTTAACTGGCCGATAAATAGATTTACTTATTTGTCGGTACACCCAATCACCCAAACGGCTGCCGATAGAAAATCGACAGCCGTTTTTACTATATTCCTCAAAGTATTTTCCTCGATAATCCCCCCGCCAACCTCCTAAACAATATTTTATAATAAAAACAAATAAAGTAGTGCGTATATTATTTTAATTGTCTACCTTTGATGACGAATTTCCAGCAACAAAAAATGTGGCAATCAAAGTAATATTTGTGGTTGCTATAACAAAGATAACAAAAGGTAAATCTTGTTTGTGGTTTGACTATGTAGAACCGTCTCCTATCCTCGTAATTACAAATTTATCATGTCATTTTCTACACCCGCCGAAATAGTAGCCCAAGCCGAACGGGCAGCACTGAATAAAATCTTGTTATCCTTTCCTAGAACGCTCGTCGCCGCAATGCTGGCAGGGATTTACATCGCTATGGGAGGACTTCTCTCCCTACTCATCGGATACGGATTTCCCGAATGGACAGCAGGAAATCCGGGGTTACAAAAACTATTGTCAGGTTGCATGTTCCCTTTGGGACTTATCTTGGTCGTTTTGGCCGGGGCAGAACTTTTCACCGGTAATAATGCCGTGCTGATTCCCGGATTTATGAAGAAGAAATACGGAATCATGCCCATATTGAAAAATTGGACGATTGTCTATATAGGCAATTTCATAGGAGCGATTTTCTTTGTTTATATAATGGTATGGTGTACGGGCATCGTTGATGCCGACCCGTGGAAAAACGCCATTGTCCAAATCGCACAAGCCAAAGTAAACATGTCTGGGTGGGTCGTCTTCCTCAAAGGAATCGGAGCGAATTGGTTAGTGTGCCTCGCTGTCTGGCTTGGATTCAGCGCACACTCCACCGCTGGAAAAATGATGGGTCTCTGGTTTCCGGTCATGTGTTTCGTCGCCATAGGTTACGAACACAGCATAGTTAATATGTTCTTTATCCCATTAGTCATGCTGCAAGGAGCTGCGATAAGTTGGAATGATTTCATCTTGGCAAATCTCATTCCTGCCACATTCGGCAACATCGTAGGCGGAGCCCTGTTTGTCGGCTGCATTTACAGTTATCTGTACACCAAGCGATAAATTCATTCGACTATCTACCGTACAGACTGTCACCGAGGAAAACCTCACCACCGATATTGCAAACATCTTGAACGAAAGGCTATAATATACCTACCCTATCAACAAAAATGCTCTAAAATTCTCATTCAAAAGAAGGCAATCCTTTCAATTTTATTTGTCCTACATTCCGATATAAGGAGCAAATAATTCTTCTATTGGCTTATTCCTCTGTATAAAGTTTCGATATATTTCATTTCGAAAGTATCCGAAAGGTATATCTATATCCACAAACAAGACGCAAACACCTAATTGTCAATTCATTAAAATATATCCATTCGAAATATGTGCTATAAAACATACAAAAATAAAAAATCAAATATGCCCGTTTAAAATAATTTTATAACAAATTCATTAACAAATAATTGATATTATGAAACAAAAATTATCTTGCTTGACATTATCGATAGCCTTATTGGCATCGAGTAATTGGTGTAATGCCGCAAACCGATATGTATCGGCAGGTAGTGGTGGTGACGGGTTATCTTGGGCTACCGCAAAAAGTTCCATCAAATCGGCCGTAGAAAGCTGCCACACAGGAGATACGGTATTTGTGTCTTCGGGACTCTACAATGAATATGTATCTATTGTAGACGGAGTAAATATTTTAGGCGGATATAATGCAGATACAGGTGCACGAGACATCGAAACATTCGAAACCATACTCGACGGAACAGGTTTGGGAAAATACTTAATCGTCAAATACGATTCCCCGTGCGAAAATCCGACCCTCATAGAAGGACTTACACTTCAAAATGCCGAACATAGCAGCGATGGAGGAGCAGCTTATATCCGGGCGAATATTACTCTTTCGAAATGCCGTATCAAAAACTGTAAAGGACAAAACGGAGGAGGAGTTTTCAATGATGGAGGAGTTATAAAAGATTGTATTATAGAGCTATGCTCCTCCACCAGTTCCGGTGGTGCGATACGTAACTCCGGTGGTATTGTCGAAAACTGTATCATGCGAGGCAATCAAGGCAAATATGGAACCATACGCAACGAGAACGGCGGTATCGTCAGAAACTGTATTATCCATAACAATTCGGCAACAGTAAGCGGTTGGCCCAATAGTGGTGGTATTTATAATCCTTCCGGCATTGTGGCAAACTGTATAATAGCTTGTAATTATGGCTCCCAATATGCAGCGATCCACAGCGAAGGAAAGACAATCAATACGATTTGTTGGAACAATCAAGCAGAAGAAGGATTCGGCGATCCTATCGCTTTTATTGAAGGAAACGGTTCGAGCCACAACGCGGCGGTCAGTGGATTTGCCGATGCCAAAGATGCTTTAACTCTAAGTTCCATAAATACAGATGCGACCGGACCCAACTTCAAATCCCCTACTCTATTTATAGGTATTCCCAACTCTGCCGCCGATATAGAAGCCATGCGTGCAGCAGACTGGACATTCTCAAATAACTCCCCGTGTATCGACAAAGGGTTTGCCGATAACGATGCTCCTACCTACGACATAAAAGGAACCGTTCGTCCCAAAGGAGCCGGATATGATTTGGGAGCCTATGAATATGACCCAGATGCAAAAGATGTAGCCGTACAATCTGTTTCTCTAACACTTAAATCCCTATCTATTGAGGAAGAGCAACAACAGTGGTTATCTGCTATCGTACTACCGTCCGATGCCTCTAATAAAAAAGTTTCTTGGAATTCTTTAAACAATTCGATAGCTGTCGTCGAGGGTGGATTAGTTACTGGAAAAGGTATAGGCGAAACAAAAATTATCGTTACGACCCTAGACGGCAACTTTAAAGATACTTGCCACGTAACAGTCACCGAAAAACCTGTTATCATTATACACCCCGATGTATTAGAAGCCGATAAACTGTCACAAGATGACTATACGATTCCCTCTTTCATAAAAATGCTTATGGCCAAAGAGGCCGCAAGAGGCGACAGCTCTCAAATCAACCTTCTCGCCTTGAAAGAAACGATTCAAGCACTCGTACCCAAAGGTATGCCCTATTGCGTAGTTACAAATATCAACGGAGACCCGTCCACCCGAATGGCTTTCACTTGGTTTACAAACAGTGGTATTTCTTCCGGGAAAGTACAAATTGTAGCCAAAAGCAATGCTGTCGAATCGGATTTTACGAATGCCACAGAAATAGAAGCGGCTCATCAAGCTGCAAACAATCTAAATTATGCGGTAAGTACTAGTGGCATATTAAAAGCAGCCGCGCTACCCGCTAACACAAAATTCAATTACACAAGCCATAAAGCCATCGCTACCGGACTTACCCCGAATACAACCTATTCCTATCGTGTGGGATATGATGGGAATTGGAGCGATATTAAATCCTTCATTACGGCTAATACGAACAAGGAAGAATTTAAATTCTTATATATGACAGACTCCCATATTATGGACAATGAGTATGTAGAAAATGCACGATGGTCTGCAATCACGGCAGTCAAACAAGCTCCCGATGCAAAATTCTTGTTGTTCACAGGTGATTTTGTAGAAACAGGAACAGAACAAAACTCCGAATGGGAATGGGAACAATGGTTCGAAGTAAGCATGAAACCTCTTTTATCCCGAATGGCCTTAGCACCGACCGATGGAAACCACGATGACACTCCTAATTTGAATTATACATATCATTTCAATACCGACAAGACTTTCAACGAAACAGCGACAGTCAAACCTCAATTCGACGGAATTACCTACTCATTCGTTTATGGCGATGCTTTATTTATGGTATATAGCCATCAAGATTTTTGGCGAGGAAGTTACAGTTATGCGAATGGGACCAGTACATATCTGAGCAACGACGTAGCCAATTGGTTTAGAGACCAAGTAGAAAAATATCCCGATACCAAATGGAGAATTGCTGCCGTACATAAAAACTTATTTACTGGTAGCGGACATCAGACCGATGAAGACGGGGCTTTGTTCAGAGCCACCCTACTGCCTGTATTTCAAGAATTGAACATAGATTTTGTCATACAAGGGCATGACCACATTTATGAAGTAATGGGCCCCATAAACAATACGACGAAAACGATCGTTCCGGGAAGCGTGACAAATGTAGAACTAGTTTCTCCCGACAGCAATAAAAACCCCAAAGGACAACAAGGCGGGACATTCAATGTAAAGGACGGGACTCTTTACTTTGTAAACGGGACCTGTGGACGAAAACGTTACTATCCTTATACACAAGACGAAATGGAAGCTGGATTTGACAAACATAAAGTCGAAGGTTATTGGGATTTATTCACAGGGAAATATGGACAACCCGGAGCACCTGCATTTAGTGAAATAAGCGTAAGCAGTTCTGAAATAGAAGTCAACACATACACATCGGATGCAAATGCCCAAGCAACTCTATTCGATACTTTCAAGATCGTGAAAAGCGGAAATACAGGAATCGAAGAAAACAAACAATCGGCAAAGTTGTATCCTACCTATGCAAAAGATAAAATCAATACTACCGAGAGCGATATAATTCAAGTAAACGCCATAGACCTTACCGGGAAAATATACACCCTGCCTTTTGACAATCAGCATATAGATGTCTCAAATCTGACCGACGGTATATATGTAGTACAGATATTCACAAACGAAAAAACGAGAAGCGAACGGATTGTAAAAACATCTAGATAAAAACAGAAGGAGGAGGCTCGACGAGCCTCCTCCTTCTGTCAGAATATAATCATGCATTATTTCCCTGCCATCTCTGCAATTACAGCCATTACTCCGGCAGCTGTCTCTTCGGCCAATTCGGGAGTACGGGCTTCGGAATACACTCGAATGATAGGCTCCGTATTGGACTTACGCA
>OLFY01004134.1_pt1 | contig 10493 bp, 8 predicted proteins | sample 1605611 | NCBI WGS metagenome assembly OLFY01 (sample SAMEA3888923, study PRJEB22519) | human gut metagenome | biome: human gut; feature: human-associated habitat; material: faeces | place: Denmark | collected 2011
TGCGGCACGCCAGGCATAACATCTGAACGGACTGTTATTTAGTTCTCTTTTGCGACGAGCTCCATGTCATGTTTTACCATGATCTTCACCAGCTCCTCGAAGGTTGTCTTTGTCGGGTTCCAGCCAAGCTGTGTCCTTGCCTTCGTTGGGTCTCCCCACAGATTGACAACATCGGTCGGACGGTAGAATTCTTCTGCAACCTCAATCACAACCTTACCGGTTGCCTTGTCAATTCCGACTTCCTCCATGCCCTCTCCCTTGAATTCCAGCTCAATGCCAACCTCGCGGAATGCATACTCACAGAACTCTCTGACAGAGTGCTGTACGCCGGTTGCGATCACGAAATCCTCCGGCTTGTCATTCTGCAAAATCAGCCACATGCACTCTACATAATCCTTGGCATATCCCCAGTCACGCAGAGAGGAAAGATTGCCGAGATACAGCTTGTCCTGCTTGCCCTGTGCGATTCTTGCTGCTGCAAGGGAAATCTTTCTCGTAACAAAGGTCTCACCGCGTCGCTCTGACTCATGGTTGAATAAGATACCGCTGCAGCAGAACATATTGTACGCCTCGCGGTACTCCTTTACAATCCAGAAACCATACTGCTTTGCCACAGCATACGGGCTGTAAGGATGGAACGGTGTGGTCTCACGCTGCGGCACTTCCTCTACCTTTCCGTATAACTCGGAAGTGGATGCCTGATAGATGCGGCAGGTCTTCTCCAGTCCGCAGAGACGCACTGCTTCTAACACACGAAGGACTCCTGTTGCCACTACATCTGCCGTATATTCCGGCACATCAAAGCTGACACCCACATGGCTCTGCGCCGCCAGATTATAAATCTCATCCGGCCGGATGGTACTGACCAAACGTACAATGCTCATGGAATCGGCAAGATCTCCGTAATGAAGGTGAAAATGCTCATTACCATTCAAATGCTCAATACGCTCTCTCTTCTCTGTGGAGGAACGGCGCACCATGCCGTGCACCTCATATCCCTTTTCCAATAATAACTCTGCAAGGTAGCTTCCATCCTGACCGGTCACTCCTGTAATCAACGCTTTCTTACTCATTCAATGCTCTCCTTTTTCTATTCTATAATTATTTTGCTAATATCTCTTTACAAAGCCGTTGTTTAGTATAATCTAATTTTCCAGATTTGATAATTGAATATCTTGCCTAAAAATAGTATTATATTGCTATATCAAACAATAGGGAGACAGCCTATGCGGGACTCTTTTTTTGAAAAGTATAAGACCTCCGAGGTCACCAATACCAGACGTGTCATCAACACCCCCTCCGCCTTCACACGCGAGCATTTTTTCTATATCCAGGAAGCAGGGTATTTAAAAAGTTTAAAGCCGCACATGAGCAGGCGGAGCGGTCTGCAGTCCTACCTGTTTCTGATCGTGCTCTCCGGCAGCGGCGAGGTCGCATACCGCGACACCGCCAAGCCAGTTCCTGCCACCGGCAGCGATATGGGCAGACGGAGCGGCACCTCCGCCGCCGGCGATGGCGGAAACGGCAGCCTTGCCACTGTGCACGCCAAGGCCGGGGACTGCTTTTTTCTGGACTGCCGGAACGAATATACCCACATCAGCAGTGAGGACGATCCCTGGGAACTGATGTGGATTCATTTTTACGGTCCGCAGTGCGATGCCTACTACGACTATTTTCTCAAACAGCAGACGTGGCATTTTCACACGGCGCACCTGGCCGAGCTGACCGCCGCGATCCAGTCAGTCATCCGCTTTCACGAGGAGCCGACCGACGACACCGACCTTCTGACCGCCCAGCAGATCGTCAATATCCTCACGTTAATCTGCACCGAGACCGACCGCACCGGTGCGGAGATCTCCGCATTGGGCAGCAAGCTCAAACAGATTCTGCACTATCTGGACGAGCACTACACGGAGACGATCTCCCTCGATTTTCTCGCCGAAGAATTCTACATCAGCAAGTATTATCTTGCGAGGGAATTCAAAAAAGAGTACGGCACCACGATCATACGCTATGTGCTGGCAAAAAAAATCACCCATGCCAAAGAGCTTCTGCGCTACAGCAATTCCTCGATTGAGGAAATCGCGCGGCTCTGTGGCATGGATGACGCCAGTTATTTCAATAAGGTATTCAAAAAAATGGAAGGATGCACGGCATCCGAATACCGGAAGCAGTGGTGATCAGTCTCCGTCATTTTTCTCCCCGCACAGACGCTTTTTCTCGGCGGTCACTCTCTGCAGCTGCATCTCAAAGTCCTGCCTGTTCTTCTGCGCCATGGTCTCAAGCGTCACGCCCACAAAGAGCGACTGGATCGCAGAGAGCATCGTGAAGCCGCAGACGATCAGGGTCGGGAAATCCGGCACAAGACCGGTTGCCAGGTAAGTACCCATCACCGGGATGAAAAAGGCGGTCGCTATCACGGCGAGGATCAGTGCAATGATTCCGAAGAATCCCATCGGCTTATAGGCGCGGTACAGTCTCGCAATCGTCTTAAGCACCTTAAATCCATCCGAATAGGTATCCAGCTTGGACACGCTTCCCTCCGGGCGGTCGCGGTAGGTAATGACCACATTTTCCACGAACATATTCTTGTCGATCGCGTGGATGCTCATCTCCGTCTCAATCTCAAAACCCTTCGAGAGCACCGGAAACGTCTTGACGAACTCATAGCTGAACGCCCGGTATCCCGTCATGATATCCTTGATGTCGTTCTTAAACAGGGTATTGATGCTCTTTCGCACCAGAGAATTGCCGAAATTGTGAAAAGGTCTCTTGTTCTCCGTAAAGTATGTGGAGGACAGGCGGTCTCCCACCACCATGTCCACCCTGCGCTCGAGCACCTGATCCGCCATCTCCCTTGCAGACTCTGCGGGATAGGTGTCATCCCCGTCCGTGATGATATAGCACTCTGCATCGATGTCGCCGAACATCCGGCGCAGCACGTTGCCTTTTCCCTGACGGTATTCATAGCGCACCGTCGCACCGGCGCCGCGCGCCAGCTCGTCCGTTCCATCGGTGGAATTATTGTCGTAGACGTAAATCGTTGCCTCCGGAAGCACCCGCTTAAAGTCCGTCACAACCTTCTCTATCGTCCTGCTCTCATTATAGCAGGGAATCAATACTGCTATTTTATCCATTCTCACTCCCAAACCTTTCTTCTGTTACCGCTTCCGGGCACAGACTGCTGCCCATGGCATCAGCCCGCACCGATTCCCAGACGCAGGATCATCTTGATCTGCTCCACCACTTCCGGATATGTATAAGTCACATTTCCATCGTTCTGCACCAGATACAGCAGAATACTCTTTCCAATCGTGATGAACGCCCAGAGCGAGATAAAGCAGCTGAACTTTCTTCCCGCCGTCTCGGACAGATTGTCATGATAAAACCCGATCACCAGGAAACACAGCACACCCATGATCCAATACTGATCCATGCGGTAGCGCTCCGTCATAAACGGCGACCAGAGTGCATCCATAACCGCAATCACAAGCGGAATCACAAACAACATGACGATAAACGCCCGCATCTGCTGTTCCTTCATGCGCTTTAAGACACCTTCCGGCGACAGTCCGATCACCGCAAACCACAGGATCGGGAAATTCAGCAGAATACCGTTAAAAATCACATACGGAAACGCCTCGCAGATCGGATTATAGTTCACGAAATTGTAGAGCACCGCGTTGGCAACCGCGATCATCTTCGTCTGTGAAAAATAGGACGCAATGCTTCCGTAATTGCTCTGGTCTGCCGCTGTCAGCTGGTATGCCTGTCCGAACTCAAACGGGCTCTCAAAGCGGGCATAATTGTAGCACATCAGAAGAATTCCGATGACAACGTACGGCAGCGCCGCAACCACAAGCTCCCCAAACAGTTTTTTCGTGAATTTGTGTTTTTTCAGATACACCACCAGCATCGGAATCACGAACAGGTTGGCGAGCGCCACCGGCGGTCTGCATCCGAATGCCAGCGCACCGAACAGGCTTCCGAAAAATGCCAGACGGATGGATTTTTTCTCGTCCTCTTCCACCCACACCGCGCGCATGAAGAAAAAGAGGCTCCAGATCTCCATGCAGAGCGCTCCGGTGATCGCTGTACAGTACAGTGCCGGCGCATCCACGCTGTACCAGACGCTCATAATCGAGAACGCCGACGCCAGCATCAGGTACATGCCAAGCGTCATCTTCTTAAAAAACCGCTTTGACATCATATAAAAATTCGCAAAGATGCCGCAGATAAAGAGTGCGACAAAAACCTGCGTCGCATGGTAAGTCGTAAGGCTCATTCCGGTAATCAGACGGAACGGCAAAAACAGCAAAAATACCGGCACAACACCAAAATACATATAATAGTGTCCATGATAGTACGCCGTATCCCAGCGGTAATCCACGCCGAGATCCACACGCGCCTGCGGATCATACGGATTGTCCATCTGTAAAAGCAGCGGATCGACATCCCCGTTGTCAATATTGATATGTCCATTCAGAATTGCCTCCGCAAGCAGCTCATACTGATTCGTCGCGCCAGGTTCTTCCCCGTTCCAGCCCGGTGCCAGCCCCATCGGCAGTGTGCAGAGCAAAATCAGGATCACTAACACCACGCCGATGGTAATCTTCTCCCTGCGTCCGCAGTCTGTAAGCTTTTTCGTATGCAGCGCAGACTTCGGCCGCAGCATAACCAGCACAAACAGCACAATGCCGTAAATGGCACAGCCTCCCAGAAAATATGCGATCATAACTTACCTCCTTATTTGCTTCTCATCTTTTGCTTCTTATCTTTTGCTTCTTATCTTCTGCACACACCGATCGCCCAGCCGATAGATGTGCTCGACACACCATGCTTCCGGCACATGGAAAAGCGTCACGCGCGCCCAGTCGATCACGCTTCCCATCACAACGAGCAGCAGTGCAATCCCGAGCAGCAGAAATTCATAGGTGTTTTCTCCCGCGCGGGCAACATAGTCAAACATGTAGTGCGAGATGAATCCCCGCAGCGTCCACTCAAACAGGAAGACCGCCGGCACATGCTTCGCCAGCCGGTTCACAAATGCATTTTCAAAATGATGATTCCGGAAAATCAAAAATACCAGAATTGCCTCAAAAATGGTAAACAGCGTATTGTCCCTTGCAAAACGGTTCTGCACCGTTCCCGTCACCACGTACAGTGCTCCGTTCAGGCAGAAATTCACCCCTGCAAGCAGTGCAAACCAGCCGGCAAGCTTTGCCGTACGATACTGCCTGTCTGCGCGGTACACGCCGATGTAGCGGCCGATCAGATACAGCATCACCATCTGGGTGATTCCTTTTCCGCCGTCCGAGTTGATGTCAAAGAAGAAAAATGTCGTCACCCCCGAAAAAATCACCAGCATCGTGATCAGAAGCTGTCTGAAATGCGCTTCACTTAACTTTTCCACCATCTCATTTAAAAACGGGCTCAAAAACGCCAGCGCAAAATAGCAGGTGAAGTACCAGGAACGCTTTCCGATGACCGGAAGCAGGTAGGATAAAATCTCCTCTCCTCCAAGTGCATTTCCCCACACATACTGAAACAAGAGTCCTGTCCAGGAATAGAACAAAAGCATGCATTCCAGATGCATCATTTTTTTCACATCCAGGCGGATTCCGTAATATCCCGAAATCAGGATAAAACAGGATACACCGATATTTCCGATGACCGCAACCGCAATATCAATCCAGGCACTGATCCCGTTCGCCACACCGCTGTCCGCGGCGTGCATCCAGAATATCATAACAAGGCACACAATCCGCAGCAGTTCGATACTCGAGTTACGCCCCTTTTTTACTGTTTTTTCCATGTACTTACCCTCTGTGCTTTCCGTGCAGTGCCCGCTTGATTCCATCAAGAATCTTTCCAAACAGCAGACACCCGCAGACAGACGCCGTCACCCTCACCGTGTGGTAAAGGACGAACGCGGTGCCGGTCAGTTCGCCGATATTGATAAACTTTGCCGCTGCCATCTCAAAAATCTCAAGTCCGAGAATATGAAGCGCCAGAAGAACAATCGTATTCTGCCCGATATAGGCTAACACCGTACCCACAATGCAGTTCTGGAATGCTTTTCCGACCCAGATGCAGAGCATGGAGCCCGTAATACCGATCAGAATAAAAAACGGAACACTGAACGCCTGATACACGCCGTACTCGCGCACCGACATGTTGATGCCCGGATTCGCCCGGCTGAGCGACAGATAAAATACCAGTATGCCAATGATCACCCACAGATTCCAGTCCCTGTCAAAGAAATCTGCTCTCTGAAGCAGTGTACCTGCAATCATAAAAATCGTTCCCACAAACGCGAGATCCAGACTCCACGGAAGCAGTATCGGCAGTTCCGCCAAAAGCATCGTAAGCACGGTAAGCACCACCAGACAGCCGATCAGAAACCGGCGGCTCTTTAAGCAGCGGTCGATCACCAGATGGTACACCAGACTTGTCACAAAAAATGCGGTCAGATACCACATGGCACCGTTTGCCACGGTAAATAAAAATACGTTGTCCTGATGCGTCGTCGTATCAAAAAGGCAGTAGCGTGAGTACAGCACTCCGAGTGCAGATCTTCCCGTCTCCTGCCAGGTGCGTCCGATTGCCCGGTAGAACACCAGCAGCAACACGCTGTAGCCAAAATACGGAACCAGCAGGCGCTTCGCCTTGTGCGCCATATTTTCCCCATAGCTTCTGCCCGGCTTGTACAGATAGCCCGACACCACAAAAAACAGCGGGATATAATAATTGATCAGGTACGGGCTCAGCCCGCAGCTATGTGAAATGATGACGAGGAGAAGTCCGATTCCCCTCGCCACATCCAGGTATTTCCAGTGTTTCATCCCCACTCCTATCTCCAATCCTGCCGAATCAGCGCGCGTTCCCACAGATACGGCTGGATCCGGTTCCAGATATCCGCCGCCTGATGGAAGGTCGCATTCTCACCATTTAGGAACTTTGCAAGATCCGCACGCACGCCTGCCGCATCGTCGATTAAGCTGCAGTTTGCAAACGCCGGGGCCGCCACCGTATCCTCAAAGAACTGGCGGTACGGTCCGCGCATCCAGTCCAGAATCGGCGCATTGAATCCCAGTTTCGTTCTGCGGTAGGCAATGTCGTGCGGCATAAAATCTGCGCAGGCATCGCGGACGATGGATTTGGAAAATCCTCCGTGCAGCTTGGATTTCCAGCCGATCGAAAACGCGAACTCCACAATCCTGTAGTCCAGAAACGGCATGCGGATCTCAACGCCGGATGCCATACTGTCTCTGTCGTAATTGCGCAAAAGCGTCGGAAGAATCGTCTCATGTGTGGAGACAAACAGTACCTTATTCAGATTGTCCAGCTTCTTCCAGTTCGGATGATCCGCGTAAGCGCTCGATACATCCGCTCTTCCCAGAAGCTTCTTCGCATAATACTTCGTCATATAGTCACGGTACAGCTTATTCCGCTGCCGCTTAAATTCTGCGGACGACGGGTCATATCCCATCTCCCTCCGCTGATTTAAATATGCCATCGTAATCTGGTCGATCTCCGCTTTTCCCTTTGCATCCGGATACGCTTTTAACACGTCGAATCCGTAGCCGGCAAATAATTCATCTGCCGCATGGCCGTCGAGAGATACCGTCGTTCCGAGCTCTCTCTCCTTTTTATAAAGCTCCATCATAGGCACCTGCGGATTGCCCCAGAGTTCCTCAAAGCAGTACAGCTGACGCAGAAATTCCCGCTCCGGCACCGCGTCGTCAATCGTTAAAAACGTATGCCTGATGCCGAGATAATCCGTCACCTGCTTTGCGTATTTTGTCTCATCCAGATCCGTTCCCGGGAAGCATGCCACATACGCGTGCTGCCAGTCTTTGTTCGCGCGCTCATCCGCACAGTTTCTGGAAATGTAAGACATGGCGCAGATGGTGGCGGAAGAATCCAGTCCACCGCTGAGTCCGGTTCCCAGAGTCACATCGCTTCTCATGCGGATCTTGCAGGCATCCAAAAACAGCTCGCGGAACTGCTCTACCTGCTCCTCGTAGGTATCCGGCACCTCGATCAGATGATCCAGTGTCGTATCGTCCTGCAGTGTCATGCTGATCATCATATCATTGATGATCTCGTATTTGCTGTCCGGACTTTCATTCATAATATCGCTCTTCTGCAGGCTTCCGCTCTCCGTCAGCTGTTCTTCGTTCTCTGATTCTTCCATAATGTAATATTGAAGATTCTCCCCGAAAAACAGTACGAATTCCTTGAAAAATACACCGCTGTATACTTCCTGCATATATTCCGACAGCAATGATCAGAATAAAAGTCACGATCCATGTAGCAATTAACATACAATTACCCCTTTCTGTTTGGAAATTTATTATTATGGGCATATGATATCACCAGTAGTGAAAATGTGATAGGAAAAATCGGAATTGATATTTAATTTTGTTTATTATTTCTATTTTTTCTTTCAATTTTCTCTTAAGGTCTCTGGAGTTTTGACGACTAATATGATAAAATAAATCGGTATATGTTTCCCGAAACTTTTTACATTCTGATTTTGACAGGAGGAACATCTCAATGAACGAAGTCATGAACAATATCCTTACAAGAAGAAGCATCCGTAAATTCACCGACACTCCAATCTCCAGAGAGATCCTTGATGATCTGGTACAGGCAGCTCTCCACGCGCCGAGCGGTATGGGAAAACAGACCTGGAAATTTACGGTGGTGACAAATAAGAATGCCATCAAACGTCTGGCTGAGGCGATCAAAACCACATTAAACCGCCCGGGATATGATCTGTACTGCCCGGCTGCCATCATCATACCGTCCAATCTGCGCGACAGTAACTGGGGAAAAGAAGATGATGCCTGCGCTCTCGAAAATATCTTTTTAGCTGCCAATTCCTACGGAGTCGGCTCTGTCTGGATCAACCAGCTCCAGAATATCTGCGATACTCCGGCAATCCGTGACATCTTAAATGATTTTGGTGTTCCAGCCAATCATGTAGTCTATGGGATGGCTGCTTTAGGCTATCCGGATCCGGATACTGTGATCCAGCCGAAAGAGCGGATCGGAAAAGTTGCCTATATCGAATAATCGAAAGCTTTCCAGCGCTGCTGTTTACCGCGGTGCCAGTCTTTATACACATACAGTTACAGACACAAAAATACCTGGTCAGAGTGAAGTGATCCATCTCTGCCAGGTATTTTTATCCGGATCTTTGTGCTGATCTACTTTACGTATCCCGCATTCCAGAAGTAGAGTCCGCTGTAATTATTTAAGCCTTTTACATGATCATTCCATGCATAGTTTGCGATATAATGTCCGGCATTGATGAGTGGCAGGTACTCCCAGGAGTATGCCTGTAAGTCTTCCCATGCTGCCTTTCCCACTATCTGGGCGTGTTCGGAACCTTCACCGTTAGAGCGCGCCCATGGTGCGCATACTCAAAAAGGCAGATATCCTTTTGAAGAACATCTGCCTTTTACACATCTTATCAAGAGCAGGTAGTCTATCGTTTCTACTCTCGATTCTTTTTATTCTCTTCTTCCTTATTCTTAAACCAATTATCCAGTTTCGTAAGACCCCGGATCAAGATCTTCTTCTCATCATCATCAAATTCATCCATGATGGATGTGATCATCTCTTTGTGGAATCTTGCATGATGAACAAACGCCTTCTTGCCCTTATCTGAAAGCGAAATATATACGACCCGGCGGTCTTCCTCACCGCGTTCTCTCTTCACATAGCCCTTTTTAACCAGGCTGTTCATTGCGATCGTCAAGGTTCCCACCGTAACGGAGAGCTTTTTCGCGATCGAGGACATATTTTTCGGCGTTCCTATACCAATGGCCTCAATCACATGCATATCGTTATTTGTTATATCCTGGAATTCCCGGGTAATGATCGCTTTCTCCTCAACATCCATGATGCTGCGGAATAATCTCACCAGGATCTCATTCAGTTCCTTATAATCGTCCAACAGCGGAATCCTCTTTCTCCCTGGGCTGTCTGATCTCTTCTGGCAGCCCGGATCTTTTGTCTTTTATGGGTTTTATTATAACCGATTCCAACTGACGGCACAACTGATTTCCAAGTGTTTCCGACCTTTTTCCGGGAAATTTCAGGACTTACAGCCTCTTCTCCTGCTATGTCCCCGTTGCTGTTCTGCTACTGTTCCGCCGCTGAGAACGCCTGGCTTTTTGCCTGGCATTCTGGCGGTCTTACAATAAATCCGCCAGAAAGATACTTGCAGCTATCCCGGCCGCTGTCGCGACTAGAGCTCCCGGCAGTGTCCAACGGGTCTTTCGGATATGGGCAGACATAAAATATACACTCATAGTGTAAAATACTGTCTCCGTACACCCCATCATGATCGAGACCATATTTCCCACCAAGGAATCTGGACCGTATTCTTTAAAAATATCAAGGATCAGACCGACAGCCGCGGAACTGGATATGATCCTCACCAGGATGATCGGAATTACCGGAACCGGGATATGGCA
>OLFY01004137.1_pt1 | contig 10486 bp, 9 predicted proteins | sample 1605611 | NCBI WGS metagenome assembly OLFY01 (sample SAMEA3888923, study PRJEB22519) | human gut metagenome | biome: human gut; feature: human-associated habitat; material: faeces | place: Denmark | collected 2011
GCCTCTGTCGAGATATCCCATGCCTCGACCTTGCTGTCGGACAACGAGAGCGCAAGAGTAACGGCAATGCAACCGCTTCCGGTTCCCAAATCGGCTATGCGCGAAGGTTGACCGGAGTTTTCCGTTATAACGAGTCTTGTCAATTCTTCTGTTTCGGGGCGGGGAATGAGGGCTCCGGGGGCAATATCGAAACGCCGCCCGCAAAAATCGGTATATCCCAAAATGTATTGAATGGGTTCTTGCTGCGAGAGCCTGTCGGTTATACGTTCGATTTTACGGTGTATATCCTCGGATAAAATCGTATCTTTGTGCAGCAGAATATCGGTGGGGGTATAGCCGCACAGGGATTCGAAAATCATTCGGGTGAATCCGATGATTTCTCCGGGAGGGTAGATTGCTCCCAGTTTGCGCCGTAACAAATCGATACTTTGTTGCATGGGTAGGTCGATATTTGTAAATCCATGCAAAGTTAAGAAACTGTTTTGATTTTTGGGAATAGATATTTCGTGCAGAAAAACTACACCGATCAAATCGGGCTTTAATTAAAAAAATCGGAATATGGATAAAACAGATATGGATGCCGTTTTCATGCGACGTTGTTTGCAGTTGGCTTCTCTGGGTCGAGGACACGTGTCACCCAATCCGATGGTGGGTGCGGTCGTCGTACATCGGGGGCAAATTATAGGAGAGGGGTATCATCGGTGTTACGGTCAACCGCATGCCGAGGTGAATGCCATAAATTCGGTGCGGGATGCAGGACTGTTGCCGGAATGTACATTGTATGTTTCTTTGGAGCCTTGTTCTCATTACGGGAAAACTCCTCCTTGTGCCGACTTGATTGTCCAAAAGAAGATACCGAGGGTCGTTGTCGGCTGCCTCGATCCGTTCCCGAAGGTGTCGGGGCAAGGTGTCGTCCGGTTGCGGGAGGCCGGTATAGAAGTTGTTACGGGGATATTGGAAGAGGAATGCAAGGCTTTGAACCGAACTTTTATGACCTGCCAAATCGATGAGCGTCCTTTCGTCACTTTGAAGTGGGCGCAGAGTCGTGACGGTTATATCGACCGGTTACGGAAACCGGGAGAACCTGCCATTCGGATTTCGGACGATGTTTCGTCTGTATGGGTGCATCGTTTGCGTGCCGAAGCAGATGCCATATTGGTGGGGACGAACACGGCAGTTGCCGATAATCCGTCGCTGACTACCCGTTTGTGGTACGGGCGTTCACCTTTGCGAATCGTTCTCGACGAACATGCCCGCGTTCCGTCTGGTTCGCACGTGTTTACAGATGGGTTGCATTCGCTCGTCATTACGGCGAAGGATACTGTTTATCCGGTTTTACCCGATTCTGTCGAAGTTATTCGCCTCCCTTTCGGGAAAGATTTAATACCCGGTTTGTTGAACGAACTATACCGTCGACGCATACAACATCTTTTGGTAGAGGGGGGAGCTGTATTGTTACAGTCATTTTTAGATTCGGGATATTGGGACGAAACGAGAGTAGAAACCGGGCCGATGTTTCTGGGAAATGGAATTGTCGCGCCGGTCGTAAAGGGGCTGCTTATGCGCTCTGAATATTGTGGCGAAGCAAAAATAGACTGGTATGAAAATAGGTAAAAACAGATTATTTGCCGTGTTAATCATTCGGTTCGTCTAAAATGAAACGGCTATCTCTCTTTTTTTATTTATTTTTGAACTGGGAAATCGATGTATGTGAATCGGTTTATCCATAAATAATTATAATTATCGGTGTTTGTAGTGTACAAAGAAAAAAATGTTGCTAAATTTGCCGATTGTAACTGCAAACCTGTAACTCATATCAGTTAATGAAGAAGCAAAAAATATATTTTTTTCTGTGTATAGCGGCTTTATTTTTATCCGGCATTTCGTGTAATTCGACCGAAGATGATGTTATATCATATACTGTATCGGAGAGCGTACGGGTTTCCGGTTTTTCTTTGGCGGCCAATGACTCGGTGTTAGCTCATTTAGATACGATATTTTTTACGATAGACCTGAATAAAGGCCAGATTTATAATGCCGATTCTTTACCTGTCGGAACCGATGTTTCCGCATTGATTGCGAATATCTCGTTCGATAACGTCGCACAGGCTAAGATTTATATGGACAAAGGCGATCCTACCAAGAACGATACGATAGACTATATAGCCAATCCTACCGATTCTATTGATTTTACGTCGAAAGTTTCGTTGGAGGTGACGGCTCAAAACGGTACGACCGTGAAGTGGTATTCCGTTAAGGTAAATGTCCATCAAATCGACCCCGACTCATTGTATTGGAATACCATGTTCGGCGTTCGGCCTTTACCGTGTGGCAGTCAGGCAACGGTCGATGCGCAAAAAGCCGTTTATTATAAAGGGAAAGTTCAATCCTTCATAGTCTCTAATTCGACTTGTACATTATATACGGCGGAAGATCCTTATACCGACGACTGGACATCGCAGCCTTTGTCGTTATCGTTTACACCTGATTTGAAATCTTTACAAGCTACCGATGAGGCTTTGTATATGCTTTCGCAAACCGGCGAGCTATATCGGTCGGAAAATGGTGTAGATTGGGCTTCGACCGGGCAAACGTTTTATTCGTTGGTAGGAACGTGGAAGTCGAGGCTGTTGGGTGTCGTGTCGGAGAACGGTGTTTATAAACACGATTGCTATCCTCGTCCTGCTGGATTTGTACCTTATCCGACAGCTGCTAATTTCCCCATTACGGGCAGTAGCCCTATGGTGACATTCGTGTCGGAGTATGATTTGGATTCTCCCCAGTCCATTATGGTGGGCGGACGAATGGCCGACGATAATCTGACCGGTGCGACATGGGGATATGACGGTGAGGCTTGGGCTCAATTACAAGGCTCGATAAAACCTTGCGAGGGAGCCATTCTGTTCCCGTATTTTACTTTTACGACCAGTGAGTATTGGATAACGACGCAATACACATCGTGGATTGTGATCGGGGGGCGCGAGGCTGCCGGGGTAGCCGATTCGGTATATGTTTCGGTAAATAACGGCAATACATGGAGCAAGGCTCCTCAGTCGTTGGCTATGCCTACCTATATCAATCCGCGGGCTTTTGCTTCGGTGATGGTTGTCGATGCGGACTTTACCTCTCGGAGCGCGGCTTCGTTGTGGAAGTTTATGCCTATTCGGAGGGTCCCGGCTATGTCGGTTGCTCGTACGAGCGATTACCAGATTCCTTATATTTATATATTCGGAGGGGAAAATAACTCCGGTGATATTTATAATGAAATATGGCGAGGAGCAATCGGTAGGTTGAGATATCCGCCGATACCATAATGAGTGTTTTGAAGAAAAAAGATACTTTTCATCGGTTTATTTCGTTTTATGTATGTAGGCTCGTAAAAATGGCACACGCATGAAAAAAATAATTCCGATTATAGTGATAATAATGAGTAGTACAGCTGTTTTATCTGCACAGGATTTCCGTTATGATGCGGGGATAGCGGGTGGAATAAGTTGTTATATGGGCGATGCCAATCAGGTTTCGCCGTGGCATCGGCCGGGTGCTGCGATAAGCGGAGTGTTCCGTTTTTTGTTGAATTATCGGTGGGCTGTAAAGACCGATATTTCAGCCATGCAGTTTTCAGGCGATACCCGTGATTTTGACAATCGTTTCCCCAACGGAAGTGATTACTCGTTTGAGAGTTGGCAATATCGGTTGGGAGGACAGATAGAATTCAATTTCTTTAATTATGGAATGGGATATTCTTATCTGGGAACGAAACGGCTTTCTCCATATTTGTTGGCGGGGGTGGGAGTAGGATATTCGACTGTCGGAGGCGGTTATGTGAGTTTCGATGCTTCTTTGGGAGCCGGGGTTAAATATAAAATAGCTCCGAGATGGAATATAAGTTTGGAGTTTGCCATGCACAAAACGTTGGGAGACAGTTTCGACGGAAAGGCACTCGCAGATCCTTACCATATAGAAAGCAGTGTGCTGAAAAATACGGATTGGTTTTCGACGACTTTGTTTTCAATCACGTATGAATTCGGCCGTAAAAAAGAAATTTGTAACAACGATAATCGTTGAAAGAGGAATGACTTACGTAGAGCAGATAAATCTAACTCGTGTGCCCAAACACATTGCCATTATTATGGACGGCAACGGGCGTTGGGCTAAGGAGAGAGGGCTGGACCGTTCGGAGGGGCATCGCAAAGGTCTTGATGTCGTTCATGAGATAACGGATGCAGCTGCCGAAGTAGGGGTGCAATACCTTACTTTATATGCTTTTTCGACGGAAAATTGGAATCGTCCGCAAGCGGAAGTCGATGCTCTTATGGCTTTGGTCGTTTTTGGCATAGAGCGGGAAACTCCCGGAATGGTAGAGAAGGGAGTCCGTTTGTCGGTTATCGGCGATTTGGACCGCTTGCCATCTGATGTGAAAGCACGGTTATTGAAATGTATTCGTGATACGTCGGGAGGTGAGCGTATTGTTTTGAACTTGGCGTTGAGCTATTCTTCCCGATGGGAAATCGCTCGCGCGGCCCGGTGTATCGCACAGGAGGTTCAAAAGGGTAGATTGTCGGTGGACGACATTACGGAAACGACAGTCGATGAGTTTATGACAACTGTGAATATGCCTAATCCCGATTTGTTAATTAGGACGGGAGGAGAAATACGACTCAGTAACTTTTTGTTGTGGCAACTCTCGTATGCCGAATTTTATTTTACAGAAGAATACTGGCCCGATTTTACCGGCGAAAGCCTTTATAGAGCCATTGTCGAATATCAAGCCAGAGAACGTCGAACAACTATAAATGAAGAAAAAGAGATTGAAAATGCGATATTATATGCCTTTGAAAAGTTTGGCTGTTTTTTTGTTTTTGTCTTTTTGTGTGCAAGTTGTGACCGCACAGAATGAAGAGAAACTCGATACGATATATAATCCGAAGGTCGTTTATTCGGCCATTCCGCAGAAATATGAGATTGCCGGTATCACGGTTACCGGGGCTCCCAATTATGAGGATTATGTATTGATAGGTTACTCTGGGTTGGAAGTAGGACAGGTTATCGAAATACCCGGTAATGCCATTACCGAGGCAGCCAAAAAATTTTGGAGGCAAGGTTTGTTTTCCGATGTCGTGATTAAGTGGACGAAGGCCTATGGCAATAAGGCATGGCTCGAAATACAATTAAAACAACAACCGCGTATTTCGGAAATAAATTACCACGGGATTAAGAAAAGTGAGCGGGAAGATTTGGAAATGCGCTTGGGGTTGGTCAAGGGAAACCAGATAACTCCCAATATAGTGGATCGTGCCACGACGATTATCAAAAAACATTTCGAGGAAAAGGGTTTTAAGAATGCAGAGGTGAACATAAAACAGACCGATGACCTGACCCATGAGAACGAGGTGATCGTCGATATTTATGTGGATAAGAAAGAGAAAGTTAAGGTCCATAAGATATATATAGACGGGAACGAGGTTTTGTCGGATAGGAAAATAAAATGGGCTATGAAAAAAACCAATGAAAAGGGTAATTTGCTTCATTTGTTCCGAACGAAAAAGTTTGTCGAAGAGAATTATAAGAACGATAAAAATCTGATTATCGAGAAATATAACGAGTTGGGATACAGGGATGCCGCTATCGTAAACGACAGTGTGGTGCGGTATAACGATAAAACGGTAGATGTTTACCTGACAATCGATGAAGGAAAGAAATATTATATCCGAAATATAGACTGGGTAGGCAATACGATTTATCCGTCGGATTATCTTTCGGCTGTATTGGGTATGAAGCCGGGCGATGTTTATAATCAGAAAATGCTGAACAAGCGAACAATGGAAGATGAAGATGCGGTTGCCAATTTATATATGGACAGAGGATACCTTTTCTTCCAGTTGGTTCCTATCGAGGGCAATGTGCTGAACGACTCCATCGATTTGGAGATACGTTTGTTCGAAGGTCCGCAGGCCCGTATCAATAAGGTCGTCATCAATGGTAACGACCGTTTGTATGAGCATGTTATCCGTCGGGAGTTGCGTACGAAACCGGGAGAGTTGTTCAGTAAATCGGACTTGATGCGTTCTGCTCGTGAAATAGCTCAAACCGGGCATTTCGATCCTGAGACAATGGATATAAAACCGGAACCGAACGAAGAAAACGGTACTGTCGATTTGGTTTATAATCTCGAATCGAAAGCCAACGACCAAATCGAATTTTCGGCCGGTTGGGGACAGACAGGTGTTATCGGGAAACTTAGTTTGAAGTTTACGAATTTCTCCATCAAGAATTTGCTCAACCCTAAATCGTTTAAAGGTATCATTCCGCAGGGCGACGGGCAAACGTTTACGATCAGTGCGCAAACGAATGCACGTTATTATCAGCAGTATAGTATTTCGTTTTATGATCCGTGGTTCGGAGGAAAACGTCCGAACTCGTTCCAGTTCTCGGCTTATTATAGCCGTCAGACCGGTATCGAAAGTTCTTTTTTGAGCCGAAGCTACAACAGTTTATACAATAATTCTTTGTATGGAGGTTACTGGGGAAACAGCTACTTGGGTAACTCTTATTATGACGATTATTATCAAAATGCTTATGAAAATGCCTTAGACCCGAACAAGTCTTTGCAGATGATCGGGGTTTCTTTCGGATTCGGGAAACGTTTGGAGTGGCCCGATGACTATTTTACTTTTATGGCAGAATTGGGTTATCAGGCATATATTCTTAAAAATTGGGAGTATCTGTATTATATGCAGAACGGTACTTCACACAGTTTTACGTTGGGATTGACGCTGGGTAGAAGTTCGATAGATAATCCCATTTATACACGTCGAGGCTCTCAATTTACGTTATCGGCTCAATTTACTCCTCCTTATTCATTATTCTCTAAGAAAGATTACAAGAGCCTCTATGAAAGTTCGTCAAGAGCCGATCGGGAAGAGTTATATCGTTGGATAGAATATTATAAAATAAAATTCAAGAGCCGTGTATATACCCCGTTGAATAACTCCGAAAAATATACACTTGTGCTTATGGGACGTGCCGATTTCGGATTGTTGGGGTCGTATAACAAGTATAAGCAAACGCCTTTCGAAACATTCCATGTGGGTGGCGACGGTATGACCGGGTCTTATACATATGCTACGGAAACAATCGGGTTGAGGGGCTATGATAACGGTGCTCTTACGCCCTATTCCGACGGTCGGGCTTATACCCGGTTCTCGATGGAGTTGCACTTCCCGTTCTTGTTGCAGCCTTCGTCTACGATATATGGTTTAGCTTTTGTCGAGGGCGGTAATGCGTGGACATCGCTCGAAAACTTCAATCCTTTCTCTCTGAAACGTTCGGCCGGAGTGGGCGTTCGTATCTTCTTGCCGATGATCGGATTGATGGGTATCGACTGGGCTTATGGTTTCGATAAAGTACAAGGAGAGAAAGGAGGTGGCCATTTCCACTTTATCTTAGGTCAGGAATTTTAATTTGTGAAAAAACAGATACGTTTGTGTTAAATGCTCTAAAAGGATAGCGCGATTTGGTAGAATCGCGCTATCTTTATTTTTTAGAAAGTGTTTTATGTTATATGGTTTATTGAAACGGGAATGTTTAATTAAATAGAATAACGATATGAAAAGAATAGTTCTTTTTGCGATGGCGGTACTAGCTTTTACTGCGTCGTCGGTAGCTCAGAAGTATGCTTTGGTCGATATGGAATATATACTCAAAAATATTCCTTCGTACGAAATGGCCAACGAACAGTTGAACCAAGTGTCTCAACGTTGGCAAAAAGAGTGTGACGACAAGGCGGCTGAAGCTAAAACAATGTATAAAAACTATCAATCGGATTTGGTATTTCTTACCGAGGAAATGAAGGTAAAACGAGAAGAGGAAATCCGTGATAAGGAGACGGAGGTCGTTGAATTGCGCCGTAAGTATTTCGGCCCTGAGGGCGAGTTGTTCAAAAAGCGCGAAAGTCTTATGAAGCCTATTCAAGACGATATTTATAATGCCATTAAGAAGATTTCGGAAGATAAGGGCTACATGATGGTTATCGATAGAGCTTCTTCTCCGAATATTATTTTTGCGTCGCCGAAGATAGATATTAGTAATGAAGTGCTCACAAAGTTAGGATATTCAAAATAAATGCTTACTTTTGTGCCATTATTCATAACTTACAGTATAGAAACAAAAAAATTATAGTATGATTAAGAAATTTCTTTTCGCCGCAGTGTGCATTTGCTCTTTGAGTTTTGTATCACAAGCGCAACAAGCCCTTAAATTCGGTACTGTTAACTCTCAGGAGATTTTTATGTTGATGCCAGAGAAGGCAACCGCCGAGCAAACTCTTCAAGATATTAATAAGAAATATGAAGATGAGTTTGTAAAAATTCAAGAAGAGTTCACGAAGAAGTATAAAGAGTATATGGCATTGGGCGATACGATTCCCGAGACGATACGTGCTCGTCGTATGCAGGAGGTTCAAGATTCCCAATCTCGTATCGAGAGTTTCCGGGAAATGGCATCTCAGGATATTCAAAAACAACAAGAAGCTCTTTTCGCTCCTATTCAACAGAAGTTGATGGATGCCATTAAGTCGGTAGGGGCAGAGGGTAAATTTACTTATATTTTTGATTTGGCTTATCCTATCGTTATTTATCAGGGAGCACCCAGTGAAGATGTGACTCCGTTGGTGAAAGCGAAATTGGGATTGAAATAATTATTCCCTCGTCGAGGGGTTGCGAAAAGGATGATAAGAACGTTATCATCCTTTTTCCATATTTATACTTCTAATAATGGATGCGACAAAAATACCTACGAATGTAGGTCCCATCGGAATTTTCGATTCGGGATACGGAGGTCTTACTATTCTCGAACAGGTACGCAAAGGCCTGCCTCGATATGATTATCTCTATTTGGGGGATAATGCGCGGGCTCCTTATGGTACGAGGTCGTTCGAGATCGTATATGAATTTACTAAGCAGGCTGTGTTCCATCTTTTCGACAAGGGGTGCTCTTTGGTTATTTTGGCTTGCAATACGGCTTCGGCAAAGGCGCTTCGTAGTATCCAGCAAAAAGATTTGCCTCGTCTCGCTCCCGATAAACGGGTTTTAGGGGTGATTCGTCCGACAGTCGAGTCGCTTTCCGAACTGTCGCGTACGGGGCATATCGGGATTTTGGCTACACCGGGTACGATACAGTCGGGCTCCTATGAGTTGGAGATAAAGAAGATGTATCCCGAATTCGTGGTATACGGACAGTCATGTCCCATGTGGGTTCCGTTGGTGGAGAACAACGAAGCACAAGGGAGGGGAGCCGATTATTTTGTTAAGAAATATATCGACGAACTTTTGTCGCAGTCCGATGAAATCGATACGATAGTATTGGGGTGTACCCATTATCCGTTGTTACTCGACAAAATTAGGGCCTATCTTCCACCGTCTATTTCGGTAGTCTTGCAAGGACCTTTGGTGACCGACAGGTTGGACGATTACTTGAAACGGCATCCCGAGATAGAGAGTCGTTGCTCGAAAGAGGGAGGTTGCCGCTATCTGACGACGGAATCGCCTCGAAAGTTTTCCGAGGCAGCGACCCTGTTTTTGAATGAGCCGGTAGAGGCTGAGCATATAGTGTTGGGATAAAATATAGAGTTTTGATTATGGCAAAGAAAGTGATACGATCGGATATTCGGGTCAATAAGTACATTAGTGATTCGGGATTTTGTTCCCGTCGGGAAGCCGATAAAATGATTGCCGACGAGCGGGTGACTATCAACGGCGAGTTGGCTACGTTGGGTAGTCGGGTGGCCGAGGGCGATAAGGTGAAAATAGACGGGGAACCGTTGCATTTTATCCCTATGGAACAGAGAGAGTATAAATTGCGTCGTTACGGTTCTTCTCGTAAAGAGAAACTATCGGGAGCTGAAAATCCCGAGGTTGAAAAGAAGCAGCGAGGGGGCCGAGAGAGATTTGTCAGTGAACAGGAGGAACTTCGTCCGAATCGTCGTTCCAAAAATTCGATGGTAAAGAAGTCCGATGAGGCTCCGCATCAAGGAAGAAAGTCGAAGACTTATACTCCGAAAAAAGTCGTGAAGGAAGGAGAGGAAAAGAGTAAGAATAGAGCCCGAACCAAGTTGGTTCCGGGAAAAGCCTCTTCTGGTAATGTGAAAAAGAAAATTAAATAGTTGAGAATGTTTTTTTTGAGGAGATGTTAAACGACAATGGGCTGAATCGTAGATGTATCTTTTTTATAACCCCACTCCTCGAAACGGTTGTTTCTCCGGTATCTCATTTATACTGCTGCTTATACAGTACCCCGCAATGCTACGGAAGACGGTAGGGGAGCAGGGATATGTCCGATATAAACCGGCTGATGAGATGTCGTTTTCAACCCCTCCGTCACTACGTGCCCCCTCCCCTATATTTTGCGTACAAAACACCCCGCAATGCTACGGGACACGGCAGGGGAGAAGTTTAAATATGTTCGAAATGCATTTTAGCCCTCTCCC
>OLFY01004138.1_pt1 | contig 10476 bp, 8 predicted proteins | sample 1605611 | NCBI WGS metagenome assembly OLFY01 (sample SAMEA3888923, study PRJEB22519) | human gut metagenome | biome: human gut; feature: human-associated habitat; material: faeces | place: Denmark | collected 2011
GCCTCGTCTTCCAGAATTACGCGCTCTATCCGCACATGACGGTCATGGGCAACATCTGTTTCCCGCTGGAAACGCAGCGCGTGCCGAAGGCCGAGCGCATCGAGCGCGCCAACGAAATCGCCAAGCTGGTTCACGTGGATATGCTGATGAACCGCAAGCCTTCCGAGCTTTCCGGCGGCCAGCAGCAGCGTGTCGCCATTGCCCGTGCGCTGGTCAATGAGCCGAGCGTCCTGCTGCTGGACGAACCTCTGGGTGCGCTGGACGCTTTTACCCGTATGAATATGCAGGACGAGATTCTGTCCGCATGGAAAGAGCGCAAGCAGCTTGCCATCATGGTCACCCACGATGTAGACGAAGCCATCTACATGGGCACCCGCGTCATTGTCATGGAGGCAAATCCGGGTCGCATCAAAGCAGATATTCCGCTTACAATGGATTATCCCCGCAACCGAAGCAGTTCACAGTTTGTTGCGTATCGTAACCAGATTCTGGAGATGCTCAACTACGGTGCAAAGGAATAAATGTTCCTGCTGCCGGTTTCGGTCATAATAAAACATATCCAATCCATTCTAATTAAAAAGGAGAAACGAATTCAATGAAAGCAAAAAAATTGCTCAGCATCCTGTTGGCAGCTATGATGGTCGCTTCCTTTGCTGCTTGCGGCAACAGTGAAAGCACTTCGGCACAAACACAGGCTCCCGCTACACAGACCGAGGAGAAAGCTGAAGAAGCAAAAGAGGAAAAAACAGAAGAGAAGGCAGAAGAAAAGAAGGAAGAGACCTCCTCTGTTTCCAACAAGACCTTTGAAATCACCGATAAAGGTGAACACATCGACTCTTTTGAAGCTTCTACCTCCGGTCAGTGGGACAAGATGTTTGCTCCCGTTACCATCGAAGGACGCGCACAGGAAATCGGCGATTTGGCTCCTACCGCTGAAGAGCAGGCTGCTATGGAAAAAGAACCTGCTTACGGCAAACCAATCAAGTTCTATCTTGCAGACGGCTGCACCTCCGGTCCTACCGTTGCAAACATCCTGGGATACTATGAAGAAGCCGGTCTGACCGCTGAAGGATTCAAGGGTACCTCCTACACCGAGGCACTGGGTACCCAGCAGGCAGACGTAGCCGTTGGTCACATCGCAACCATGCTGGTTCCTTCCACCAACGGTGTTGACCTGACCTTTGTTGGCGGCGCACACATCGGCTGCAAATCGCTGTATGTTCTGGCTGACAGTGAGTACAACACCACCGCAGACCTGAAAGGCACCTCCATCTCGGTTCCAAACGGCATTGGCGCTTCCGACTACAATATCACCAGCCTGCTGCTGGATGCAGACGGCATCAACCCACAGACCGACGTCAACCTGATGCAGGTCAGCACCGACGCTTGCGTTGCTTCGATGGAAAACGGTGAGATCTCCGCTGCTCTGCTGTCCGATACCTTTGCATACAACATGGTAAAAGACGGCAAGCTCAAATGTATCCGCTCTCTGCTGGACGAGGACTTCGCGGATGAACCATGCTGCATCATCGCAATGAACGGCACCTTCGTAAAAGAAAACCCAACCATCTCCAAGAAGGTTCTGCAGTGCGTACAGAAAGCTCATCAGTGGATGCGCGAAAACCCAGAGGAAGCAACCCAGGTTCTGATCGACGAAGGCATGAACAGCGAAGACCTTGAGATGAACACCATGCTCAACAACTCGCTCCAGTTTGGTCTGGACCAGGATTTCACCGCAGTTTCCCTGGAACACGTTGTAGAAAAGTACATCCGTCTGGGTCTGATCACCGCTACCGACAGTGTCGAAGAGGTTATGGACAAAGTATGGAGCCCTGTTCTGTAAGATAAGATAGATAAAGAAGAAAGACAGAAATCTAAGACAAGAAACGAAGGATGAAAGCTATGAATCAGATTAAAAAGATACTGTGTGTCGCTTTGTGTGCTGCTATGATCCTCTCCTTTGCAGGATGCGGCGGTCAGGATAACACCACTGCTCAGGCACCTGCTCAGACCACCGAGCAGCCTGTAGAAGAAAAGAAGGAAGAAGCTCCTGCTGAGGAAAAGAAAGAGGAAGAGGAGAAAAAAGAAGAGGCTTCTGCTAAAGAAGACGGCAAAAAAGCTCCTCTCTTCCCTGTCACCGATGTTATCACCTCTTCCCCTTACTATGAGGAGTTTGATCTGACCCCAACCGCTGAAGAAAAAGCAGCGATGGAAACTGAACCAATGCATGGTCAGACCATCAAATACTGGTACGACGGCGGCAACTGCACCTCCGCACCGTATATTGCACAGAAGCTGGGACTGTTTGAGGAATGTGGTATCCAGACCGAGTGCCTGAACGGTACCGCTGTAAAAGAAGCATTGGGTACCAACGCAGCTCAGTTTGGTGTCAGCCACATCGCTTCTCTGCTGGTTCCGATCACCAACGACGTTAACTACACCTTCATCATGGGCGCGCACGTTGGCTGTAAATCCCTGTACGTTCTGGGCGACAGCGACTACAAGAGCACCGAAGATTTGAAGAACACCCGCATTGCAGTTCCAAACGGCATCGGCAACAGCGACTACAACATCACCGCACGTCTGCTGGACAAAGACGGCATCAACCCGCTCACCGATGTAGAGCTGACCCCTGTTGAATCGAGCGCCTGCGTAGCTGCTATGCAGAACGGCGAAATCTCCGCTGCCCTGCTCTCCGATACCTACGCTTACAAGATGGTGCAGGACGGCACCCTGCGTCTGGTTCGTTCCCTGCTGGATGAGGCCTTTGCTCATGAGCCCTGCTGCGTAGTGGCTATGAACAACGATTTCCTCAATGAAAACCCTGTAACTGCCAAGAAACTCACCCAGTGCCTGAAGAAAGCCAGCAACTGGATGCGCAACAACCCGGAAGAAGCGGTCAATATGCTGCTGGACGACGGCAAAATCAGTGGTGACTATGACATGAACCTGGAGCTGTGGAACACTCTGAAGTTCGGTCTGACCGATGAGTACACCAAAGCCGGTCTGGAGCAGATTATTGATGACTACATCCGCCTGGGTCTGATTACTTCTACTAAGGATGCAGACGCTCTGCTGGAAAAATCATGGCATCCACAGGCACCTGAAGCTTAAAAACATCCTCGCTTTTATCGTTTCCGTTTTACCCGACTGTCCCAACAAGGGCAGTCGGGTATTTTTTTATCTTTTTTAAGATTGTGAACAAGTCTTTTTTACAATTTGACTTTTTTGTAAAAAGAAACTGAAAAAAGGATATATTTTCTGCTCGAAACATGTTATAGTATAGAAGGATTTGTGATTGAGACCCTCTGCCAAACCCCATTGATTTTAAAAATTTCATCTAAGGAAGGATTTCAAGATGTTAGGAATAAAAAGCACTAAAAAAGGCGCCCCAAAAAGGAATGCGCATCATCATCGTCGGCTGCGGCAAGGTCGGAACGACCCTGATTGAACAGCTCAGCCGGGAAGGGCATGACATCACCATCATCGACCGTTCCGCCAAACTGGTACAAACGCTGACCGACCTGTACGATGTCATGGGCATTGTGGGCAACGGCGCCAGCTACAGTGTACAGATGGAAGCAGGCATTGAAAACGCTGACCTGCTGATTGCTGTCACCGAATCGGACGAGCTGAATCTGCTGTGCTGTACCGTTGCCAAGCGCGTCGGCGACTGTGCTGCCATTGCCCGTGTACGCACACCCGATTACAGCACAGAGGTCGGTTATCTGCGCGACAAGCTGGAGCTTGCCATGATCATCAATCCTGAACTGGAGGCTGCCAACGAGGTCGCCCGCATCCTGTATCTGCCCACCGCACTGGAGGTCAACTCCTTTGCACACGGACAGGCGGAGCTGATCAAATTTAAGATTCCCGACGGCAATATGCTCGACAATATCAGCATTGCACATCTGGGCAAAAACATCGCCCACAATGTGCTGATTTGTGCGGTGGAACGAGATGGCGAGGTTTACATTCCTTCTGGAAACTTTACCTTAAAAAAAGACGATGTCCTCTCCTTTGTTGCTTCCCGCAAGGCAGGCAAAGACTTTTTGGAAACCATCGGCTTTAAAACCAATCATGTCAAAAGCACTATGATTATCGGCGGCGGCAAAGCAGCCTACTATCTGGCGCGCCAGCTGCTGAAGATGGGCATTTCTGTTAAAATCATCGAAATCGACAAAGCCCGCTGTGAGGAACCGAGTATTCTGCTGCCCAAAGCCATCATCATCAACGGCGACGGCACCAACGAGGCACTGCTCAAGGAGGAAGGCATCGAGTACACCGAATCCTTTGTTCCGCTGACCGGCATCGACGAGACGGTGGTCTTGCTTTCCAAGGGAGAGATCGACTCGAAAAAGGTTCGGGTTGAGTTCTCTTTGGAAGATATGGATATGTCCGAGTTCCAAGATGGAGCAACCTATCCGCAGATCAAGGAGTATGTTTTGGAGCATACCGGGTTAAAGGTTTCCAACCTTTATATTTCTCAGATAAAGAGAAAATGCGGACTGGAAGTCGGCAAGAACTACAATCTGCCGAAGTCCGAGGATTCCAGACAGCCACAATGCCCACCGGAGAAGGAAAAAGCAATCCGAGAAGCATTCAAATATTTTGGGATGATCTAACATCCCGCAAAATGGAGGTTTCTTATGGATAGATTGATTTCTTGTGAGTTTAACATGGATACCGCTTGTGTGGAATTGAAATTTTTTGATGGCAGCAAGATTGCCATTGATACGTTTGCGGTGGAAAACGAGGTTGCCGACAATATGTATCAGCGGTCAGAACTGGATTATCTGATCTACAATGACCCGATTGGATATGCAGACCTTGTTTTGAACGGAAACCCCGAAATTTATCTAAAAACTGTAACTGAATGTAAACCCTTAGATTAAAACTCAGCCCTCTGCCTTTTCCTTGGCAGAGGGCCGTTTTTTGCTTAACAGTTATTGAGCATCCCTTAATTGCTCTACAACGCTGCATTTCGCTGCGTTGTCATACATCATGCAAGGAATCAGCCACCCCAGCAGAAGAAATACCGGAATTGTCAGCAGGACAGGCAGAATGGTGAATCGATACTCAAAGAACCAGAACATACTGCCCAGCATTTTTCCTGCAAGAGGTCCCACCGCCAGCGACAGAATAAAGGCCGCCGCTACGGAGGACATTGCGTAAAACAATCCCTCGTAGATCAGCATGGTTTTGAGCTGCCGGTTCGTCATTCCTACAGCCTGAAGCACAGCAAATTCACGGCGGCGGGAAAGAATACCGGTCATCATGGCGTTGAAGAAATTTAAGAGTCCCACCAGCCCGATGATAGCACAGAGAATACCACCTATCAGAAGGAACATCTGCCGGAACTGAGCAAATTCAGAGCGAGCCGTGGCCTTGCTTTCATACATCAAGGGCGAAAACTCACCGGCAGTGAGCTTCGATAGATATTGCTCTGCTTCGGCCTCGTCAACTTCGTCCGCTGTGTCGAACAGGTAGAGCATCGGAATGGCTGCACCACCGCTGTCCCTCTGTGCGGTGTCCACAGACAAAACTACGTCATATCCAATACCACTATAACGATAACTCATGGAATTCGGAAGTTCTACCAAGGCGCAGACCGTGTACTCTACATCTCTGGCTCCATACAATTTTGCCTGAAAGTACTCCTCCGGTGTATCTTCGGTGAGTTCCCCGGTGCGGCTGTCGATATATTTCACATCGTCCGCATAGGTAACGGTGATCGTGTCTCCCACCTTGGGGTAGTATTCAGGATTGGGCAGATTGCCGTAGTCATCTAAGGAAACCGCAATGGCAATGGCGTTATTGTCCGGCTCCAGCATAGGAGAAATATCTCCGTCGAGCACTTGCAGCTTGTCAAACAGACTGTTATCCAGAGCCTCGATTCTGGTATCTCCCATCACCATATTGCCCCGGTGCTCCAGACGGCTCATATGGCTGTCCAACTGCTCGGCGCTTTCGTACCTTGCATAGTCCTGCCGCAGAGCATCCTCCGTCATCCACAGATATGCGGGTTTTCGCACAGCATATCCCGTGCCGGAAAGACTGGCCTTTGTGTTTGCTGCGATCTCTTCGATCTGTTCCGGCGTGATGAATTCATCTGCCGGGTTGTAACGGAAATAGTCGGGCGTGCTGACGATAAAATCGGCGCAGGTCATGAAGGATACATACTTCTCCATGCTGAAGCCGCCCACAAAGGCACACAGCGCATTGAACAGTGTCACCGACAGTGCCAGAGACACCACCACCAGTACCGTCTTTTTCTTGTTTCGTCCCAGATTGGCAAAGGCCATCTGATGGAGCTTTGCTCCCCGGGTGCTGCGCCGTTTTTTCTTGGTCTGCATTGCATCCGTATATTTGGTAGCCTCCACCGAAGAGACCTTGGCTGCCATTTTTCCGGGCTTGGAGCAGGACAAGAGCACTGTCAGCAGAGCAAACAGCACGGAGCCAACAAAGATCACAGGCGAGGTGCTGATGGTGGTGATGCCTGTATCCAACTGGGTGGAGCGCAAGACAACAGGTACCAGAACAGCGCCGATGCCGTAGCCCAGCAGCAGCCCTGCCGGAATGCCGATCAGACAAAGCAGAAGTGCCTGCTGGCGAATGATACGTTTGAGCTGCCGGGGCGTTGTGCCAATGGTTTTCAGAAGTCCGTAAAACCGGATATCTCCCGCAACAGAGATCTGGAAAATGTTATAGATGATAAGATACCCAGTGAAAATCACCAGCAGCAAAAAAGCTGCTATGGCGATCACAAGTTCCGGATCAAGCTGCGACTCCAGCTGGGATGAGGTATATCCCCAGTTGACGCCGATCCGGACGCTGTTGGGATCGGTATAGCTGTCCCATGTGTAGCCAAGATCGGTATCCACCTGCTCCATCTGCCCTTGAATGTTTGTGCCGGAGGCCAGCATGACATTCAAATCGGTGCGGAAAGGCTGTAAACCTGTTTTCACTGCCTGCGCTTCGATATCATCTGCGTAATCACGGCTGATGTTGATGTAATGAACAGGCATTAGTTCATCATAGTCCCAATAGCCCACCAGCGTAAAGGTATCTGTTACAGTAAAGGCGGTTTGATCCTTGTCCGTAATGGAATAGGAAACCGTGACCTCGGCGCCCAGCTCCGGCGTTACACCAAGCAGCTGCAACGCTGCCGTGTCCATGGCTACCTCTTTGCCGCTTTCGGGCATCCGTCCGGTAGTAGGGGTTGCATAGCTCCATTTGGTGCAGTTGGCATCCATGTAGCTGATCTCTGCAGGGGTTTTGGAAAAGACACCATCCACCGTGATGCCGATCACCTTCCGTGCCCCCGCAGCCTTCACCTTTGGGTGGGCAGCGATGCGTTTCGCCTGCTCGGGGGAAACATCCTTAAAGGTGCCGTGTGCATAGCCGCCTACCTGCCGAAACTGGTAGGTTTCATAGCTGGCGTTCAACGACAAGACAATGGTGAACATGGACGTAAATAGCAGCGTTGTCAGCGCAATGGCAAAAATAGCGATCAGATTGCGGCGACGGTTCGCATAAAGAGATTTTAAGCTGAGCTTTCGAATACATTTTCTGTTTTTGACATTCATCGTAGCCACCTCCCGTTAGTTCTGGGAGACGATCCGACCATCTTCGATACGGATAATGCGGTCTGCCATCTGCGCAATTTCTTCGTTGTGAGTGATCATTACGATTGTCTGGGCGAACTTTTGACTGGTGACTTTCAAAAGGCTCAATACATCCTGGCTGGTTTTGGAATCCAGATTGCCGGTGGGTTCATCTGCCAGAATGATAGCGGGTGCTGCCGCCAGCGCACGGGCAATGGCTACCCGCTGCTGTTGACCGCCTGAGAGCTGATTGGGCAGCGCATCCAGACGATCATCCAGCCCAAGTGTCTGTACAATCTGCTGTACGAAATCCTTATTGACCTTGCCACCGTCCAGCTCAATGGGTAGAACAATATTTTCATACACATTCAGCACCGGAACAAGATTATATGCTTGGAACACAAAGCCGATTTTCCTGCGACGGAAGATGGTCAGCGCTTCCTCCTTCAGGGAGAAAATATCCTGTCCGTCCACCATGACCGTGCCACTTGTAGGGCGATCCAGCCCGCCCAGCATGTGCAGCAGCGTGGATTTGCCGGAGCCGGATGTGCCGACAATTGCAACAAATTCGCCCTTCTTTACACTTAAATCAACTCCATCCAACGCATGAACTGCGTTATTGCCGGAGCCATAAATCTTTTTCAGGTTTTTTGCCTGTAAAACTTCCATAAATGAGTACCTCCATGAAAAAATCTGTATGTATGAAAGGAAATGATCCTTTGATACATACAGATTATCGCATAGGAATCTTTCCACATTCTTTCCGGCGGAAAATGAAATCTAACAGTTTTGATAGAATTGTTGTTATTTCGGCAGAAATATGGAAAACGTACTTCCTTTTCCCGGAACGGAAGCAACCTTGATATAACCGCCCTCGCCGGATATGATCTGTCGGGCAAGGTATAAGCCGATGCCCACACCTTCTTGTTTCTGCACACTATTTGAGCGGTAAAAGCGAGCAAATATCTTCGCTTGCTCACTTTCCGGGATGCCTGAACCGGTATCCGATATATCGATCCTTGAAAACATTTCATAGCTTACGGCAGAAATAGTAATGGTGCCATGCTCTGTATATTTGATGGCGTTGTCTACGATATTAGCCAGCGCTTCCGCTGTCCATTTGAAGTCGAATACAGCAAAAGCATCGGTATCTTGCAGTCGCAAAGACAATCCTTTTTCAGAAGCCTTGGCAGTATATTGTTCTACTACGCTTTCAAGCAGCGGCTGCAGCGCTGCTTGCTGAGGGGAGAGTGAAATGATCCCGTTTTCCAGTCTGGAAAGCTTTACGAGAGAATCGATCAGAAATCGCAGCTTTTCCGATTGTTTGTACAGCGCCTCCACATTTGCCTTCGCCGATGCAGGCAGAGTTTCCTCCTTCAGAAGCTCGCTGTATAACAGCAGGTTTGCAATCGGCGTTTTCGTCTGGTGGGAAATGTCTGCAATCAAGGTTTTGATTTTGTCTTTTTCCTGCGCTATATTTTGAGAAGATGCTTCTGCTGCGGAAAGATAGTGCGCAAACTTCGTTTCCAATGCAGACAGCTGGCTTTCATCAAAATTGTTTTCAGAAAAGGAGCCGGTCATGGCAGCGTCTAGCATCCTTTCGATTTCTTCCATCGTTTTTCTGGCCTTTCTCCGCTCCCATAACACAACAGCTGCCGCCGCCAGAAAACACAGCAGTATGATCACAATGCCGGTTTTATTCATCTTTTGTCACCCAGCTATAACCGATTCCATAGACGGTTTTAATATATTTCTGTGCACCAAGCTTATCCCTCAGACGCTTGATCGTAACAGACAAAGCATTTTCATCCACATATTCTGCGCCATCTGTCCAGATCCGGTCTACAAGGTCTCCACGGGTCATGGTTCGGCCTCGGTTTTCAACAAGCAGACGCAGTAATTTTTGTTCGGTTTTGCTCAATTCCACTTTTGAATCTGCCACATAAAAGGTCATAGCCTCAAAGTCAAAGTGAAATAGATCCATATGGAACGGCGCATTTTTATGGTTTGACGCTTGCTTTCGCAGTTGGGTATTCACCCTTGCCCGCAAAACCGAAAGAGAAAAGGGCTTGGTAATATAATCATCAGCGCCTCTCTCCAGTCCGTCTACGATATCCAGATCGGTGTCATTGGCAGTCAGCAGAATAACAGGAATCCCGGGCGTGTTTTCCTTGATCTCCCGGAGCAGCTCAAGCCCACTGCCATCCGGCAGATTGATATCCAGCAGAACCAGGGATACACTCCCGCAAAGCAATTGTTCTCTTGCCGCTTTTAGATCATGGCAGGATATAATCTGACGGTCATCTGCTTTCAGCGCTTTGCATAAGCCTTGATTCAAACCGATATCATCTTCAACAATCAGTAATTGCTCCATGTATCTCACTCCCTCGTTATTCAAAGGCCACCATTATTTCCTTGGGTAATTTTTCGTTCTCACAGTTCAGAAGATAGGCGATTGCTCTGCTTGCAAATTTGTTCGTTTTCACTGTATCCCAATCGGCAAGCAAAATGACCTCTGCCTTGCCGTTCTCAAAATCTAATGATATTTCGCCCCATTCGCCGTCGCAGTCTGCCTGATATTCGTAGATTGCGGCGGCGATTTTCTTTTTTCGCTTGGTCTTGGATTTCTGTTTTAGCCGGACTGCATGGATTGCGCCCTCGGCAACCAAAAATTCCGTCAACTTGTCCACTGCTTTTCGGTAGGCTCGTTCTGCACCGCTGGCTGTACTGCCCTCAAACATAACCGCCAGTTCTTCAAAGGTGGGGCGGTCTTTCCATGAGCTGACACGCCCACAGGTCATGCAAATTGCTAATCGTTTTTCGAGCAAGGTCTGTTCCCGGTAATTCAGTTTCTCAAATGCCCGCTGCA
>OLFY01004143.1_pt1 | contig 10455 bp, 5 predicted proteins | sample 1605611 | NCBI WGS metagenome assembly OLFY01 (sample SAMEA3888923, study PRJEB22519) | human gut metagenome | biome: human gut; feature: human-associated habitat; material: faeces | place: Denmark | collected 2011
TATTCTTTTCGCCAGCGGGAAAAGTAATATCTGAGAACTTACGCTGTTCCCAAGAAAATGTTGAAGTGGTGAACATCATAGAGATAAGAGCCTGAAAAGGACTGAATAATAATGCACATTTACGCTGATGAAGGGTGATAAGGTTGTCGATGGCGGCAAAGAATTGCCCAATAATCTGTTGCTCGTCGTGTTTCGGCGCAAGCACATCAATATCGTTTATTGCTGTTTTGGATAAACTCGGTACACCAGTTGACTCATCTTTCTTTTTCCAGTCGATGTTTTGAAAAATATCAAAAGCATAATTCAGGTCAACTTTTTCTCTTGGAATGGCATAAAACAGCGTATCTACTGTCCAAAACGGGGCTTTAAGGATATACGGTCTGTCGATTGTCCCTTTTCTGCCAATGCCAATCGCATCCCTATCATACGATAATGCGTCGTTCACGCTAAGCATATATCCGGCCGTTCCATAAACGGGTATAGTGCCTTCCAACAGATGTTTATAATCTCTGCCACTGCAAACATCAACAAGTTCCCCCAGCTTACGCTGTTCCCAAGAAAAATCAAAAGAGCCAAGGAAACACCTTGGCTCTCTTGTTAAGACCGCATATTTTTTCATTTTTCGGCTTGCTTTAGCGGTGATGGCACTCATTACGGCATATCAACCTCAAATCCACCGGTAAGAATAAACTGCCGCAAAAGCTGATCCGTTTTCATATTGACCTTGGGTGGAATCAACTTGGTTTGTTCATATGCTTCAAAGAACGCTTTTGCTTTTGTCTTATCAACGCTCTTTTTCAGCTCGTCAAACCTGCCAAACTCATTGATAGTCGCTTCATTCAGGTTAAGCCCCATCATATTCCTGAGTTTATCCTCATCAAGACCGAAGATGGTTGCAAAACGGTGAATTTGGTCATCTTTTGCTCTAAACTGATACTCCGTGATGTAGTCACGAAGCGTTTTTCCGTCCTCGGCAATGACATCGCCTCGCTCAATGTCGTGCAGAAAGATATTTGCGTATTTCTGCTCCTCTTGCGTTAGGGCAGCAAAAGTCTTGTGAAGTTCTGCCTTTGCTTGCTCAATAGATTCCTCGGAAGAACCTTCCTGTCGAATCAATTTGAGGTACTTATCGAAACGACTGTTCATATAATCGGCATCAATAACCCCTGTGTCAATTTCAGTCAGGTATCCAACAAGATCGTATGGTATATCTATGTCTTGTGATCCGGGATCATCGGGAGAAGCAGCGGAAAGCTCTTTATAACGCTGTGCCAAAATCAAAAATGCGTTCTCATCGAACTCCATTGTAATTTCAATCGAATTACCGCTTTCCTCGTCCTTGAATGAGTAGGTGTGTTTGTCCCACCTAAATCCTTGGATTTTAGCAGCTTCAAGGTATCCGTTGAAATCTCTAAACAGCGAAGCGAACTTAGCTCTTACGGTTCCGTCCGCAGGCAGCTTTTCAAAGTCAGGGATACCAGCATTCTTGAACAAATAGGCAATATCATCAAACACAGCGTTGAGCTTTCCGAGGTTGTAAGACAGTTTTTCAACGAACAGACCTATCGGTCTATCGCCGGAATAGAGCTTAACAGCTTTGCTCACATTCTGCTCCATCGTATGCGGCTTGCGATAATATCTGATGATGCCAAAAGGCTTATCGGGTCCGAAAAGTCTATTGGTTCTGGAAAATGCCTGAATGATGTTCTCATACTCCAGTATCTTGTCCATATACAGCGTGTTGACCCACTTAGAGTCAAAGCCGGTAAGCATCTGATCCACTACAATCAGGAGGTCGAGCTGCTTCTCAGGCTCTCTTTCGACCCGCTTATATTGCTCTTTGTGGGCAAGGCGTAGAGAAAGGTCTTTTTTGAAGCGAGCGTGTGTAGCAATCGAAAAATCCTGACCAAACATCATATTATAGTCAGTAAGAATTTCGATTAAGCCTTGCTCTTTATAGAAAGCAATCGGCTGCCCTCTGTATTCTTTGTAGTCACCATCTTCATTGCTGATATTGGGGTCAAAAAGGCAACTGATCCTAAGTTTCGGCATTGCAGCCTTCAGCAGTCGATAGTAGTCTATTGCTTCGGGGATGCTGCTCGTTGCAAAGATTGCGTGGAATTTCCCGTTGTGGCTCAAGGTAAGCCAATTTTCCTGAATATCCTCAACAACCTTGCTTTGATGCTCCGAGGAAAGGTACTGAGTCTTTGGAAGATAATCTTCAATGCCCTTGACCCACTTTCCGTCATCGCCCAAGAAGCCCGCCATCTTGACGGTGGAGGAGTCCATATACTCATAGAATATTTTTGCCTTTTGGGGATTGCTGATTGCTTCTTCTTCGGTTGCTGCTTTTGCTTTTTCCAAAGCAACCACCTTGCGGACATCCTTATCACGGAAAGTCAGGACTTTATAAGGGTCAAATCCAAGCACATTCTTATCCCTGATACCATCAGCGATGCTATATCTATGGAGTTCATTGCCAAAAACATCTGTTTGGGCATTGTTTTTCTTTGCATTCTCCTCAAACACCGGTGTGCCGGTAAAGCCAAAGAAGATGGCATTGGGAAATGTTTCCTTGATGATGGATAGCATATCTCCAAAAGTTGAACGATGAGCCTCGTCAACAATAAAAACAAGCCGTTTGCCGTTGATTATTTCAATATCGCTTGCATTAAGTCCTCCGTCCTCATCTCGGATATTGCTCATCTTCTGAATAGAGGTAACAATTAGGGTATCTGCCGTTGCGTTGCTTTTCAGCTTAGTCAAAAGGACATATGTGTTCTCTGTTGCCTGCACGGTTTCGTTCTCGTCCGCAAATGCCCGATATTCCTTGAGCGACTGCGTTCCTAACTCAATACGGTCGGTAAGGAAAATAACCTTATCAGCATCATTGGAGTTTGCAATCAACTGAGCAGACTTAAAGCTCGTCATCGTCTTACCTGAGCCGGTAGTGTGCCAAATGTAGCCGCCACGCTGCTTACCGCTATCCCACTTCGTTTTAGACACAACATCGGAAATTGCGCTGGCTGCGTAATACTGGTAGCTTCGCATTACCTTCAGAACACCGTCAGCATTGTCGGCAACAGTATAAAAACCAATGAGCTGGTGCGCCATAGGGATGGACAGCAGCGAGGAGGCGATAGCTTTCCAATCGTTGATAGGCTCATTATTGAAGTCAGCCCAATGGAAATAGTAATCCGTATTGAACTTTCCGTCAGGTCCGGGATTCGCAAAATAACGAGTTTCTTCAGGGTTCATTGCAACAAACACCTGAACGAGCGAGAACAATCCGGTAAAAACGCCCTCATATGAGTATTTCTCAATCTGATTATATGCTTGACTGACGGGGACACCGCTGCGCTTCAGCTCAATATGTATAACCGGCATACCATTGATGAGCAGCATCAAATCGCCACGACGGTCATTCAGCATTTTTGACTTGCTCGGAAAGGCTGGTTGCTGTACGATCTGATACCGGCTCTGTCCAGCGGCGATTTCTCTGCGATCATATATTTTCAAGCTGATTTCAGTGCCAAAATGGAGCTTGTCGTCAGGGTTATCACGCTTGATGGACACAGTTTTTCCGTTGATAAAGCCATTGAGTTTTAACGGGGTTCTAAGTTCCGTGATCTGCTCAATAATCTGCTGCATTTCGCCATCCGTAAGAGGATAGTTATTCAAGCGGTCAATTCCACGATTGTTATCATACAGGATCTTTGCCCAATTTCGGATGAGGTCTTGCTCGGTTGGGTTCTTGATAACTTCTTTTTCCCAGCCTTTATCCGCCAAGACTTTAATCAGGGCTTCCTCAAAGTCCGCTTCTTTTTGGAATGTCATTCGATTTCCTCCTTCCTGCGATATTGATGTCACACGAACATCTTTTCAAGCATAGATTTCTTGATATTTTGGAGCTTTTCCAACTCACGCTGATGAAGGGTGATAAGGTTGTCGAGCTGGCTGAAGTAGTAGGCAATGTGTTGCTGCTCCTTCACTGCTGTTGGGTAACTCACACTTGTTTTTTGAATGTTGCTTCGACTTAAAGAGAGCACTTTTATGCCCTGCATTAGAGGAAGAAGCTGGTGGTGGTAAGCATTGGAATTGAGGTAGTAACCGAGGTACCCCAACGCCATTCTGTTCCGAGGGCGGCACACCATTGTATGTAACCCCGATACTATGACGCTACCTTGCAAATTACTTATTTCACAGGCTTTTCCGGTCGTTTCATCTTCTGCGGTATCAGCGATAATAATATCACCATCCTGCAATAAAGCCCCATTGAAATCCTCTCTGCACCTATGCGGGATGCGAGGAATATCGTCCTTCTGAACATCCAGCACAGAGCCATACTTTATTAGCACATCACCATAATGAACATTCAGGACAGTTCCTTCATCATAACTCAGTTCGGCACGGGAAAGTGTGTTATTCGGGACAGTGCAATCAAACACTTCACCAAACTTACGCTGTTCCCAAGGGTCAGTAAATCCCTTAAAGCGAATTTCGGGGTAACTGCTGCCATTTTGCGGGAACATCTTTTCGAGCATCGACTTTTTCACATTCGTCAACTTTTCAAACTTACGCTGATGAAGGGTGATAAGGTGGTCGAGCTGCTGAAAGAAACCTCCAATAGTCTGTTGTTCTCGCATCGTTGGCGGCATCATCAGCTCCATTACAGCCATTTGCTTTCCCGAAACCTCGACGAAAGTTGATCCAGCCCCAACAAGCTCTCCATATCGTTTTAATTCTTCGGTTCGAGAAAAAATGAAGTAAGAGTCAAGCTCTCCACGATGTGGGACAATGGACTGAAATCCCTGATTAGTACAGCCTTTTCGGGTTAAAATAGCTGTTTTCCCGATCCCTGCACGAGATGTAAACAGGACTGTACCGGGAGGAAGCATTTTGGCTGAACTATTCTCATAACCCAAGCCGGTTATCTTTTTCTGACTCGAATTTGCATAGATTTGATCCGCAATTTCAGCAGGTGCATACCAATCAATATCACCGTCCCAATAGCTCTGATTTCCTGTACTTGGGGTTCCACCACCCACAATGTCAGCAATATCCCCCAACTTACGCTGTTCCCAAGCGTCTGAGAATCCTTTGAAACGAATTGCGGGAGCATCTGATTTTTTCGTCATTCTGCACTACCTCCCAGCAATTTCTTCAACTCATTAAGTCCCAGCATATCATACTCGTTACCCTCAAGGTCATCGATCATTCCCGAAAGCGTTGCTTCGGTTTCACTGATCTGCTGTTCGACTTCGAAGAAAGTGGTAGCATACTTGTTTTGAAGGGCTTGAATTTGGCTCACCAAGCTGTCGATTACGGTATCAGGCAGTTTGTGAATGCTCTCAATGAGAGGAGCAATCCACTTCTTTTCAAGCAAATCCAAAGCCTGCTCATCGCTCAGACTTTCAATCGTATCCTTTGTTTTTGCCTGCAACGCAGCACTCTTTGCCTTGATCTCCGCCTTGATTTCTTTCTCGCTCTTGACCAAAGACTCTACCTTTTCTAAGAGTGTACGAAGCGCAACGCTTTCAGGAGAACGGTCTTTCTTCAGTTCCTTAATCTTTTTGGATACTTCTTTCGGAACGAAAGCATCGCCTTCCTCGGTGAGAACATCGTTGCAGCTCTCTTTATCCTCCTCGGTCATTTCATCAAGGATAGACTCATACTCAGAAGGGATTTCCGCCAAACGGCTTTCCAAACCGTGAAGCTCGTCCGTTTCTGTGGAGAGCAAAGTCACCTGTACCAAGTCGAACGGGATAATATGACCTACCCAGCCCTCTTGAACTTCCTGGTCTTTACCGTCCTTTTTCTTGATGACAAGGTTCGGATCGACCTTCTTTGTTGCAGCAAAGCCTTCGGTTTGCAACATTTCGAGGTCGATGGAAATACCTGTCCAATCGTCGTCAAGAAGCTGGAACGCCGCATATTTGTCGATAAGTGGAATTTCTTTCAATCGATCGAAAATATCAGCACTCAGAACGGTTTCAGCCTTAGAGATTTCGATGCTTCCCATCCGGTCGATAAGTTCTTCTTTCAGGAATGCCGGGAAAGTGGAAAAGGCGGCGTTAAAAGCATTCTCAAATCCGACCACATCAGGGTGGCTCTTGATGGCACTCTTAATATCAGGGGTAGACACATTCACATAAGGAATGCCACTCTCGGTAAACAACGCCTTTTTCAGCGCAGGGAACGCCGTCCAGAATTCGCTCATCTCGTCAATTTCTGCTGTCGGGATACCGCCAAACATAGACGCATAGACATCCCAATGCTCGGCAGCTTCAGAGGAATCAACATAGCGAGGAATGTTCAAGTTATAATCATTGCTGCGAATTTCTTCACGACTGACGACTCGTGAAAACTTCGGAATGCTTTCACGCTTAATAAAGGTATCTGCTATGCGTTTAATGTCAGACGCACGGAGCTTGTTATTTTTACCCTCTTTGATAAAGCCCTTGGATGCATCGATGATAAGGACATCGGTATTCTCACGCTTTTGGCGCAGCACCATAATGATGGTGGGTATTCCTGTCCCGAAGAAGATATTTGCAGGCAGTCCGATAATGGCGTCGATATGGTTATTCTCGATCAGATTCTTTCTGATTTCACCTTCCTCACCGCCACGGAATAGTACGCCGTGGGGAAGAACGATTGTCATAATGCCGTCCGGCTTGATATGGAACAGATCGTGAAGCAGGAAAGCATAGTCGGCTTTTCCTTTGGGAGCAAGTCCAAAACGAGCATAACGAGGATCACCCTCTTTGTTGGACGGGTCCCAAGCCTGCGAATACGGCGGATTGGACACGACCGCATCCACATAGAGAGGATTATAGGTATTTACCGGATCATTTTCGTCAAAGTACGGCCAATCCTCCTCAAGAGTATCGCCGTTACGAGTGACGATATTATCCGGTTTGATGCCACGCATAACCAAATTCATCCGGGTCAGGTTGTAGGTGTTCTCCTTCAACTCCTGAGCGAAGTATTTGATGTTGTTGTCATCGGTCATATACTTGGCAACGCTCTGACCAATATTGATAAGCAACGATCCCGAACCGCTTGTCGGGTCGTAAATCTTGATTTCGCTTTTGCCCTTCAAGTGGCTTGCAACGATTTCAGACATCAGCAGAGATACCTCGTGCGGGGTGTAGAACTCACCTGCTTTCTTTCCAGCATTTGCTGCAAAGTTACTGATAAGATATTCGTAGATAAAGCCGAGAACATCGTAGTCCTGCTTGCCGTCCATAGGAATATCCTTTATCAGCGTCAGAAGCCCGCTGATTGCTTTTGTTTGTGAACCGGAGCTATCGCCAAGTTTGGAAAGACCCGTTTGCAAAGTGTCAAATACTTTATCAAACACCTTCTTGTGCGTGTTGGAAATCAGCCGGCTGAACGCAGAGAGTGCATCACGGACATTTGAAACATCAAAGTCCTTCCCCATAGAGAGCCAAGTAGAAAAGAGGTCTTTATAGGCAATAAAGTAGCCGATATTCTCTTGAACCCACTTAACCGTTTCGTCATCTTCTTCTGATACGGTTTTCAGAAGTTCGTCGTCATAGTCATTTTCCTTCAAGAATTTGATTTCTTTATCAGATAGATACTTGTAAAAGATAAAGCCAAGTATGTAATCCTTATATTCATTCGCTTCGATTTTGGAACGCATTTGGTTTGCGGAAGCCCATATTTTCTGAGCAAGCTGTTGCTTATTCATCCTGTGAACCCATCCTTTTTCTTTTTTAAGGGCGATATACTACCCCACTGTCGTTGAATGCAAAAGTGAAGGTCATATAAAGTATCACCTTGCGCACTCAACGTCCATTACAGAGCCGTTTGAGGGCCAAATCGGCATCAGATTAAGCCCTTTTCACGGCAGCTTTCATGTATTTAAGCATAGCAAAGCAGACGAGATGAAGGCCTCTATTGCAGAAGTGAACGTCACCTCGCCAGAACAGATTATGTGCGGTCACTTCCTGCTTTGCTATTGTTGCTTACTTCTTTCTCAGCAGTCGAGGTGTCAGATCCACCTCATCTGCCGGTATTGCCTTGAGTCCCATCACTTCCTTCAGCTTCAGGAACTCCTCGCTGTCCGCAAGCTCAAACGGCGTCTTGCCGCCCAGCTTGCTGCGTCTGGTGCTGTTGATGTGGTTGAGCAAAAGAATGATATCTTCCTGCGTGTAGGGGCTGAAGCTCTTCCCACGAGGGAGAACATAGCGGATATACTCGTGGTTCTTCTCTACATGAGGTTTCTGCCAGGAGGCCTGTGGGTCACAGTAGTAAATCCTTGTCCGTCGCTGGCCGTCCACAGTGAATTCCATTTCTCTGGTGTGCTTGAACTCAGAGCCGTTGTCAGTCAAGATTATCGGAAACAACTTCCGGAAGGTGTCCAAGCCCAGTGCCGCTGTCAACCAGTCAAATTGTTCCACTACGGTTTCTGCTTTACCATCCCGCATTAGAAAAATCAGCATCAGGTTTTGCTCTACGAAAATCAGGGTCAGCATTCGTTTTCCCTGTTCCCGGCAGCCCTTCACTGTGTCCATTTCCACATAGGTTGCCTTGGGGTGCCGTGCCATGTAGGTGAAGAAGTCTTCGTAAGTCCTGTCCTGTCGGTACTTCTGGTTCAAGAATCCTTCTGTTGGCGCCTGCTTCTTCTTTCTGGGACGATACCCGACCTTGCGGCGAAGATCCAGATTTCCAACACTCAATCTCCCGGAATCGATGTAGTTGTACAGCGTTCGCTGGCTTACCGGAAGCTCTGCTCCATGCTCCGCATAGATGTGAGTCAGGGGCTGCCCCTTCTTAATGAGCGGTGTTACCAGAGCATCCAGAGCTGCCATCGCTTCCTTTTGCATCTGTGGCTTGTTTCTGGCCTCTGCGTACCGGCGCTTTGCCACAGCATCTGCTTGCTGTGCGGTGTAGTATACTCTGTCGGACTTGCATTTTCTGCGTCTGCTGCAAACATTGCAGACGTAGGGCGGTTTCTGCAACTCCTTGCAAGGATCGTCATTGTATGCCTTACATACTGTCTGGCAGTCCACTTCTTTGCAGGTGTAGCACATTTGGTGGCAATTTTCCTTCCCGCACAAACCGCCTCGTCTGCATCCTGTGGCGTTTCGGCAGCGTTTTCCTAATGGATGTTCACCGGGGATCTTTGTGGCGTTCCTTCGCAATTCTTCCGACACATATCGTCGGCTTTTGTGGATTTGCTCGGCTATTTCACTCAGGCTTTTTCTCGCATATATCCCTGCTTCGATTTCTATTCGATCCGACAATGTCATTCGACTCATGTTTCCCTGCTTTCCACAGGATGTGACCGAAACTATTATATCGCTTATTGCAGAGGTGAACGTCACCCTATAACCACTTTTTTCCCCCAAAAATGTTACCTTCACTTTTGCAATCAACCACTACCCCACTGTTATGATACAACAATTAGTGTCCCATAAAACGGACTCACTTTTCGTCGGGAACAAACTCCATAATGTCGTCAGTCGTGCAATTCAAAGCTGAGCAGATTTTCCCCAACACTTCAGTGCTTACATTTTCATCACGACTGAGCTTATTGATTGCGTATTTAGTGAGTCCAGCAGCTTCCTGCAAATCTCTTTTCTTCATATCTCGATCAAGCAGAATGTGCCAAAGTTTTTTATAGCTTACAGCCATCGTATCATTCCTTTCTCTCAACCTGCGAGTAAGTGCTAAAACACAACTTATATTATAGCACATAATCCCGAAATATCAACCATAAATCCCGATATTTCAAACTTAGTTCTTGATTTTCATACCTACTCAAACTCTCCTGCAACCGAATAGCTTGGGAACAGCGTAAGTTCTCAGAATTGGTACAAATAGAACGAGGAGGTTCACCAAGACCGATTGACGATTTCATAACGGATGCACCAAATGGGTTGAACTGGATTAAGATTGGTGATGCTCCAACACAAGGAAATTACATAACCAAAACCGCTGAGAAAATCCGACCTGAAGGACTGTCTAAAACGAGAGAAGTTCATCCGGGTGACTTAATTCTTTCCAACTCTATGAGTTTCGGAAAGCCCTATATAATGGGCATAGATGGCTGTATTCACGACGGCTGGTTGCTCATAAGAAACACCTATGGAGTCTTTGACTTAACTTTCCTTTGTCATCTACTTGGTACACCACAAATGCTTAGCCAGTACAGGTCACTTGCTGCTGGCAGCACAGTAAATAACCTTAATAAAGAACTTGTGGGAAACACAGTTGTAACTATTCCAAGTATAACCGAGCAGCGAGTTTTGGGCGATTACTTGGAGCAACTCGACAACCTTATCACCCTTCATCAACGACAGCCTTTTTTGCATTCAACCCCGGAAATTTCTCTGACTGTCCAACTGATCCATCCTTTTTATACATCCTCTTGGGAACAGCGTAAGTTCTCAGATATTACTTTTCCCGCTGGCGAAAAGAATA
>OLFY01004159.1_pt1 | contig 10389 bp, 8 predicted proteins | sample 1605611 | NCBI WGS metagenome assembly OLFY01 (sample SAMEA3888923, study PRJEB22519) | human gut metagenome | biome: human gut; feature: human-associated habitat; material: faeces | place: Denmark | collected 2011
TTCTTCTGGAGTTGATTTCTCCATTTCTATCCACGCTCTCCTTGCGGAGAGCGACTCATAACTTAAACCTCCCGTCAAGTCCCATAGAATTTCTATCCACGCTCTCCTTGCGGAGAGCGACGGCTTGAGTTATTTCTATATTATCAAGATAACAATTTCTATCCACGCTCTCCTTGCGGAGAGCGACCTTAATTCCGCATATGGCGCACTTGACGGCGCGTCTATTTCTATCCACGCTCTCCTTGCGGAGAGCGACTTTCACGTTGCCTGTTTCGCGCTGCCTGAAACGCATTTCTATCCACGCTCTCCTTGCGGAGAGCGACACGTCATCGACAGTGATTGTAATCTTACGCAAAAATTTCTATCCACGCTCTCCTTGCGGAGAGCGACTTTGGCCGGGCCTTCTGGCCCGGCCTTTCTTTTTAATTTCTATCCACGCTCTCCTTGCGGAGAGCGACCTTGGCAACGTGGGAGCCGGGTCACGTACGTTGAGATTTCTATCCACGCTCTCCTTGCGGAGAGCGACTCGGCAAAATCCTCGCCAGAAGAAGCGAAAAGGTATTTCTATCCACGCTCTCCTTGCGGAGAGCGACGCATTGGTCTGGTGTTCTTGTGGTGGGGCGTGCGATTTCTATCCACGCTCTCCTTGCGGAGAGCGACTGCGGCATTGCACAACATACTTGAATTGTTCCCGATTTCTATCCACGCTCTCCTTGCGGAGAGCGACAGCAAAAGTGCACAAAACAGTGGGGCACTTTTGCGCATATGAAACAAATTTTATGGGGATTGCATCTTCATGCTGACAGGCAAGGCTGTATTTTACCCTTTCTGCCCCTGTTTTTTCCATATTTTCTGGTGCGAAGGAACCGGGAATTTTATGATTGCCTTCCCCTCGCACTAAGCAAACAAGATTCCATCCTGATCAAAATCCGGGTGCAGACCCACATGCTCGACTTTGCTTTTGTAATGGTTTCCCAGTTGATAAAAGCGCAGGCTGTCCGATTCCGAATCGATCAGTTCGGTCAATTTTGCTTTGAACATCGTGTATTGCGCGGCATCCAGCAGGCACTCAAATACGGAGTTTTGCACCCGCTGGCCGTAGTCTACACAGACTTTTGCTACTTTGCGCAGCCTGCGACGACCGGCGGCTGTTTCGGTGTTGACATCATAGGTTACAAGCACCAACATAACGGCACCTCACTTCCAGAAAAACGGTGGGTACACTTCCAGGTCGCCGCGCAGAGCACGGGCCAGCAAAAGCGCCTGAACATAGGGCACCAGCCCCCAGGGCAGTTTTTCTTTCAAAAACGGATGGGTGATCTCTTCCTTCTTTTTGTTCTGCCATGCGGTCAGGAAAGCTTTGCGGCCATCATCCGTCAGCAGTACGGCACCATTTTCCTGTTTTTGCAGGTGTTTTGCCGTGATGATCTTTTGATTGATGCAGCTGATGACCAGCCGGTCTGCATAAACCACCCGCAGTTCTTCCATCAGGTCAAGTGCCAGACTTTTGCGGCCGGGGCGCGGGCGGTGCATAAAGCCAACATAAGGGTCCAGGCCCACAGCGGTCAAGGCGGATGCACACTCCCGCGCCAGCATGCTGTAGGCAAACGAAAGCAGCGCATTCACATTGTCCAGCGGTGGACGGCGGCTGCGGCCCTCAAACACAAAATCCTGCTTTTGCTGCAGAATCAGGTCATTCAGGCAGTCAAAGTAGCGCTGGGCTGCCTCGCCTTCCAGGCCGCGTAGCTGTTCCGGATCATCGCTGGTCTGTATCAGCGGCAGCGCGGCGGCCAGCTGGGTGGAGGTGCGTTTCAGTTTTTCGACCGGGACACGCTGGGGATGATCGCGGGTTGCGCGTTCCAGCACCCAGCGTGCGTTATACACTTTACCAAGGATAAAGCTCCGGGCATAGCGACAGCTCTGGGCCGGGTCATCCGACACGCGGTACTGCGTCTGACGCAGCAGCACATTGCCGCGTTCTTCCCCCACGGTGCGGGCCTGAAATCTGCCATACGGGTCAAAAAAGCAAAGGTCAATGCCCCGCCGGGCACAAGCTCCCATCAAAGCGGGGCTGGCACCCGCGTAAGTAAAGCAGACGATGCCTTCCAGCGTATGCAGGGCATAGCGGTGGGTTTCCTGCTTATTGCGGGTAACAACAAGGTTTTCGCCATCCAATGTCAGGTAAGCGTCCTCATTGATGACAAACAGGGTGTTGAGCAGCTTTCTCATGGCGCACCCTCCTCAATATGCTCCCGCAGATACGCCGCCGGGTCTGCCTGCTGATACAGCGCCGGCAGGCAAAGCTCTTTCAGTGAGCAGGCATTGCAATGCTTGCCGGGTTTGCTTTTTGGGGTATAGCCGCGCGCAAACAGGCGGTTCATCTCATCCGCCATGGTCTGCGCGGTGCTGCGCAGTTCCGGTGTCAGGGAAACATGTTCCCGCTGCCGGGTTTCTTCATAAAAGATTTCCCCTTCCGGCACCTCGCACACCAGCATTTCTTCCAGCGCCATGGCCTGTGCGCAGAGCTGCAAACGGTCGGCATCGTTTACCTTGCTGCGGCCATGCTTATATTCCACGGGCATGGGCTGCCACAGGCCGCGGCGGCCCTGCAATGACACGCCGTTTGGATCCTTGTGAAACTCTACCACATCGCAGTCGCCGGTCAGTTTTAAGCGGTGGCTGACGACCCTCATACCGCGGGCGATCAGCAAATCGCCGCGTTTTTTCGTCAGGGTAACATCATGGCAGCGGGTATGCTGCAGGCGGCCTTCGGCGGTGCGTTGGTTTTCGGACCATTGTTGTTCCAGGTGTATGAGCGCCCACTGACGGCGGCAAAAGCTAAAATGCTGGATACCGGACATCAGCAGGTAATCATCTGGGGAAACCATTACGACAGCCTCTCGCACGTTACCCCTGCGGGAAGATTTTCATCCACCGTTACCACATAGTCATGGTAACTGCGCGGGAAGGCTACCCCTTCGGCACGCGTGACATGCACTGCATCAAACAGTTTATAGGACGGCGCATTGCCCAGCTCCGAATCATGCTTGAACACGATCAGTTCCCGAACTGCCATTTTGCCGCGGGCTGCGCTGTGGTCATTTTCAAACATATTCAGGATTGCCTGCCACAGCAGCTGCAGGTCATCCTCTGAGAATCCTGTAGTTTTGCGGGCCAAGTTGGCCGAAACATAACCCTCTGCACGGTACAAACCATACGGTATCACATACTTGCGGCCCATCTCAGTGCCTTTTCGCTCTGCATCCGCTTCGGTCGTAATGGCAATACGGGTAATGGTCACTTCCTGCGGGAGGACAGGATCCACCGAGCGTGCAAAGCTCAACTGAACCGGGCCACGCACCTGCCCGCAATTCAGTGCGACTTTTACGAAAGTTGTCATAACAGCGCCAAAGGTACGGATATCATAGAAATTTTGGCACATAAAATCCCGGATTTTACGGTCCAGTTCCGGGTCATCTTTCTTGGCGACTTTCAGGGCATCTTTGGCATCAGCATCAATGCCCAAGTATTCGAGTGCTTTTTTATCGCTGCGGTTCAGGGGGACCTGATCTTTAATGTAAATCTGGTATCCCGCTTCATCTTCTTTGGCCACTTCGACATAGTTGCGAATCTTACGCTTTAAGCAGACATCTGTAACAATGCCATATCCCGTTTCCGGGTCAACGCGCGGCATGTTGCCTGCATCCGGATCGCCGTTCGGATTTCCATTTTCAACGTCAAACAGAATTACAAAATCATACCGGTTTTTGATTGCCTGTGCCATTGTTATTCCTCCACTTTCTTTGTATAGCGTTCCTGTGTTTGATGATAATAGCCGAGAATAAAAGAGCCCTGTTCCGGCAGAGTCAGCCGTGCTGGGAAGCTTCCTTCTAATTTGCCGCCTGCCAAGGCTGCGATCTGCTTATCGTAATAAATCTTTTGTGGCTTGCTCATTTTTTGCATATGCTTTTGTGCCAGCATCAGAATTGTCGGGAATACAGTAGCTGGGGTGGATGCCGCCGCATTAAAATATCTGTCCTTGATGGTTGTATTGATATCCGGGTTTACCGCCATCTGGATTGCTTCCAGCACAGCAAAAAGCTGACCCATAACATACGGTTGATAATTTGTTTCCTTGTTATTTTCCACAGTTAATACCTCCTTTGGGCAACGGGGATCTTCATTACGCAGGTAGTATGCTTTTATAATAGCGGCACGGCCGCGTGTTACTTTTTGCTCTGCGCGGATACGCATCATAACGCCATCCAGCAGGGTTGCCGGGTATCTTGTATTATTCAGGATTGCACGCAGAACATCGCCCGCCAGCTGCGGTGCTGCCGATGGGCTGCGGGAATTGGTGTTGACGGTTTCCTGCAGCAGCCAATACACCCCCAGCCGCGGGAATTTATCATAAGCGGGGCGCACAATCTCTAAGCGGTCATAATGCTTCTGCACATTATCAAGCAGCGTTTGAAATGTATCCTGCCAGAAAAAGCGAACCGAGAGGCGCGCCGCATTAGGGGCCAAGCCAAGCACATAAAAGTGCCTTTGTGGGTCAAGTGTCACGTTCTGCCACTCTACACTCTGTCCATGGACCAGCTTGTCTACTGCATTTCGCACATCGCTTTCGCTGACAGGCGCATCCATGGCAAACAACGCATCCATTGCTACCTGCTGGTAGGCGGTCTCACCACCTGCTGCCCAGCAGACAATGGTGGTATCGCCCACGCGCTGAACATGTTCCCTGTCTGCCAGCAGATAGTTTAATGCCTGTGCATAGGCAAAGGCCGCATAACTGCCAACCGGCGCATTGCCTCCCTGTTCATGTCCGTATGAGCAAAAGGCATCCTTATTAAAAGAAACAATTGTCGTTCCCATGTCCTGGGCGCCTATCACCCCTCTAATGGTGGGGTGCAGACGGGCAAGCGGTGCTTTTTGTCCCGTGACCAGACACCGGATTTCCGGTGCATCCGTGCTTTTATCGCACTGCCGCTGCCAGGCTTCCTGTATTTCCGCATCTTCCTGAGCATAATGGCCTTGAACGAGAAATACCAAGTTGCCACCTTTGTAAAGTTCTTTGATGTTTAGCTCTAGTACAGGGTTTTGCTCCGCCGTTTTGGCCTCCCAGTTTGTAAAGAAGCCCCGCACCGCCTGCGCTGCTTGACCTGGGACATTTTGCAAAATAGTAAGATGCAACTCTTTTGCAGCTGCAAAACACTGTAGCGCATGTTCCTTTTTTTCTTTTTTCCCAATCCCAAGCATATACGCACTATTTTCACACATGAAATTAGATATTATGTTTCGGGACCGTTTAACTTGCTCCGGAACCTTCAGCTGAAGTGGAACAAGCGCTGGTTTTTTTCCTCGCTTTTCCTCTTGATGCAAGGGGTGCAATGCCATCAGTTGGCCGTTTTCATCCAGTTCCAAAGCCCAACTGACTTTTGCACTTGTCCAACCGGGGCGTGTGATTTTGTCATTTGCCAACAAATCTTCATAGTATTGTACCAAAGCCTGTAAAATCATCGGTACACCTCGCAGTCTGCCACATTCAACACACCATGTTCCAATTTTGCATGGAAATACATCGGGGTTATGTTCTGCGGGTCAGTGTAGTTAAAGTCATATAGCATGAATCCCAAATCCCGTGTTTCCTCAATGGTCGGGATTGGCCCGCCGGGCCATGCGCGGAATGCGGCAGGAAATTCACGGCACCCAAAATAGGGGGTATGAAAACACTGGCCCCTGGACATGCGCCGGGTAACAATATCCTGGAACTTTCCCGGATTGTCGCTCGGTGCCGCACGGTCAGTCATCTCAAATTCTGCCTCAATCACATAATGAACGTCCTGCAACACCATGGCTGCACGCTGAACGATCTGCTGGGGCGTGGCAAGGTAAAGCTCTTTCCCTGTTCCCTGCATCGCGCTGCGTACATCGGAACAAAGAATTTTGCTTTTTACTTCGTTCCGACGGATGTTGGTAAAGCGGATTGGGTTCATAACATAGATTTTCCGGATTTTCCACCGTAAGCCGGGGTGGTAATAGATTGCTTCTACTATGCCGCGTGCCGCGGAAGGGGTGAGGACTTCATATGAAACCCTTTCGACTTTTAGCTCAGGCCTCGAGAGCAAAGCATAATTCCCCCATACTTCCAGCTGGATCATCTGCATCAACTCCTTCGCATTTCTATTTTCAGTTGTTTTTAATTTAAATTTTTGCTATAGTTTCAATATACGCTACTTGGCACCAAATGTCAATCCTTTTATCATGTATACTTTTTGTTTGCTTTTCATCCGGTTTTCTTTTATAATAAGTTGCGTCGGCAGCTTATGCCGTGGATAGAAATAGTTGATTTTACTTTAGCGCACAAAAACGGCAGGGCAGGCTCCCTGCCGTTTTTGCTTTATGCAAACCAGGCTGCTCCCGTTTCAGCTTCCATAGCAAGGCCCGTGTTGTTATCGTAAAGGCTTCCGTCCGTTAATTCCCATATGCCTTCACTGATTTGGCAAACCGCCCCGGCATTCTCCAGCGTTTTCAGATGATCCGGGTAAACCGGAACACCATATTGCCCCAGTTGACGGAACAAAGTTTTGCTTACCTCTCCTGCACGCAATCGTGCAAGCAAATGTTCCCCTTTCCCTTGGGGAATGTATACGGTCACGGCAGGTGTTTCAATTAAGCGGAACCTCTCTGCCGCTGTTGCAAAGGGGAAAATGCGCCCTTCCATATCCTGCTCGAACCCTTGCAGAATTTGCTGTTCATCCAGTCTTTTATCTCCTTTTAAGGTACGGTAAAACAGAAAGTATGTTTCGATTGCTTCCAGAGATGCCAGATCTGCATATTTTTTCAGGACGCTTTGCGTTGCGGATACATTCTGTTCCAGCATGCGCGGTACATGCTGCCCTTCCAATGTGAAAATCTGTACCAAGCTCTGCTCCGCCGGGCGTCTTCCCTCTCGATTGCAGCGCCCCGCCGCCTGCAAAATGGAATCCAAACCTGCTTCCTCGCGGTACACAGCCGGGAAATCCACATCAACACCCGCTTCGATCAAAGAAGTTGATATCACACGGCAGGGCAGCCCATCTTTTAAGCGTTCCCGGATTTCCTGCAATAACTGTTTGCGATGGGCTGGGTATAGCAATGTTGTCAGGCAGTAGCTGCCCTCTTTGGGCAGGTTATTGTATAATTCCTGTGCTGTTTTTCTCCGGTTTACAATACACAGCACTTGTTCCTGCGCTGCCAGTTCTGCACCAAGCTGGCTTTGTTCCAACTCTCCGCGCATTTTTAGCGTTGTACGCCGGAATGCCTGATATTGCTCTTTGGGATGTGGGCAAAGTTCCGTCATCTGCAGCCCAGGCGCCAGTTCATCAAACAAGGGCTGCAAAGCTGGTTGTGTGGCCGTGCACAGTACCGCTGCTGCACGGTAATGCTGTACCAGCTGCGCGATTGCCGCAACGCAGGGGCGCAAATAAGGAACCGGCAGGTTTTGTGCTTCGTCAAAAATGACCACGCTATTTGCAATGTTATGTAATTTACGGCATTGTGACGCATAGTTGCCGTAAAGTGATTCAAAGAATTGCACGGATGTGGTAACCACCACCGGAGCATCCCAGTTTTCCGCCGCCAATGCTTTACGGTAGGCTGCCGGCTCATCATCTTCCTTGGCAGAGTAGTCCACCCCTGAATGGTGTTCCAAAACATTTTCTGCTCCTAATATTTCCGAAAACACATCCGCGGTCTGGTCAATAATGGACGTATAAGGGATCACATAAATAACCCGGTCCATATGGTTCTTTACAGCTAGCGAAAGCGCAAATGCCAATGACGCTACCGTTTTTCCCCCGCCTGTAGGAACGGTCAGGGAATAAAGGCCGCGCCGCCCTGTTTGCCCTGCCGTTGTACAGGCACTCAAAATTGAACTGCGGCGCTGATTCAAGGTTCCCTGGGGATGGCTCCATTTTGCGGTATATTGGTTCAACCTTTTCAGCAGTTCATCCATTGTCTGGCCTTGTCCGCGCGGTTTAGGGCTGCTCATAAAGTTTTCCGTATCCAGATAGTCCGCATCGACCAGGCAGGAATACAACATCCGGGTATAAAATGCCTGTGTAAAACGATTTTCCTTCATCATTTCCGGCTGGGGCGGTATGGACGGCAGTTTAATCTCATTCGTCCATTGGGTATAGGGTTCAACGCTCTTTTTCAATCGCCCAAACATTGTCGCATCCTGCGCGGTATCGCTTCGGCCCCCTCCATCCGGCAGGCCGCTATGGTGTCCCGCAATAGCAAAAGCCAGTGGGATTTGACCATATCGGGCAGCCACCTGTGCACCAGCCGTTGAGTGATCCACTTTTTCTCCACCTTGCAGGCGCCTTTGAAACTTTGTACTATATTTACCAATATCATGCAGTAATCCAAGCCAAGTTCCCTGTTGCTGGGCATCAAAGGCTGCTGCAAATTGCCCACATAGGACTGCCGTTCCCTGCAAATGGTCCGCTACCGTTTGGACACGGGTTCCGTCTTCACTGATATGAGCCAGCATCTTTTTCTCCTGGTGCATAATCAAACTCCCTTCTGTTTTGCTTTTTTCTATTATAGCAGATCACTCATCCCATAATTCGGACTTTCACTCCAGTTCTGCAATCTTTGTCATACTATCCAAATTTATCCATGTAGAATTGTTAGCTATTCCCATTAGCAGATATTTTTGATAAAATAAGATATTATAGGGTTTATGAATTCACTTTCTTATATTACTTCTTCATCTTACCGAAAAATCATTTACGCAAGGAGTGAAAAGCCATGAAAAGGAAGTTATTCTCATTTTCCGCCAGTGTTATCACCGCAATAATGCTTACTGCTTGTGCTGCAGCGCCAGAAAATAAACCTGCTTCCTCCGCTGCTCTTTCCCCGACCAGTGAAGCTGTTGCCACAGCTATACCATCCACTAGCAATGCCAACTGGAAGTTACCGCCGCAATATGATTTTGACGAGATGATTCCTCTCTTCTCCCGCGAAACCCACACTGCCGGTTACGCCGCTGCCCGAAATCTGTACGCTGTGCGCAAGGGCGAACGCTGGAGCCTGTTTAATGCTGCCAACTGTAATGCTTTTCTGGAAGATTTGTCAGAAAGCATCCCGTACCTGTACGGTGAGCAGGAGCTCTCCATTGGGGTAGATGATACATACGATTACCAGAAGCTGAACGCCCTGGAAGAACAGATTAACCAGGAGCTGGTTGCCCAACAAATGCCTTTTACAACCATGCTGGACGGGCACGGTGGGTATGGCATCCAGTGGATTTTAGGTGACAGCCAGATTTACCGTTCTGCTATTGGTGTCTATACATTTAGTGGCACACCCATCGAACAGGTGTATGCTCCTGATTTGGTTGGCATCCAGCAAGGCATTTGGGATGATGAATATGCCGGTTATCTTGTTGACAATTCTGCACCTTTTGCCGTTGCGGATAAAAACGGTACACTTTTAACCGATTTCGACTACCAGGATGCCTGCATGGCCGGTGAATCTTTAATCGCGGTAAAGGATGCAGCCGGTAACTGGGGATATTGCGACCAAAGCGGTGCTTTAGTAATCCCCTGCATTTATCAGCCGCAGATGAGTTTGTCCATCATGAACGAAACTGTTGAATATCCTTACGCAGACTTATCTGGCATGGTAGTTGTGAAAAATCAATCCGGACAAAAGCTGGTTCTGGATGTTTACGGCAATGAGATAATTTCCGCTGGGCAATATGAAGATTTAGCCCCCGCGCGCAATGGCTGCGTATGGGCAAAACAGAATGGCCTTTGGGGCTTGCTGCAAGTACAGGATTATACCGAAAACAATGCCGACATTATTCTGCCGGATGGATGCGTTGCACCAGATGTAACGCTTAGCCGAATTGATAGCCTTTGTACCTACACCACTGCTGATCATGGGCTGGTTATGCGTAAAGGTCCCGGTACAAATTATGAAAAAATGGATAATATCCCCTACGGTATCATCGTATGGGAATGCGGCTATAGCAGCAATGTGCCTGACTGGGTTGTTGTATATTACAGTGGGATTTATGGTTGGGTCAGTGATGAATACTTGGCTGCCACTATTTATTCCACCAGTAAATAATAAATAAAAAAGCAGGTGTTCATGTAGAAACGATATCGTCCTCCACGTGAATACCTGCTTTTTATAGCTTCTTTTATTATATCTGTTCTGTGCCGCTATTTGTCTCTATATGAAATAAATAGCCGCTATATGCATTTGAATGAAGTGTTCTGTTTGTTTGCTTTTTTACCTAAAAGAATCGCGTAGGAGGCTCTCTTAACTAAAGAGCCGACCTCTCACACCACCGTGCGTACCGACCGGTACACGGCGGTTCAACCGCATAAG
>OLFY01004179.1_pt1 | contig 10343 bp, 5 predicted proteins | sample 1605611 | NCBI WGS metagenome assembly OLFY01 (sample SAMEA3888923, study PRJEB22519) | human gut metagenome | biome: human gut; feature: human-associated habitat; material: faeces | place: Denmark | collected 2011
CAGATCGGCGAATCCGACACCACCGACACCCTGACCAACGGCGTCTCCTCTCGCCGTAACCAGCTGCTCATGGACATCAGCTCCGAGCTGGGCGTGGCTTCCGTGGACGGCGCCGCCGAAGCGACCGTCAAGGCGCTGAGCGCGCTGGTCAACAAGGTCGCTCCGAATTACAAGGCGTTCGGTCCGGTGCTGTCCGACATCGTCCGCGACCGTGTGCGCGGCCTGTTCGGCGCCGCCGGCGTGAAGCTCGGCCAGATCACCAAGCGCGTGACCGACACCTGGCAGCTCGGCGAAGGCTGGGCCTCCCACGTGGTCGCAGCTCTTGTGCTGGAAACCCGCGAAGGCGCCAGCTCCCGCGGTGGCGATCTCGCCTCGCTGAGCACCGAAGCCGCTTCCAATGCGGCCGCAGCCAACGCGCTGATCGACGCTGCCGTGCAGAAGGTCGCTTCCGACAAGGGCGTGGCCGTCGCCATGCCGAGCGCAGGTGGCGCAGCCGGTGGCGCCGTGGTCGATTCCGCCGCCCTGGACGCGTTCGCGGCCAAGGTGACCGGTGCCGACGGCGTGCTCGCCTCCACCGCCAAGTTCGTGCTGAACCAGCTGGGCGTCACCGCTTCGGTCGCCGACGATTCCGCCGACGAGAACGCCGCCGTGGTGGCCGCCGTCGAAGCCGAGCTCGGCTCCGACTGGCCGAAGCAGGTCGAGCCGCGCTTCGACGAGCGCAAGGCCATCCTGTTCGACGACCGTTGGGCATCCGCACGCGAGGACCTGTCCCGCGCCTACTACAACAACGACGCCTCCGCACTGGACGGCAGCTTCATCGGCCTGGGCAAGGCCGTCGCCGATGAAGCCGCATGGTATGCGGGCAAGACCGCTGACGCCGAGCTTGCCGCCGCGTTCAAGCGCGTGGCCGACGAGGCGCTCGAGCAGACGAACGATTCCGCCGAAGCAAGCCGCTTCGCAGGCGATATCGCCGTCGTGACCGGCGTTGCCCCGAACTCCATCGCAGCGCAGGTGGTCAACGGCCTGCTCGCCGGAGGCGCAACCGTCGTGGCCACTTCGCACAGCTTCAGGCAGAGCGTGAAGGCCTGGGCCAAGCAGACCTACCGCGAGCATGCGGCAGGCGACGCCAAGCTGTGGCTCGTTCCGGCGAACCTGTCCAGCTACCGTGACGTGGATGCTCTCGTGGCGTGGGTCGGCAACGTGCAGAAGAAGACCTCCGGCGCGACCACCACGATCCTGAAGCCCGCCTACGAGCCAAGCCTGTTCTTCCCGTTCGCCGCTCCGCCGGTGCACGGCACGTTGGCCGATTCCGGCGAACTGTTCGAATCGCAGGCACGCCTCATGCTGTGGGGTGTGGAACGCGCGATCACCGGCTTCGCGAAGATCGGCGCCGACACCGACGTGCAGCACAAGCTGCATGTGATCCTGCCGGGCTCCCCGAACCGTGGCGTCTTCGGCGGCGACGGCGCGTACGGCGAGGTCAAGAGCGCCTTCGACGCGATCGTCAACCGCGCCCGCGCCGAAAAGGTGTGGTCGAGCCGTGTCACCTTCGCCCATCCGAAGATCGGCTGGGTGCGTGGCACCGGCCTGATGGGCGGCAACGATCCGCTGGTCGAAGTCGTGGAACGTCACGGCCTGAAGACCTACTCCACCGCCGAAATCGCGGTCAAGCTGCTTGAGCTGTCCACCAAGGAATCCCGCGAGCAGGCCGTCAAGGCTCCGCTCGACGTGGACCTGACCGGCGGCCTCGGCAGCGAGCCGATCGACATCAAGGCACTGCGCGCCGAAGCCATGGAGGACGCGGCCAAGGCCGCTGCCGCCGAAGCCGGCGATGAGGACAAGCAGGGCGATTGTGCCGCTGCGGCAACGCTGATCAAGGCGCTGCCGAGCCCGCGCGCCCCGCGTCAGGCGAAGGTCGATCTGAAGGATTGGCAGCACGTCACCGCCCGTCCGGAAGACGAGATCGTCATCGTCTCCATCGGCGAGCTGGGCCCGTGGGGCTCCGGCCGCACCCGTTTCGAAGCCGAACTCGGCATCCACTCCGACGGCGAGGTCGACCTGTCCGCCGGCGCGGTGCTCGAACTGGCTTGGAACATGGGCCTGCTGACCTGGAACGACAGTCCGAAGCCGGGCTGGTACGACACCGACGGCAACCTGGTGCCCGAAGAGGACATCGCCGAACGCTACCACGATGAGGTCGTGGCCCGCTCCGGCGTGCGTCCGTTCGAAGAGGGCATGGGCAACGATTACAAGGACGGTGCCGACGAGGAGGAGGCCGAGGTGTTCCTCGACCACGATGTGACCTTCTCCGTTCCGACCCGTGAAATCGCCGAGGAATACGTCAAGCTCGACGAAGCCCACACCAGCTACGCGGCCGACGCCGAATCCGGCGAGTGGAACGTCACCCGCCACGCCGGCTCCATGATCCGCGTGCCTCGCCGCGCGGCCATGACCCGCACCGTCGGCGGCCAGTTCCCGAAGGGCTTCGACCCGGTCAAGTGGGGCATTCCGGCCTCCATGGTCGGCGACGTGGACAAGATCGCCCTGTGGAACATCGTCACCACGGTCGACGCCTACCTGTCCGCAGGCTTCACCCCGGCCGAGATCCTCGAAGCCGTGCACCCGTCCATGGTGGCCTCCACGCAGGGCACCGGCTTCGGCGGCATGGCCTCCATGAGGAAGCTGTACCTCGACCGGTTCCTCAACCACGAGATTCCGACCGACATCCTGCAGGAAGCCCTGCCGAACGTCGTCGCGGCACACGTGATGCAGTCCTACATCGGCGGCTACGGCAACATGATCCAGCCGGTCTCCGCCTGCGCCACCGCCGCCGTCTCCCTTGAGGAAGGCGCCGACAAGATCGCCCTCGGCAAGGCCGACTTCGTGGTCACCGGCGCGATCGACGACATCGGTGTGGAATCCGTGATCGGCTTCGGCAACATGAACGCCACCGCCAACTCCGAGGAGATGTACGCCAAGGGCATCGACGCGCGCTTCTTCTCCCGTGCCAACGACCGTCGTCGCGGCGGTTTCATCGAATCGCAGGGCGGCGGCACCATCCTGCTGACGCGCGGTGACATCGCGCTGAAGCTCGGCCTGCCGGTCGCCGGCGTGGTCGGATTCGTCCACTCCTACGCCGACGGCGCGCACACCTCCATCCCGGCTCCGGGACTGGGCGCGCTCGCAGCGGGCATGGGAGGCAAGGACTCCAAGCTCGTGCATGACCTCGCCAAGCTCGGCGTCACGCCGGACGACATCGCCGTGGTCTCCAAGCACGACACGTCCACCAACGCCAACGACCCGAACGAGTCCGAACTGCACAACACGCTGGCCCACGCCATCGGCCGCACCGACGGCAACCCGCTGTTCGTGATCTCCCAGAAGTCGCTCACCGGCCACGCCAAGGGCGGTGCCTGCATCTTCCAGGTCAACGGCCTGACCCAGCTGTTCAAGTCCGGCGTCGTTCCGGCGAACGCGGCCCTCGACTGCGTCGACCCGAAGCTCAAGCGCGACGACCACATGGTCTGGCTGCGCGAGCCGCTGAAGGTCGGTTCCGTCAAGGCCGGCCTGGCCACGTCGCTCGGCTTCGGCCACGTGTCCGGTTTCGCCGCGATCGTCAACCCGGGCGCCTTCGAGGCTTCCGTGGCGAACACCGCCGGCGAGGACGCGCTGAACGAATGGCGCGACCGTGCCAACGCACGTCTCGCCGCCGGCCAGCGTCGCCTTGAAGAGGGCATGATGGGGCGCGCCGCGCTCTACGAGCCGATCGACAACCGCCGCTTCCACGAGGACGGCCGCGGCTACGACGCGCACGAGGTGGAGAAGGCCATGCTGCTCGATCCGAACGCGCGCCTCGCGTCCACCGGCTATTTCGAAGCGTGAGACGGCTACGTCGAAATCTGTCCTAAATATGGGCAAATGATGACGGCCCGATAAGAAAAGGGCGATACTTCTGCACAGATGTATCGCCCTTTTCCATATGACATGGTCGGGGCATTCCCGGGGTAACCCCGATTAATAATTCCTAGGAAGGCGGAGGAATGCTGGGTCTAGGGCATGACGTCGTTGACGTGCCTGCGTTCGCCAAGCAGCTGAATGAGCCGGGGACGCGTATGCGCAGTCTGTTCTCCATGCGCGAGATATGGCAGACGGCGCAACGGTCGCAGCTCAAGCATGATGACGAGGCGGTGCACCTCGCCGCCCGCTGGGCAGGCAAGGAGGCGTTCCTGAAAGCGTGGTGCGCGGCCATTTCGCGGCATGCGAAAGACGGCGCCGAAGTCGCATATCCGTACACGCTCGACAACTTCCCATGGGTGCGCATCGAAATTCTCGACGATTCCCACGGCGTGCCGCGCGTCATACTGTCCTCCGAAGTGCAACGCAAGGTGCAGCAGTCGTTGGGCCTGCCGTTGGATCCGGTGCGCCAGTCGTACGATATCTCCATCTCCATAAGCCATGACGGGCCAATCGCCTCTGCCGTGGTCATGCTCGAAATCTGAAATGCCATTCCCGCTTGCAAAAGTTGGTGGGATGTGTATAATAGCTCGAGTCGTTTCGTGTCGGCTTCGGACGTAGCGGCAACACGCGGATGTAGCTCAATGGTAGAGCCTCAGTCTTCCAAACTGATTACGCGGGTTCGATTCCCGTCATCCGCTCCACAACAGCATCAGAAAAGAAGAAGGCGTGCCTCAAGGCACGCCTTTCGTATATCCGTATGCCCGGGCATACGATTGCCCGGGTATGCTGGAACGGGCCGCGGCGTGCGGCGGCGCAATCGCAAGATATCGCAATATATACGGAGCGGAACATGGGTCAGAAGGAACGCAACAAGGCAACGGAAGTCGTGGATGGCGTGGTCGAGACCGTCGACGTCTCCAAGCACCCGACGGCGTCCATCGAACCGTCGGACCTGTCCTTGGCCGACATCGAACGCCGCAAATCGCATCCGGTCCGCTGGATTCTGTTCATGGCATTGGTGCTGCTGGCCATGATCGCGCCGTACTGGTGGGGACGCGACATCGCGGTGCGGGACGCCTCATGGATGGTGGCGAACCTGAATTTCCTCGATCCCAAAGGCGTGGCGCTGATTTCATGGACGGTGACCATCGTGGCGCTCACCGGACTCGGACTGATGGTCGCGGACGCGAAGAAATGGCTGTGGGGGACCATTTTCGTGATCGGCCTTGCCGCGGAGCAATTCGTCGCCGGCATGTGCCTGCTGAGCTTCAACTTCTGGAACGCCACCTACGTGATGTACGGTGAGGCGGCCGGACTGGCGAACGCCGCGAATTTCGGCATCATCGCCGCCGGTTTCGGTGTCGCGGTCTACGCGGTGCTCTGGGTGGGCCTGCTGGTGTGCATCAAGAAGGAATCGAAGCTCAACGTCCTCACACGCAGCTGGGCCTCGTTCCTATTGTTCTTCGCAATCGAACTCGTCGCGCTTGCCGTGGTGTTGTTCGGCGGTCTGCTCACGTCCATGGCGTGACGTGAAGAACGGCCGTCGGCGGGGGGCGGAAATATCGGCCGGCGATTTTGGTCCGGCCGTCGTGTAAGATGTTCCCTTGGCGTGTTTCGCCCGCGGATAGAGAGCGCGTCGGTATTGGGCCGGCAGCACCGCGCAGCAATATAAGGAGGATGCCGTGGCACTTACGGCTGAGGAAAAGCAGGAAATCATCAAGACCTACGCAACCCACGAGGGTGACACCGGCTCCCCGGAGGTCCAGGTTGCTCTGCTCACCAAGCGCATCGCTGATCTGACCGAGCACCTCAAGGAGCACAAGCACGATCACCACTCCCGTCGTGGTCTGCTGCTGATGGTCGGCGACCGTCGTCGTATGCTTGATTACCTCAAGCGCGTTGACATCAACCGTTACCGCTCCCTGATCGAGCGTCTGGGTCTGCGCCGATAACATTCTTCCGCCCGAGCGTCACATGGCGCCCGGGCGTTTTTTGCATGACAGCCGAGTTCAAGGAACAGACAGTTTGAAGGCCCGAGGTTTGGGGCGCACGAGGTCTAGAATCTAGAGATGAGGAAGCGGCGGAGGCAACGCCGCGTCACGCATGTAGGAATCGGTTGGAGTCTGCTGAAGAGGACTGCCGATAGTAGGTACACAAGAAAAGAAAACAAAGGAGGAACCCTATGGAGGGTCCCGAAATCAAGGCTGTTGAAGCCGTAATCGATAATGGTTCATTCGGCAAGCGCACGCTGCGCTTCGAGACCGGTCGTCTCGCCCAGCAGGCGGATGGTGCCGTCGCCGCCTATCTTGACGATGATTCGATGATTCTGTCCACGACCACCGCCGGTTCCAGCCCGAAGGAGAACTACGACTTCTTCCCGCTGACTGTGGACGTGGAAGAGAAGATGTACGCAGCCGGCAAGATCCCGGGCTCGTTCTTCCGCCGCGAAGGCCGTCCGAGCTCCGAAGCCATCCTGGCCTGCCGCATCATCGACCGTCCGTTGCGTCCGCTGTTCCCGCACACCCTGCGCAACGAAGTGCAGGTCGTCGAAACCGTGCTCGCCGTCAACCCGGATGACGCATACGACGTCGTCGCACTGAACGCCGCCTCCGCCTCCACCATGATCTCCGGCCTGCCGTTCGAAGGCCCGGTCTCCGGCGTGCGTCTGGCCCTGATCGACGGCCAGTGGGTCGCCTTCCCGCGCTGGAGCGAGCGCGAACGCGCCGTGTTCGAAATCGTGGTCGCCGGCCGCGTTGTCGAGAACGGCGACGTCGCCATCGCCATGATCGAAGCCGGTGCCGGCAAGAACGCATGGCACCTCATCTACGACGAAGGCCAGACCAAGCCGGACGAGGAAGTCGTCGCCGGCGGTCTTGAAGCCGCCAAGCCGTTCATCAAGGTGATCTGCGAGGCCCAGGCCGAGCTCAAGAAGATCGCCGCGAAGGAAACCAAGGAATTCCAGCTCTTCCCGGAGTACACCGAGGATCTGTACAACCGCATCGACGAGATCGCCCACGCCGACCTCGACGAAGCCCTGTCCATCGCCGAAAAGCTGCCGCGCCAGGACCGCATCCACGAGATCAAGGAAGGCGTCAAGGCCACCCTCGCCGGCGAGTTCACCGACATGGAAGACGCCGAGAAGGACAAGGAAATCGGCAACGCGTTCAAGGAGCTGCAGCGCCAGATCGTGCGTCGCCGCATCCTGACCCAGGACTACCGCATCGACGGCCGTGGCCTGCGTGACATCCGCACCCTGTCCGCCGAAGTGGACATCGTGCCGCGCGTGCACGGCTCCGCACTGTTCCAGCGTGGCGAAACCCAGATCCTGGGCGTCACCACCCTGAACATGCTCAAGATGGAGCAGCAGATCGACGCGCTGTCCGGCCCGCAGTCCAAGCGCTACATGCACAACTACGAAATGCCGCCGTACTCCACCGGTGAGACCGGCCGCGTCGGCTCCCCGAAGCGCCGCGAGATCGGCCATGGCGCCCTCGCCGAGAAGGCCCTCGTGCCGGTGCTGCCGAGCCGTGAGGAGTTCCCGTACGCCATCCGTCAGGTCTCCGAGGCAATCGGCTCCAACGGTTCCACCTCCATGGGTTCCGTCTGCGCCTCCACGCTGTCCCTGCTCGCCGCTGGCGTTCCGCTGAAGGCTCCGGTCGCAGGCATCGCCATGGGCCTCGTGTCCGGCGACGTCGACGGCCAGCACATCTACAAGACGCTCACCGACATCCTCGGCGCCGAAGACGCCTTCGGCGACATGGACTTCAAGGTGGCCGGCACCTCCGAATTCATCACCGCCCTGCAGCTCGACACCAAGCTCGACGGCATTCCGGCCGACATCCTGGCGTCCGCTCTGCAGCAGGCCAAGGAAGCCCGCACCACCATCCTCGAAGTCATCAACGAGTGCATCGACGGCCCGGCCGAGATGAGCCCGTACGCGCCGCGCATCATCACCACCACCGTTCCGGTGGACAAGATCGGCGAGGTCATCGGACCGAAGGGCAAGATGATCAACCAGATCCAGGAAGACACCGGCGCCGAAATCGCCATCGAGGATGACGGCACCGTGTACATCTCCTCCGAAGGCGGCGAGGCCGCCGAGAAGGCCAAGGAGATCATCGACCAGATCGCCAACCCGCACGTGCCGGAAGCCGGCGAGACCTACAACGGCAAGGTCGTGAAGACCACCTCCTTCGGCGCCTTCGTGAACCTGACCCCGGGCACCGACGGTCTGCTGCACATCTCCCAGATCCGCAACCTCGCCAACGGCGAGCGCATCGACGCCGTCGAAGACGTGCTCAAGGAAGGCGACACCGTTGAGGTGGTCGTGCAGGGTGTTGACGATCGCGGCAAGATCTCCCTTGCCATCCCGGGCTTCGAGGATCAGCTGATCGGCTGCAAGGCCGGCGACGAGAAGGACGGAGTTGTTACCTTCCCGGAGGAGTACCACGCTAAGGAGCTGGCAGGCAAGGAAGCTACCTTCAAGTGCAAGGTACACAAGGTCGAGGAGACCATTCTCCCGGCTATCGACGACGAGTTCGCAAAGGATGTTTCTGAGTTTGATACGCTGGACGCGCTGAAAGATGACATCCGTACCCGCTTCACGAGGTCCCGTACGGAGCAGAACGACCGCGCGTTTGAGTCTGCCGCCGTGCAGATGGCAGCAGCCAACATGACCTGCAACATCCCCGCGTGCATGATCGACGAGCAGGTCGACCATCAGATCGAGCAGTTTGCTTATCAGCTGCAGTCTCAGGGTATGAAGATGGAAGACTACGTCAAGATGGTCGGCGGCGACCTTTCGAGCCTGCGCGCTTCCATGCGCCCGATGGCCGAGCAGACCGTCCGCTCCGATATTCTCCTGAGCGAAATCGCCCACGCCGAGAACCTGGAAGTGACCGACGAAGAGGTCGAAGAAGAGCTGAAGAAGCTCGCCGAGCAGTATCAGATGGAGCTTGACAAGGTCAAGGCCGCTGTCGATACCGCCGCCGTGAAGTCCGACCTCATGGGCCGCAAGGCTGCCAAGCTCATCACCGACAGCGCCGTCGCCGTCGCTCCCACCGAGGAGAAGAAGGAAGACGACGCGGCCTCCGAGAAGGAGTAATTCATTCCCAGAAGCATTCACACCGCCGCGCGGCAGAAGGTACTTTTGCCGTGCACCGGCTGAGAAGGAATAATTCCTGCCTCGGATGGTTAGAATGTTACATCCGAAGAAAGGAGCAATTCTTATGAGTCTCGTTCCCTATGTTGTTGAGCAGACCAGCCGCGGCGAGCGGCCCTACGACATTTTTTCGCGCCTGCTCAACGACCGTATCATTATCCTGTCCGAAGAGGTCAACAGCACGACCGCATCCTTGATCGTTGCGCAGATGCTCTATCTCGAGGCGCAGGACCCCGATAAGGACATCCAGTTCTATATCAACAGCCCCGGCGGCAGCGTGACCGACGGCATGGCGATTTACGACACCATGCAGTACATCAAGTGCGACGTTTCCACCATCTGCGTTGGCATGGCCGCGTCCATGGGCGCGTTCCTGCTGTCCTCCGGCACGAAGGGCAAGCGCATCGCGCTTCCCAACGCCGAAATCATGATTCACCAGCCGCTCGGCGGCACGCAGGGTCAGACGACCGATATGCAGATTCATGTCGAGCGGATGCTGAAAATCAAGCAGCGCCTGAATGAAATTCTGGCGTCCAACACCGGAAAGCCGTATGAGACCATCTGCGCCGATACCGAGCGCGACAATTTCCTGACCGCCGAGGAAGCGCAGGCCTACGGCCTCATTGACAAGGTCATCTACAAGCGGTAAAAGAGATAACAGGTTCTGGCAAGGGAGGAAATGCCTTCCTTGCCAGAAGGTTTCGCGCCATTCTCGCGAAAATGAATGTGAGTTAAAGGAGAAGGCCCATGGCAAGAGATTCCATCCGCTGCTCGTTCTGCGGCAAGCGGCAGGAACAGGTCAACCGGATTATTGCCGGTCCGAATGTATATATCTGCAACGAGTGCATCGATCTTTGTTCGAGCATCCTGCGCGACGAAATGAAAAACGGTGAAACGCAGGATCTGGAGCTTCCCGATACCCTCCCGACCCCGCAGGAAATCAAAACGTACATGGACCGCTATATCATCGGACAGGACGAGGCAAAGGTCGCGCTGTCCGTGGCGGTTTACAATCATTATAAGCGCATCTACTTTTCGCAGGAGACGGACGTGGAGCTCCAGAAGAGCAACATTCTGATGATCGGCCCCACGGGCTCCGGCAAAACGCTCTTTGCGCAGACGCTCGCCAAAATTTTGAATGTGCCGTTTGCCATCGCCGACGCGACGACGCTGACCGAGGCCGGCTATGTGGGCGAGGATGTGGAGAACATCCTGCTCAAGCTGA
>OLFY01004198.1_pt1 | contig 10298 bp, 11 predicted proteins | sample 1605611 | NCBI WGS metagenome assembly OLFY01 (sample SAMEA3888923, study PRJEB22519) | human gut metagenome | biome: human gut; feature: human-associated habitat; material: faeces | place: Denmark | collected 2011
TCCTCCGCGCGGTGTTCGTCCAGCTCCATGCCGTAGGTGTAGCAGTTGTTGCCGTTGGCAAGCTGCCGAAGCGCCTTGCCGCAGCCGCAGCACGGGTCGAGCAGATTCGTCGTCACGCCCTCCGGGAACGCGATCCCGCGCAGAATGTGCGTGATATTCTCCGGGTCCGTCGGATAGTAGCCCATGCGCACATGGTTCATCAGCCGCCCGATCACCGCCGCGTTGACGGTGTCCGTTTGCGGAAGTGCTTTTGCAAAGCCGGTCAGGACTTCATACACAGGCTTGTACGCTCTGGACATAAGATCAAAGCGGTGCAGTCCTGCTTTCAGCTGCCCGGCTTTTCCTGCCAGCGCGGATTCCTCCAATTCCAGAAGATTCCGCTGTGCATCGCCGAGCGCCGCAAGAAGCGCGTCCCGCGTTTTCTGCAATTCCAGATAGTACGCATACGCGCGCTGCGGCTGCGCCGTGCGGTATTTCTCCACACCGGCGCGGCATTTCAGAAGGCGCTGGCTGCCGCGCAGAATGGCTTCTGCCGTCTGCCGAAGCTGTTCCAATGCGTAAAAGGAGCATTTGGACTCCTTCTGCAATTCCTGTTCCATCCTGTGACCTCACGCCGCAGGCTGAATACTTTCAGCCGCAAAGTCAAAGACCGGCGCGTTTTCCTCCGGCGTGCCGGGGAGAATGCGCAGTGTGTAGCCTTTGTCCCGCAGCAGCTTGAACGTACTAACCATGCGCTGAAGCTCAAAATCATCCGCTTCATTTGCATCGTTCGCGCAGGCGGCTTTTTCCGCCGCCTGCTGTGCAAGCACCTCCTGCACAATTTTTGCGATGGTTGCCTTTGTTTCAGCATCTTCCGGTGTGTCAGACGGTTCTTCCGCTTCCGTGCGCGGCTTCTCAAACCTGCCCTGCGGACGGCTTGCCGTCAGGCGCAGCCAGAAGGTCCGCAGCATGGAAAGAAGCAGCGTCAGGAGCATGCCGCGCGGCTTCGGCGTCAAATGCACGATTTCCTCCGCGTCCGCTTCGCCAATCTCGCTGACCGCCACGGTCAGGCTGGGAGCCTTGACATAGTTAGCGGAGAAGAAACGGGAAACGGCGGCGCTTTCCGAGATCATGGCCTCATTGACGCTGACGCGCTGTGCCAGCAGTCTCCGGCAGATGACCGTGCCGCATTCCAGTTCGGTCACGTCCACGATGTCTGCGGAAACTTCACCGGCGGTAATAAAACCTCGGCCGGAAATATGCTTCGCTTTCAGGCCGTTCGTGACGTGCAGATGCCCATGGACGATCACATCGTCCGTGACAAGCGTTTCATAGTTGTACGTCGCACCGGCTGGGATATAGACTGTTTTCATGTTCAAAATCCTTTCTTTTTATGCTTCCTTTTTACGCTGCTTTCTGTTCTTCTTCTCTGAGCCGTACCGGGAGGACGATGGCAGAGCTGCTGCCTGCAATGAGCGAGATCGCGCCCAGCGGGCTGGTCAGCCGCATCGTCACCAGTTCCTGCTTTTCAAACTGCGTGAGCGCATCCAGCATGAATCTTGCGTCAAAGCCAAAGACAATGCTGCTTTCTGTGCTGATGGAAACCGCCGCTTTGTAGAGGCAGTCCTTCGCACGCAAGGTCAGCAAGCCATTTTCAAACCGGACATAATGCTTGTCTGTCTTTCCGATGCAGGCCAGCAGATATTTGAGTGCCTGCACAAAGTCTTTCCGATGGAAGCAGAATTCCTCATTCCACTTCTGCGGAACGATGTTCTCATAAATAAGAGGTGTGGCATTCGGAACGCAGTGCGCCGTCAATCGGATCCATTCATTTCGGAATGTGACATATCTCTCGTTTACATCGATCTGAATATCCGTATTTCCAAACACTTTGAGATGTTCCAGTGCCGGAACAGCGACTGTAAACGGCTTTTCAACACGCAGTCCACCATCATCACAGCAGGCTGCGCGATGTCCTTCCACCGCCCAGATATGCTTGTTCTGGAACAGAACACCCTGATATTCCGGTCTGGTGCTGCGCAGATCTACGGCATACTTTACCTGCTTGACGCATTTGAGAATGTTTGCCGCGTTTGCCGTATAGCTTTGCTTGGCTTCAAACTCTGGCCATGTGGGGCATTCCTCAGCTTCATAAACCGGGAACTTGCCGCCCTTGTCTCCGCAGCGCATGGTTATGATCTGTGATTTCCTTTGGCCGGACAGCTCCAGTTCCAGTTGGCCCGTAAAGTAACGGCACACCTTCTGGATACCGGCACTGTTCCAAAATACGAACGCAAAGTCGTCACCGCTTGCGGGGATCGTCACGGACAGCCATGTACCAAAGTCCGTTGCAGAGAGCGTACAGTGATCCGATGTAAACTCCACCTTGATTTCCTGCAGGACTTTGACCGGACTTTTTGCCGGAACATCCATCAGGGCTGTCATCGCTTTATAAAAGGCTGCTGCGTTTACGGAACTTCTCATGCTGCTTTCCTCCTTGTTTTCTGTAAGGTTGCGCGCATATTGACAGAGCCCGTTGCAAACGTGATCTGCCGCACGCGCGTTTCTCCGACGGTCAGGATGTTGTAGATCATGTCCACGACGGCGGTGGCCGCTGTGATGTTGGCGGCGATGCTCTGCGGCGCGGAAACAGACGCCTCGGCGCAGCTCAGCTCCGTCGGGAATTTGTCTGTGTCCTGCAAGACCTCCGGGAATGCCGCGCCGACGGGACGATAGAACGTGCGCCCGCCGCTGCGGATGCCGCAGACGATCTGCCCGGTGTGCATCCCGTTGCCGCTGTCGATGTAGATAAGATCATCCAGCTTGTAAAAGACTTCGTGGCAGAGCTTTCGGCTTTTATTGTTGTCCACTGCGCCGATGAGGATCACCAGTTCCTTGACGGTTGGTGAATGCCAGTACGGCCCGGTCGGGAACGTCCGCGCTTGCAGCATGGAAAGAAGCCGCTCGCCGGACTCGATGAATTCCGGCACATACTCCGTTTCCATCCCGAACACGGACGAATACCGCTCGGCCAGCACCTTTGCCTTGTTTTCTCCGAGGTCAGCCGGCGTGAAATTCTGGCGAACGAGATTCTTTTCCTCCACGATATCGCCGTCACAGATGATAAAGCGGACAGGCCGTTCCAGCGCGTACAAAAGCCGGTACAGATGCGGCGCGATATGTCCGCCGGTGCCTCCGGCTCCCAGCATGACGATCTTCACGGGCCGGTTCTCTGCAAACTTCATCCCGCACCTCCAAGCAATCCGCCCAGGAACGAGCGCACGCCCGCGAAATGTGCGGACGGCGGTTTCGGGAGTTCTGGAAGCTGATGGACGACCTTGCCGCTCCATTCTGCGGGAAAGCCGCTGTGCAGCCCTTCCAGCACCAGACTGGGCTCGATGGGGACGAAGCTGCCGCCGCAGGAAATGCGGGCGGAGATCTCCGGGAAGAAGCGATCCAGACGGCCGATCACGAGATACAGCCGCGTACCGCGCTCGTCCTGATCGTCGATGGCAGAAAAGACCGCCTTCATGCTGTTGTGGGAGTGAATATCCGCGTAGTACAGATACCGCGTATCGTCCGGAAGGTCTTCATCTGTCAGCCGAACCGTGACGCGATCCTTGGTAACGCGCTGCTTCGGGACGAACGGGATGAATTTCTGTTCCTTCCGATCCCAGTAGATGCGGACAAGGGCTTCAAACTCCGCGCCCGATTCCATCTGGCTTCTGAAAAAGCCGATGATGGAGCGCAGCAGCTCCTGCGGAATGCGAGGAAGAGCCGGGCGAAAGCCGGCTCTTACCTCTGATAATTCCGTGATCTTGTGCTTGGGCGCGATGAACTCGCCGAGCTCACTCCGGCGCATCTCATACGTCTGCCCATCCCGCGCGGGGATGAGGCAGATGACCTTGTTGGACGCGCGCGCAGCCTCCAGCGTCGGGAATACGCCCTTGTAGTCCGCGATGCCCTTCTTCTGCATCCGGATCTGCGGCTTTACGACGCACTCCGGGTCCTTGAGCTTGCCTTTTTTCAGGCTGTCCAGGAACGCTTTGGATTTCTCGATCTCCGCTTTTATGGCCGCGATGGTGTCCGTCTTGGGCGCGGGAACAGTTTTGGTAATATCTCCGTACCGTACCTGCCAAGTGACAGCCGACGCATCCTCCAATTCGGGAAAATCATCTGCTTTCTGGATGCGCAGGGCCTCGAAGGTCATGTCGGGATCTGTGATCTGCTCTCTGGCGCCGCCGTACTGAAAAACGGGCGGCTTGTCAAAGAGCGACAGTTGTGTTTGGGGCCTTGGCGCAATGCTTTTGACCGGGGCTGCTTCTGGGATGGGGTCGCTTTCCGCGCTTGTAAACGCCGAAAAGAGGTCCAGAGGCTGTTTTTCTTCTGCCGGTACTTCCTGCGTCTTTGCGGGAAGTGTCTGTTCCGGCTCGGGCTGTGATTCTGCAGTCTCCGTCTGAACCTGTTCCGGCTCAGACTGGGGTTTGACTTCTTCTGCCGGTTCCAGCATGGGAGGAGGCGGCGCGGGTTCATCCGAACCGCTGCCGAAGATCTGATCTACGTCAAACTCCTCATCGTCGCCCAGTAAGGCAAAACCGTCAAATACGTTTTCTGTGTCTGTCATGCTGTGTCTCCTTTCTTTTTGTGTCCGGACGCAAAAAGACCGCAACTGCCAAACGGCAATTACGGTCTTATGAGTCCATTATTTTCTTCCATGTCCTGCGCGCGGAACCGGGGGCATACCTGTCCCCAAGTCTTCACCTCCGCCCTGAAATAGCTCCGCCCTTGATCTGCTCTGACCTGGAATACAGCTTTATTGTAGCGCAGCGGCAGATGGATATAAACTTGCGGATATTTCAGGAGAACGAATGTCTTAACTTGCCTGTCCATCTACAATATGCTATGATATGCGGGTGCGCGAAAGGAGGGCGGCAGGTATGCAGTATTCTATTGAGGAATCCGCGCTTATTGGCGGCCTGATCACAGAATATTTCTCAAGAGCAAGTGTTTCTGACTCCGTGCGTCTGGCATACCGACAGGTGTACCAGCACTTGATGGATGGTCATTTGACGCAGGACGATTTGGGTCGGATTCAAGCGGCACTGGACTTCCTGCTTCCGGTCTTTCCCGCTGAACGCGAAGCACAGAAAACCTTCCACGCAGCGATCCTGAAAACGAAAGCCATGCTAAAAAGTAAAGCATAAAGCAAGAAGCAGACGATGCTTGTCTGCTTCTTGTGTGTTATAGATTGCAAATTTTTTCGCTTTGAGAAAAATGGCTAAAACAAATCGCTGTGCGTTCCTGTTCGGATCAACTGTAAGACTAGGATCTCATGTCTGACCCGGTAGACCAACAGCCAGTCAGGTTGAATATGGCACTCACGCATCCCCTTATAATTACGGGAATTTGTCAGCGCATGATCTCGATACTCAGCTGGAAGTGGCTGTTCGGCGCACAGCATTGTAATGACAGTCTCCAATTTCTTGGGGTCGCAGCCGCGTTTGACAGCCTGCTTATAGTCGCGCTTGAACTGCCCTGAAAACTCTGGTTTAAGCATTCAGCGCCTCCATCAGATCGGACACTGTATCAAACGGGCCATACATTTTATTGTTTTCTGCGGCATCCATTGCGGCATAAGTGGTTTTGTTCGGTTCATCCAGACGCACATCGAACGGCAGACCGCGATACCGCAATGCCTGACGATAAAAGATTCCGGTCGCAGTGCTCAGATCCATTCCAAGCTCTGCAAAGAGAGCGGCGGCCTGTGCTGTCAATTCCGGTTCAATTTTCAGCGTTGTACCCTTCATAAAAACGCCTCCTTTCAGGCAGTCACATAATCAATTATACAGTACCTTTTTCTTTATTATAATAGTTTCAGGATAACTGTCAATCCTTTTTGCCAGTTTTACATACGCTGCGTAACCAGACCTCTTACGATCTCATCTTCGGTCAGCTCGCTGGTCCGATATATCTTCTGACAAAACGGCGTCAGGCTGAAATCCATGCCGGGGCTGCCAGCGTCGAGCAGGATGCCGGTCACGGTGAATTTTCGTGCAGCCTGCTCCTCATGGAGTTTTGCCAGATAGTCCTTCGGCAGCTCACACAGGCCGTCGGTCAGAAATACAATGTCGGCATGCTCAAAGCCGGTGTCCATGAGTTGGATCGCCTCATCCAAGGGACGTTTGAAATCCGTACCGCCGTTCAGAAAGGTTTCAGCGGCATTCATCTTATCCTGCATGGAATACTGGCCGGGCAGAAAAACGTCCACCTTGCACGAGGAAGAACCGGCAAAATGAATGAGCGCGAACTTGCGCCGGTTTTCTGCTGCAATATCCAGCAGCGTCAGCGCCACAGCCTTGCCCCACGCGGCAGCGTCGCCGCGCGTGGAGCCGGATTCATCGAGACAGCAGATGATGTCGCCCATGCCCTTGTGGATGGGTTCACGCCTGCGGTACTGCTTGAGCCGCCGCTGCTGATATTTCTTCACAAACAGCGGAACCGTCTGCGGCGAGGCAAGCATGGCAAACTCCGAACCGATGGCACGGGAAAGATCATTGCCAAGCTCCAGCGCATACGTTTCTCCGCGCCCATAGGCGTAGCCATTGCGCTTACCTTGCGCGAAGATCTCCCGGAAGCGTCCGAGATGCTTTGAAATCTCCAACAGCGTGGGATATTGCCGAACCTTTTGAAGAAGCTCGGTGTTCACCGCATTTTTCTCCATCGTGCCGACATCATCACTCCACGCGCCGAGAATCGTCTGGACTTCCTTTGCCTTTTCCGCAGCCGCATCGACGGCGGCAGAAACGCTTTCAGATATAGCGGCTTTGTTTTGCCGTGCTGTGGTATCTACCATCTTTGCAACGGCCTCAGCCTGCTGCGTTTTGCTTTCAGCCTGATTCGCCGCATCGATCACCGCCTGTTCCAGCGTGGGATTCAGCGCAGAATCCCGCATCTGCTCCAAAAGCTCTGTGAGCTTCTGCTGTGCCTGATTCCGCGCCGCTTGCAGCTTTTCAAGCGTCTTCAGAGTACCGTCCTTGCCGCCAAGCTCCGGCAGCAGCTCATCCAACTGCGCGCCGATCTTTGCCGTAAACTCGGATGCGGCCTCGTAGGCGGGCAGTTCCCGACCTTCGCAGATCGACTTGATCGTCGGATAGTCCGCGTCCTCGATCACATGGTCAAGCAGCTTCGCGTTGAACTTCTGTGCCTCCGCCGTAAGCCTGCCCGCGTCGGTTCGCTTTGGAAACAGCGAGTAAAACGACTGAAAAATATCTCTGGACAGCGCAGGAAAGCTGTGCAGCTTGGGCGCAGCCTCCTGTTGGATGGCTTCCAAATTTTCATCATCCCTGCTCAGATCGTGGTAAATGCAGTCCTCCAGCTTGGAGCTTTGCAGCACACGATCCGTTTTCTGTGCTGCGGGTATTCCAGCATACTGAAAATTGCCCCAGCGGGAATCCAGTACGCTTTGTATGGTACGAAAATATCGTTTCAATCAAAACCCTCCTATAAAGATAGCAAAAGGGAACGCAGCATAAGCACTGCGTTCCCTCGTTCTTGTTTCAGCAGAAGAATCTAGCCTCGCCAAAAAATGACGTCCACTTTTGAATCACTTCTGCGCTTCTGGCTTCAATCACGTCCATGATGTTCCGGAGCACCCGGTCTGGGATTCTGGAATTGTTATTGCACAGGATACAACCGCCAGCTCTCGTGATCCAGATTTTCGTTGCACTTCCGGTCGGCGCGCCCTGACAGACATGGACATGCACTGGTTCCAGTGGGTCGTTTTCATTTGCCCAGAAGTAGACCCAGTAAGAGCCAACCTTAAAAACCTGCGGCATTTTCCAAGCCTCCCTCTGCGGCAAACCGCATGATCAGATGCGCCGTAGACGAGATGATCTCCTGATACTTCTGAATCTCCGCCTCAGAGAAGCCGGAAACATCTTCCCAGCGGTATTCCGGCAGGAAGCACGTCGCATAGTGAAAGCAATCCTTTGCGTCCGGCTTTTCCACATAAACCTTTACACTGCCATCGTCCAGAAGCTGCGAGTGTACGATCTCGGTTTGGTCATCCAACGTTAAAAAAGGATACATCATTGTCCAGCACCTCCTGTAAATGTTTCTACTGCTATTTTACCAGCATTCCGAAATTTATGCAATCAAAACATCTACATAGGCAAGATGTGCGCTTAATATCCTCCACCAAAGTTCGGCACAAAACTGCCGGGCTGGGCGCTGCCAAAGTTGGGCGTAAAGCCGCCCGCCTGCGCGGGCGCGCCACCCATAAAGGTTTGCGTGGAGCCCTGCGTAGAAGCAGAACCGCCGTCGTCCTCCTTCTTGCTGTCGCCAAAATAGATGTTTTCCGCAAGAATTTCCGCCGTGCGGCGCTTGTTGCCTTCTTTGTCTTCCCAGTTCCGGATTTGCAGGCGGCCGGAAATGACGGCCATGCGTCCCTTCATAAAATACTTCGCCGCAAATTCAGCCGTGTTTCTCCACGCGACGACATCAAGAAAATCGGTTTCCTTTTTTCCGTCCTGCTGCGAAAAATCGCGGTCTACTGCCACGGAAAATGACGCAACGGAAACGCCGGAGGCCGTTTTGCGAAGCTCCGGATCGTGTGTGAGTCTGCCCATAACTACAATGTGATTCAGCATAGTTTTTCCTCCGTTTTTATGATATTTGTCTTTTACTGCAAGGCTGCCAGCTGCTCCAGCGGCGTATAGGTAAAGCCAATGGCCTCATGCGCCGCCTTGCTGATGCGCTCCAGTTCGGAAAGGAGTCCATCCGTAAGCGCCCTTTCGCTGTCAGAGCCGGCGTTTGCAGCCATCTCGGTCTGCATCTGGTAGAGCCGCACCAGTTCCCCGCGGAATTTGCGGAGCGCGGCCTGTTTCGTGCGTTCGTTTTCCGCCGCACCACAGGCGCTGTCAAAGCCGTCCTTTGCGTCCTGCGCCATGGCAAGAAGATCGTTGACCTTTTCCTGCATCGGATTGACGCACAGGCGCTCCAACGTGCCGGTTACAAATTCGCGGTCACCCGGCTGCTGCCAGAAGTAATTCCGCAGCACCAGAAGATCCGTCGATGTGACCTCCGTATGTCCCTCCAGCCACGCCTTTGCCTGCGCAATGGAGAAGTAGCTGAGGAATTTTCGGTCGGACACGGGAATTTGTGCACGCAGCGCACAAAGTACGTCGTCCATCAGGTCGTGGATGCTGTCCGGTACCTGAATGGCCGCGACTTCCTGCTGCATGGTGTGCAGTTCCTCCAGCGAGATCGTCGCATGGACTGCGCCGAACGAGCCGCCGAGCTTGTCTTTCAGGATCGCCAGCCGGTGTGACTTCTCCGAAATATTCTCCGTAACGATCTTCAATTCCAGCCGGTCATAGAGCGCCGCAAGAATCTTCTCCTCCGGGTCATTGAAATTCGGAATTTCGTTGGATGCGGCGAAAAAGGAGATCGTCGGGATGGGATAGGTCCGGCCTTCGTTGGTGTATTTCCGCTCGTTGAGCGCCGTCAGAAGCGCGTTCAGAACACCGTCATTACATTTGAAGATCTCATCCAGAAACACAATGTCGGCCTCCGGAATTTTGCCTGCGGTCTGCACGACCGGTTCGCACGGATGCAGTGCGGCGACAGCCTTGCGATAGGCGTCCAGCTTGCCGCTGATCTCTGCCAATTTGTCAAACGTCGCCGTCTCGTTTTTCATCTTCGGCAGACCATTCAGGAAGCTCTGCAAATCAAAGCGCAGATTCTGGTAGATACCATCGCCCTCGAACGCAGCTTCCGGCACAGAGCCGGGGATCAGGCTGGAAAGATCAAGCCGTCCGAATAGCTGTTCTTCGTCCGTCTGCTTGGAAAGGAGCCGTTCGAATTGCTTCGCACCCGTGATGCGGCTGCGGAAAGCATTGATCGCGTAGCTCTTGGCCTGACCGGGATCGCCCAGAATAAACAGGTTCTTCCGCGTCAGAAGCGCAATGGCAATGAGTTCGACCAGTTCTTCGCGTTCCGAGACGGAAGCATTCACGTCGGCCATGACAGCCAGAATTTTATCTCGTAAACTCATGCGGCATCCCTCATGCGGTAGGCGTCCAGCGAGATCACATTGCTGTGCGCTGTTTTCTGCAGCTCCATGTGGAGCTGCGCGAAGATATGCTGCTCCAGATCGCCTTTCTCTGGATCATACGACATGACCGCCCGGATGAGCCGCAGCGCAAGCTGCTGATACACGTCGTCCGTGTCCAGCTTCGCTGCGCGGATGAGCGCATGGTTCTGTTTCATCACGGCCTTGATGCACCACAGATGGTTTTCCACGATGGCGTTTCTCTGAG
>OLFY01004208.1_pt1 | contig 10268 bp, 9 predicted proteins | sample 1605611 | NCBI WGS metagenome assembly OLFY01 (sample SAMEA3888923, study PRJEB22519) | human gut metagenome | biome: human gut; feature: human-associated habitat; material: faeces | place: Denmark | collected 2011
TGGCAATTCATCTCCCACCTTAGAGGTCGGAGTCTTCTTGCTGTAAGAGGATAAATAACTTACTTTCTCAAAAGATTTTTCTACCATGAAGAAAAACAAGTTTCATCAGTCATTACCATTTCTTTTGCTGTGCTAATTCTTCATAAAACATACAGTAATCATCATAGCGGAGTTTGCTGATTTTACCTTCTTCTAAGGCTTTTTTTACTTCACATCCTGGTTCATGGATATGACAGCATCCATTAAAGCGGCAGGTATTTTCGTAAGGTTCAAATTCTGGGAAATAATATTTCAGGTCTTCTTTTTCGATATTTTCGAGAAAGAGGGAGCTAAATCCTGGTGTGTCCATCAAGTAGGTATCCTCTCCAATGTGAATTAATTCGGAATGTCTTGTTGTGTGTTTTCCCCGCTTGATTTTTTCACTGACTGCACCGGTTTCCATCTGTTTTTCTTTACTAATACAGTTTAAAGTAGAAGATTTCCCGACACCAGACGGACCTGCCATAATTGTTGTCCTGCCACGAAGGAGTTCTTCTATCTGTGTAATCCCTTCTCCTGTTGCTGCTGCCTGGAAAATCACCTGACATCCACTGTTTTCATAATCTTTTTCAAGCTGTTGCATTTGCTCTGTTGTTGCTAAGTCTGTCTTATTAAAGCAGATAATTACCGGTATTTCCTGCTGTTCCATTGTGATCAGAAATCGATTCAGCAAGTGAAAGTTAGGTTCGGGTTCATGAACTGCAAATATAACAAGCGCCTGGTCTACATTTGCTGCCATCGGACGGATGAGCTGATTTTTTCTTTTGTGAATCTTTACTAGATTTCCTGTTTTTTCTTCTTCTGATAAAATATCAATATCCACAACGTCTCCGACATTCGGTTTCATTTTCTTGTTACGAAAGATTCCTCTGGCACGACACTCATACAGTCCGCTGCCCTCTACATATACATAGTAAAATCCTCCGATTCCTTTCATTATTTTTCCTGTCATTCTTTCCTCCGTAAAAGTAGTACATATTGAAACAAAAGCGTCGGCAGTAACAGCCAATCAGCCGTTACTGCGACGCTCTCCCTTAATCTGAAATAGCATTTAAACTTACATCGTAAGTATTATACTCTTTTCCATCAATATACATAATCACGCTTCCTGAGCCTTCTCTGTCGCCCTCAAATGTAACATTTAAAGGAAAATCATCATTGCTTACACTGCTCTTTGAATAAATCGTGCTTTCCCAGGAGTCCTGTTTGAGCACAAGTTTTACACTTCCGTTTGCTCCGTCATCAAATGGCTGTTCATCAATTGTCACGCTGCCTTCGTAGCGGTAACTTTCCTGCTCACCAAGACTGAGCACAATCGGTACTTTAGTACCTTTGTCTACAGATGTTCCTGACTCGATTCCCTGGGAAATGACATCGCCTTCGCCAACTTCACCACTGTAATCGTAGCTGACAGAACCAAGCTTTAATCCCACTCTGTTTAGCTCTCTTTCGGCAACACTCTGAGAAACTCCAATTAAGGATGGCACTGTTGTCTTGCTCACGCCTTTGCTGATAGTAATTGTTACTGCAAATCCTGTGTTTACGATACTTCCGCCTTTTGGACTCTGCTTAATCACATAGCCTTCTTTGACCGTATCGCTATTAGCATATGCTTTCTTCACCTTAAGGCCAAGCTTCTTTAACTCCTGCTCTGCTTTCTTTTCTGTATAATTCACCAAAGCCGGTACTTCCACCTTTTCTGCTGCAGTAGTGGAAGATTCCTTTTTGCCAAGCGTAAGCTTCACTTTCGTTCCAACGGCGAGAGATTCTCCTTTTTTATACTGCTGCTTCACAACAATAAGACCGCTGTCATCGCTGCTGCTTCCCTTTTCATATGCAAAGTCTGCCTTCAAACCAATTGCCTTCATCTCATCCTCTGCTGCATTCTTCGTCAGATCAAGTAATTTTGGCATCTTAACATATTCTGTCTTTTTCTCTTCCGTTGTCGTTGCTTTTGTTCTGTCCTGCGTTGTCTGTTCTGTACTATGCTGTGTTGTTCCAGAAGATGGCTGGAATCAATGCAATGAATTTCCTATAAAATAAAATACAACACAGGCAACTAAAACACCAAACAGAACCGTAATTAAAAGAATCATCTTTTCGAGCTTTGGATTCATTTCTTTATCGTCTTTATAATCCTCATCCTCTTCATTTTCTTCATTAATTCGTATTCTGTCTTTTGTGCTATCCTCTTTTCTTCGGTTGCCAGACTTATTTAATGACTTTCTTATCTTTGTAATATCCTCTTTATTTCTCTGAATTGTTGGAGAATCATCTACGAGCGGATTCACATACACATAACTTCCATCTGGAGAAAGAAATACTTTCTGTAAATCAAGAATCAGTTCTGCCGCACTCTGATAACGCTGTTCTGGCTGTTTCATCGTACATTTTAAGATAATCTTTTCAAGACTTGCCGGAATATCCGGGAAATAACATCTTGGTGGTGTAATTTCATCTCTTAAATGCATGAGTGCGATTGCTACTGTATTCTCTCCATCAAACGGAACCTTTCCAGTTGCCATCTCATAAATAGTAATTCCCAGAGAATAAATATCGCTTCTTTCGTCTGCGTAGCCGCCCCTTGCCTGCTCCGGCGAAAGGTAGCGCACAGATCCCATCGCACTGGAAGAAATCGTATCATCCCCAGTTGCTGCTCTGGCAATTCCAAAATCTGTCACTTTTATCGTACCACTATCTGATACCAAAATATTCTGCGGCTTAATATCTCTGTGAATAATGTGATGTTCATGCGCTGCCTGCAGTCCGCTTGCAATCTGAATTGCAAAGTCTACAGTCTCTCTGGCACTGAGTCTTCCGTAACGTCTGATATATCGTTTGAGAGTCATGCCTTCTGCAAGTTCCATTACGATATAATGTACACCCTCTTCATTTCCCGCATCATAAATATTTACGATATTCGGGTGTGTTAATCCTGCGGTTGACTGTGCTTCTACTGTAAACTTTCTTACAAAGCTCTCATTATCACAATATTCCCGGCGCAGAACCTTTATTGCTACATAACGGTTTAACTTATGGCATCTGGCTTTATATACATCTGCCATTCCTCCTGAGCCAATATGCTCGAGTATCTCATATCTTCCACCTAAAAAAGTACCCTTTTGCAGCAATATCTTCACCTCCCATTTCTATTCTGGGCGATGACAACTGCGATATTATCAAGGCCGCCATAAAACAAAGCTTCTTCTATACATTTTTCTGCCAGTTCTTCCTCTGTTCCTTCCCCTGATAAAATCTCTTCCAGTTTTTCATCGTCTACCATGTTAGACAAACCGTCGGAGCAGAGCAAAATCCGGCTATTCTCCTTCATATCTACGATAAAGAAATCCGGCTGGACATCTTCTGCCACGCCCACGGCCTTTGTAATAATATTCTTTTGTGGATGATTCCGGCTTTCTGCCCGGTCAAGTTCTCCTGCCCGTACCAGTTCTTCTACAAGAGAATGATCCATCGTCACCTGATGAATCTTTTCATCAAAATAGTACAGACGGCTATCCCCTATATTCATAATATATGCTATCCCATCTACTACGGTTGCCGCAACAAATGTTGTTCCCATTCCAGAATACTGTTCTTCTTTACAAGACAGCGTATACACTTCCTCATTCACTTCATTGAGAAGCCGTTCCATAACAAGGAAAGGAAGCTCTTTTGTCTCTTTCCTTGCCAGCTCCACAAATCGGTTTACTGCATAGGATGACGCTTTATCTCCAGCTTTATGTCCACCCATTCCGTCCGCTACAATATAGAGGTTCGGAAAGCATCCTACCGGCTCATCGGAAAAAAACAAATAGTCCTGATTTACTTTTCGCTTTCTTCCGATGTCCGTCATGCCGAAAGATTTCATTCGTCCCCACTCCTTTCTTTATAGCTCTTTCTTAACTGTCCGCAGGCTGCCTGGATATCTCTTCCCATCTCCCGGCGCACAGTTACCTGAATATGTTGTCTCTCCAATATATGTTTAAATGCTGCTACATTATTCTGCGTTGACTGCTCAAAATCTCTTTCCTTAATCGGGTTAACCGGAATCAGATTAATATGACAGTTCATTCCTTTTACTCTGGAAATGAGTTCCTGTGCGTGTTCCTTTTTATCATTAACCCCCTTTACGAGGCTGTATTCAAATGTAATTCTTCTTCCAGTTGTTCTGGTATAATATCTGGCAGCTTCCATCAATTCATCCATCGAATATTTATTGGCGATTGGCATAAGCTCTCTTCGCATCGTATCATTCGGTGAATGTAAGGAAATTGCCAATGTTACCTGTGGATTTCTGTCTGCAAATTCATAAATCTTTGGCACAATTCCACAAGTAGATACGGTAATATTTCTGTGACTGATATTTAAGCCATCTGGCGAACAAAGTAATTCAATCATCCGGCATAAAGACTCAAAGTTATCAAAAGGTTCTCCTGTTCCCATAACAACCAGATGGGAAACTCTCTCTCCTGTTGCCTTCTGAATCGCATAAATCTGATCAAGCATTTCGGATGGATACAGATTTCTTGAAAGTCCCAGCAAGGTAGATGCACAAAACCGGCAGCCCATCCGGCAGCCCGCCTGTGAAGAAATACAGACAGAATTACCATGCTTATACTTCATAAGTACGCTCTCTACCATGTTACCATCGTGGAGCGAAAATAAAAACTTCTGTGTGCCGTCTATCTTCGACTCGTAATGTTCTACTTCTTCTACTCCATAGAATGGATGCTCTTTTAAAAGCTTTTCAATACATTTGGCTGGAACATTTTTCATCTCTTCCGGACTTCTTACGAGTTTTTGATGAAGCCATCTATAGATCTGCTTTGCCCGGAACTTTTTCTCACCAAGTTCCATGACACAATCGGTCAGTTCCTCTAATGTCATGGACTTTAAATCCATACTAGAATCCATACTACTTCGCCTCCGGTCTTTTAAATTTAGAAATAAAGAAGCCGTCGCAGGTATCTTCTCCCGGTATGAGCTGTAAATATCCCTGACTTCCTGTTCGGTTTTTAAGATTCTGTGGCAAATACTCCTCGATAGATACCAGATGTAATGGTGTATTTTCCTCAATCCACTTTATGTTCTCTGCATTCTCCCCTTTATTCAAAGTACAGGTAGAAAATATCATCTGGCCGCCCGGCTTTACATACTTCCATACGACAGAAAGTATCTGCCTTTGCAAAGCGGCAAGTTCGCCAAGCTGTTCCTCTGTCATCTGGTATTTAATATCGTTCTTTCTGCCCATAATGCCAAGTCCGCTGCAAGGCAGGTCTGCAAGAAGCACATCTACACTTTCTAACAGACTTTCATCTTCCTCTAACGCATCCCATTGCTGCACCTCTACATTCTCGTAGTGCATCCGGTCTTTATTCTCCTCAATGAGTTCTGTTTTATATTCTGTCAAATCTCTGGAAAGGACCTTTCCTGCTCCCTTTAATCTGTCCGCCGCATGGAATGTCTTTCCACCCGGCGCTGCACAGACATCAAGAACAAAATCGCCCTCATTTATATCTGCGATTGCTACTGCAAGCTGGGAACTCTCATCCTGTACAGCAAACTTTCCCTGGCGGAAAGCGGCAATCTTTCCAAGATAATTGAGATTAGAAATGGTAAAGGCATACGGGAGATAATTCCCTTTTTCTACTTTTACTCCTGCCTCTTCCAATTCTTTTTCCAGTTCTTCCGGTGTTGTCTTGCTTAAATTGGTACGGATTGTGAGCGGTCTTGCCTCCAGGAAAGAAGCAAAAATCTTCTCTGCACTTTCCTTCCCATACTGTTCTATGATGAGCTTACTCAGCCATTCGGGTACGGAATAGGTAATACTTACATACTTTACATCGTCTTTTTTATCTGGAACCGGAAGGTTTTCCTTTTCTCTTACAAGAGTGCGGAGCACTCCATTTACAAAGCCGCTCAGTCTGCCAAATCCTCTTTTCTTTGCAAGAGATACCGCCTCCGAACAGGCTGCCGCATCTCTTACATCCATAAAGAGAATCTGATAAGCTCCCATTCGCAGAAGAGAACGGATGAGTGGCTTACATTTCTTCATCGGTGTTTTTGAATAGTGGTCTAGAATATAATCGAGATAAATCTTTCTCTCGGTCACTCCCTCACAAAGTCTGGTATAAAAAGCCCTGTCTGCCTTTTTTTCAAACTGGTTCCGCATCAGTGTCTCCCCGATTGCGATGTGGGAAAGCTTTTTATTTCTTTCAATATCAATCAGCGTATCAAGAGCCTCTGCCCTCATATCTGTCCGCTTCTCCATCTGCATTTCCTTTCTTCGTGTCTGTTTTGTTCTGCTACAATTCATGCAATGAATGCAACCTACTAGATATATTATAACTCAATATTACAAAATAATTTTTAATATTGTATTAAGCATTCTCTCCCAGAAGAGTACCTTCCTCTACCTTATGTCCAAGAAGAAAAGCTTTAACCGGCATTCTCTTTTTACCCTGAATCTGTACTTCATTGATTTTAAGAAGTCCCTCTCCTGTCTGTACATAAATAGCATCGGAAGTCACTTTTGCAACAGCTCCCGGCTGTGCGCTTCCATTTTCCTTCTCCACATCAGCATCCCAGATTTTCAAAGTTTTATCGTGGAAAGCGGTATAGGCACTTGGCCAGGAGTTAAGCCCGCGGATCAGACGTTCAATTGAAGCGGCATCTTTATTCCAGTCAATCTTACCTAAATCTTTTGTAAGCATCTTTGCATAGCAGCTCTCCTCATCATTTTGCCGAGTGCGTACTGCCGTTCCTGCTTCTAACTTTTCAAGTACTTCTAATAATAACGGGCCGCCTGCCGCTGCTAACTTATCATGAAGTGACTCTCCTGTTTCTTTTGCATCAATTGGTACAACAACTTTGTCAATCATATCTCCGGTATCAAGCCCTTTTTCCATGTACATGATTGTTACACCCGTTTCTTTTTCCCCATCAATGATGGACCACTGAATCGGGGCAGCTCCACGGTACTTTGGAAGTAAGGAAGCATGTACGTTAATGCATCCATACTTTGGCATATTTAAAATGCTTTCTGGAAGAATCTGTCCAAAAGCAGCTACAACGATAACTTCAGGATCGAGTCCGCGAAGTGTCTCGATAAATTCTTCTTCTCCTACCTTTACTGGCTGATAAACAGGAATGTCATACTCTAAAGCCTTCTCTTTTACCGGAGTAAATGCCATCGCCTTACCGCGACCTTTTCTCTTATCCGGCTGTGTTACTACACCGACAACTTCATGGTTCTCTATAAGAGCTGCTAACGTAGGAACCGCAAAGTCCGGTGTTCCCATAAATACTACTCGCATTCTTCTTCCTCCACATCATGGTATGGCTCATTCGCTCTATCGCCGTAAAGCACACCGTCAAGATGGTCTATCTCATGTTGTAATGCTCTTGCACGAAGTCCCTCTCCCTCGATAATTACTGGATTTAACTCCATATCAAAAGACTTCACTTTTACATAATCAGCTCTTGTTACGCTGGCACATTTACCTGGAATGCTTAAGCATCCTTCCTCATCTGTCTGCTCACCAGCTGTTTCAATGATTTCTGGATTGATAAGGATGATAGGATCTCCGTCCATAACGTCAATGACACAGATTCTTCTTAAAATTCCTACCTGTGGTGCTGCAAGACCAACACCTCTTGCCTCATACATAGTATCAAACATATCCTCAATCAACGTCTCAATGGATGGTGTGATTTTCTGTACTGGTTTACATACTTTATTTAAACATGGGTCGCCAATAAAGCGGATTTTACGAATTGCCATTTCTTTTCCTCCTGGTATTCCTTTATCTTTCTTATTTTATCTTTTATTCTATCTTTTTATAATGGTTATACAAAAAGCTGTATCTTTAATTATAACATTGCAAACGCCTGCCGTAAAGTCACTTAGAGCGTGTTTGAAAAATGCTCTAGTAATGCGACAGTGGGTCAAAATCAAACTGAATCGTTATTCCTGCAAACATTGGATGCTTCTCTAAAACAGGCTCTAATCTTCTTTTTAAATCCAGTAATGTCTCTTTATCTTTATGTTTTAAGTAAAGCACCTGTCTATACACATCTTTTAACTTGGAAAGGCTTGCCTGTCCTGGTGTTAAAATCTGTACGGGTACTTCCTGTCCTACCTGGCTTTGCTCAATCATTTTCTCAATGCGGAGTCTCGCAATGACGGACTGTGATTCATCTCCTGACTGTACCAGGATTACAAGCATGTGTGCACACGGTGGGTATCCCATTAACTGACGGTAAGTGTACTCTTCCTTAAAAAAGTTCTCATACGAATGCTCCGCTGCTGTTGTAATTGAATAATGCTCCGGCGAATAGGTCTGGATGATAACATCCCCTCTTTTGTCTCCTCTTCCTGCCCTTCCTGCTGCCTGACAGAGAAGCTGAAATGTTTTCTCTCCACTTCGGAAATCCTGTTCATGAAGGGATAAATCTGCCGCTAGAATCCCTACCAGCGTTACATTAGCATAATCATGCCCCTTTACGATCATCTGTGTTCCTAAAAGAATATCTGCCTCACCCTTAGAAAATGCGGCAAGCATCTCCTCATGGGCATGCTTTCTTCTTGTCGTATCCATATCCATACGGAGAACTCTGGCTGTCGGAAACTCTGCATGGAGTGCCGCCTCTACCTTTTCTGTTCCAAGACCAAATGCGGCTACATGTGAGCTTTTGCAAATCGGACACTGCTTTATAAAAGTTTCTTCATAACCACAGTAATGGCAGCGCAGCTTTCCATTCCTATGGTAAGTAAGTGTCACATCACAGTGTGGACACTTGATAACCTGTCCACAGGCACGACAGGAAACAAATCCTGCAAAACCACGCCGATTTAAAAATAGCATAATCTGTTCCTTTTTTGCCAGACGTTCTTCTATTTTTTTGTGTAATTCCCCGCTGAAAATCGAGCGGTTTCCTTTTTTAAATTCTTCCCTCAAGTCAATAATCTGCGTAGTTGGAAGCATCGCTTTTCCCGCTCGCTTTTTCAGGGTCCACAGTTTATATTCTCCACTTAATGCTCTTGCATACGCCTCCACTGAAGGAGTTGCTGAACCTAAGACAACACTTGCCCCGCAAAGACCTGCCCGGTAAACTGCCGTTTCTCTTGCATGATATTTCGGAGAAGTATCACTCTTATACGCTCCGTCATGTTCCTCGTCAATGATAATCAGTCCAAGTCTCTCCGTCGGAGCAAACAGTGCGGAGCGTGCCCCGATAATCACATCGGCTTCTCCTGCCCTTATCCGCTCACAGGCATCGGACTTTTCTCCCTTTGACATTCTCGAATTAATGACAGCAATCCGCTCTCCAAACCGTTCATAAAAACGTCTCACCGTCTGATACGTTAACGAAATCTCTGGAATCAGTACAATTACTTGCTTTTTCTTTGCAAGTACCTGTTCAATTAGTGCAAGATACACTTCTGTCTTTCCACTTCCCGTCACACCGTAAAGGAGATAAGTCCCCCGCTTTCCATTGTCATAGTCTTTCTGAAAGTTGTCTGCGACCGCCTGCTGTTCTTCATTGAGCGGCCATCCTGTACTTCTCTTTGTAAGCTCTGGGAATGGATTCCTGTACTTAATCCTTGACTCTAACTTTACAATGCCCTGCTCTGCGAGTCTTCGTATCTCTTTTAGCGGAAAGTTACAGCCTTTTACCGCTTCTTCCTTCGTGATTCTTCCCTTTTCTATTAACAGGAAAAGAAATCTTGCCCTCGCCACATAATGCTTCTGCTCCCATTCGGCAAGAAGCTTCTGTGCAGCTTCTATATCTGCAGAAAGAGTAATAAATACTTCTTCTTTGGGTTTCATTTTTGCTTTTACCGGAAGCACAGTGCGAAGGGCCTGTATCATCGTGGAACCATATTGTTCTTTTAAGAAAGAAGCAACCTTGATAAGTTCTGACTCCACAGAAACTCCCTCTGTATTTACCCGGAGAATTTCTTTAATCTTACTTTCTTCATAATCTGCTTCCGGGCGAATCGCGACAACATAGCCCTCCGTCTCCCGGTTTCCTCTTCCAAACGGAACAAAAACTCTGCTGCCTGGCCGCACTTCTTTCCATAAGGAAAGAGGCACCCTGTACTGGAATACCCTGTCGAGTGCCTCATGGGAAATATCAATGATTATATCAGCATATCTTGTATTACTGTCTCCCATAATCCTTCCTTTTCTTTAATATTTGCCATCTAAAACATCCTGAACGAT
>OLFY01004216.1_pt1 | contig 10256 bp, 10 predicted proteins | sample 1605611 | NCBI WGS metagenome assembly OLFY01 (sample SAMEA3888923, study PRJEB22519) | human gut metagenome | biome: human gut; feature: human-associated habitat; material: faeces | place: Denmark | collected 2011
CGATCGCAGCCTCGTTTAACAAGTTCTCCAGATCTGCTCCGGTAAAGCCGATCGTCGTGTGTGCGATCTTGCTCAGATCAACATCGTCGCCAAGTGTCTTGCCACGCGCATGTACACGTAATATTTCCTCACGCCCACGCACATCCGGTCTGCCAACCGTTACCTGACGGTCAAAACGTCCCGGTCGCAAAATCGCAGGATCCAAAATATCCACACGGTTCGTTGCCGCCATTACAATGATCCCCTCATTGACGCCAAAACCATCCATCTCAACCAACATCTGGTTCAAGGTCTGCTCACGCTCATCGTGTCCACCGCCTAAGCCGGAACCACGCTTGCGGGCTACAGCATCAATCTCATCAATAAAGATGATACACGGTGCATTCTTCTTCGCTTCTGCAAATAAGTCACGCACACGGGACGCGCCGACACCAACAAACATTTCCACAAAATCAGAACCCGACAAACTAAAGAATGGTACCTGCCTCTCCTGCCACTGCTTTGGCAAGCAGCGTTTTACCGGTTCCCGGAGGGCCTACCATCAGGATTCCTTTTGGGATTCTTGCTCCTACATCGGTATATTTTGCCGGTTTATCCAAGAAATCTACAATCTCTTCTAATTCCTCTTTCTCTTCTTTAAGGCCGGCAACATCAATAAACTTCTTTGCATTTGGAGAATCCGGATCGATCCTGGTTGCCCGGCTCTTACCGAAATCCATCATCTTCGAGCCACTTGCTCCGGCTCCTCCACCTGTCTGTGCGGACAAAAAGGTAAACAGCAAAAACAACGCTACTAATCCAAATCCACACGGCAGCAATACGGTAATGATCCAAGACGGTTTATCCACGTCGTTGATAACATAATTTTGTGCAAGTTTGCTGTCTGTTTTTATAATCTCTTCTACATCTTTTATGTCAGTACAATTAAAATGTTTGCTTCGCTTGTTCTCATAATTTGCACGCACAACACCTGTCGGTGTTTCCTCATTCGGCGTGATCTCCACGGAAGTGACCTTACCCGCTTTCACATCCTGCTTGAAGTCTTCCACATTATACTGACCGCCGGTGCTGCTAGTCATAATACTCGAAATATACATCGCAATTCCAATGATCGCGAGTACGAGCACATAAAAACCAGCTCCACCTGATCTCATCTGTCTGTTCATGAACATCTCCTTTTATTCGTCTACAAATTCCACCTCACCCAGATAAGGAAGATTACGATATTTCTGTGCATAATCGAGTCCATAGCCTACGATGAATTTGTCTGGAACGACAAAACCAGTGTAATCTACCTCTACATCTACTTCTCTACGATCCGGTTTATCCAACAATGTGGCAATCTTCAGGCTGGCAGGATTGCGTGCTGCAAGCAGTCCACAAATTTTAGATAGTGTGTTTCCTGAATCGATAATATCTTCCACGATCAGGCAGTGACGACCATCAATATCATCGTCAAGGTCTTTCGTGATCATCAATTGTCCGGAACTTTTGACCTCATTTCCATAGCTGGATGCTGCCATAAAATCCATAGAAACCGGCACGGTAATTTTCTTAGCAAGATCTGCGCAAAAAAAGACACTGCCACGCAAAATACAGATCATATGGATCTGCTTTCCCTCATAATCCTTATTGATGCGTGTTGCGATCTCCGTTACCATCTGATCAATTTGTTCCTTACTATACATTTCATGAATAACTTCTTTCATGATACTCCACCTTTCTCCTTCGTCTGGATATTGTGCGCTAACTGCGCTGTAATAATGTGTTTTGTTGCCTCTGTCACGTAAAAAGCAGCACTTACACGTCCAAGCTCCGGAATCCAGATAATATGTTTTCCCATTGCAAGTACCGGTATACTGCCTCTTTTGTCAACCGAGATTTTAGCATCGATAAAGATACGCGCCAGTGTCTTCGTCCCGCCTGCGCCTGTCAACTGCAAGTAATCTCCTTCTTGCGGGAACCGCCAAACCGGTCCGTTGTCTCTATCAAAATGTCCGCGATCCGCCTCTTTCTCTGTCGGATCAGCCAAAACATCAGCATACATTCTATCACAATCAAACCATTTCGTACAGTCATTTTTCGGAACATTTTGTGGCAAATCATCTCGCTGTGTCAGCCGTAACGTAATTACCATCTCCTGTCCGTTCGAATCCTGTAACACGGTCCGCTCATCGAACCGTAGCGGAATCAGCGTATTGCGATGCACATTTGACTGCATGTCAACCCGGATCCATATCTTGTCATAATCTTTGCCTGCTCGCATGTGATATGGAAGATCCAGCCGTTTGCCGGTCGCGCCTTCTGCCAGCCGAAGCAGTGCATCAACATGCACTCTGCCGATATCCTTTCGGCTTCCACAGACCTGTTCCATTATATGCATCAACAGTTGTCCCTGCAAATAGGGATCGACCTGTTTCCACTCATCCACGGAAAAACAAAAGGTATCTCCATCACGATATACCAAGCGTTCATATTGTTCCAACATTTGACGCTCTATATAACCCCACGCTCTTTGACAATCTTCTGCCAGTTCCACCAAATGTCTGCGCGCCATCGGCTGTATTTCCTGCTCTATATAAGGAAATACCCGGTTACGGATCTTATTACGCGTGTATTTTTCTTCTCGATTGGTGGCATCCTCTCTCCAACCATCCCCGTTTCCCCGGACTATCTGCTCAATCTGCTGTCGATCCAGACACAATAACGGTCGAATAATATTAGCGCGCCCGGCGCGCATTCCGCACACGCCCCGCAAACCACTCCCCCGCAAGATCTGCCATAGAACAGTCTCAGCCTGATCATCTCGATGATGCGCTACTGCAATTTTGTCAAAATTCAGTTCTTTTCGCACTTCTTCAAAACACCGATAACGGTAATTACGGCCCGCCTCTTCCTCCGATAATCCCTGTTCTTTGGCAAGCTGTGGAATATCCATTTCATATAGTCGAAAAGAAATGTTATATTTAGCTGCCAGTCTCTGTGCAAAAGCCGCATCTTCATCTGCTGCCGTTCCTCGGATCCCATGATGTACGTGTACGCAGACAAGCCGAAGCTGCCACTCATTTCTTAGTGCCGCTAATACCTGCAGCAGGCATACCGAATCCATCCCACCGGATAAACCGATCACAATGCCGTCTCCGTTCGTTAACAGCTCATGTTCTACGCAATATTGATTTATCGTATCGTATACTTTCTTCACGTTTTGCTCTATCCTCTCTATTTCTGTGTCCGCAAATTATCACTGATTTCCGTAACGATCACACTCATATCGTCCGGCACACTGCCGCCACACTCACAGATTGCTTCTTCTAATAATGCATCTGCGATTTCTTCCGGGTGGCGTCCCTGCCACTGTTCCATAAATCCGGCCAGCCCATGTTCCATACCGGGCAGCATATCTGCTACGCCATCTGTCATCATTATAACATAATCCCCTGCAGATATGTCCATTTTTCTTGTATACGGGATTACATCCTTTCCGGCTCCGATCGGCAGCGCCTGGCCTTCGACACATGTAATCTCCCCCTCATGATACAGATAAGTAGCTGTTGCACCATTTTTTAACAACTGACAATGCTTTTTATATAGGTTCAGCACCAAAATATCTGCCGTCACATAGCACTCTGTTTCCTCACAGGATAAATACACGGAATTGATCAGTTTAAGTGCAGAAGTCTGCGAAAATCCCGCCTCCGCCATCTGCTCCAATAACTCGATCACCAGACTGCTCTCCGAAAAAGCATCCTGCCCACTCCCCATCCCATCAGATAATGCAATAAGCATCTCCCCGCTTGGTAAAGGTAAACAGGTAAATACATCTCCGGATACTTCTTCACCATCCTTGACTCTTCTGGAAACACCCGCTTCCGCCACCAACGGCGTATCCTCTTCAAACACAAAATATGTCATATCACGGCTGACGATCTGCCTGGACTGCTCTCCTACTCGAATCGGTTTTTGGAGCACTTCCTGCAATACGGCAGCAACCTCTTTGGCAGTAACCAGCCGGCCACGCACAGTACGCGCACGCATATGTATTTCCAGCCTTCCATCCCTTTTCTCGTAAAACATGATCCCCAGCGCTTTTACCCGTTTTGCCTGCAGTTTCTTGCCTACCTTTCCTGCAGCATCTGCCGGAAGATCTCTTGTACGTTCCATCTCTTCTGCCAATCCGCCTACCAATTTGCCAACTTCCTCCATCTGTCCTGCAATGACCTGTCTATTCTCCGACATTTTATTTTGTACGCCCATCATCATACGTGCCATCTGCAGATTTTGATTTGTCTCCGAAACAAAACGCTCTAAATGTATGCACTCCCGCAGAAAACGTGCCGGCATTTGTTCGGGCACTAATATCCCCTGTTCCTGTGCTAACAGCAAGGTTCCAAACATCTCTGAGCTTGCAAGCTCCAACTGTCCCATACAATTTTCGCGATTTTCACACCGATCACAGACCTGTTCAGAAATGCCATCCATAAACTCACGCATCTCATGCCTCGTCATACGAAACTGCTTATCTGACTGATTGGCTAATGCTTTGGATAATTTTTGAAACGAATCTGAAAATTCATGGAGTCTGTGCTTCATAAGCTCTTTCCATTCATTGCCACTTTCCATCGGATGCAGATACAATCCCACTAAATACCCTGTAAATGCAAGCAGTATCCAGATCATAATCTCCGTCAAAGATAGCTTTGTAAACGACTCCCGCGGAAATCCCCATAATGCGGCCCCTGCAAGGACCCCCAAACTGATGACCTCCTCTTTGCCCGGTCGCGATTCTCTGGTCCCATGCAGCAAATACACAATACCGCCATGAAAAATTCTTGTGACAGCAAGCATCAATACTGCTTCAAGCGTTGCCAAAAAAATACTTGTTCCACTATACGGAACAAGCAAATACCTTGTTCCCGACATGACCCATGTTGCCGCTGCCAACAAAAAGGCGGCATGTCCCATCTTTACCGTTATCCTCCGCCTTTTCAAAAAGTCTGCAGCCAGCCACAGCGCTAACATTCCGGCCCCATACGCCAACACCGTGTCCAATGCAAATACGGTACTCATCCCCAGTAATATGGTAATGGCAACCGGTAATACGGCTCCACCCTCTGCAAACCCTGCCGCAAAAAAGGCAGGCGCCACCGGATTCATTCCGTAAATAGACACTCTTCCCAGCAAAAAGCCGAGCAACACCTGCACTAACATTTTTTTCTGAATTGTTTTCATTGCACACTACTCCTTATCTTGCCTGATTTTTCGGGATCAGACTGCCTGTCCCGAACAGCGTGAGACAAAGTATAGGAAACAATAGTTGCAAATTTTGTCAAATCTCAGTACCACGAAAAAAAAGAAATCGACACCGCGCCCTTCGAAACGACGCTGCCTCATTTTCTAAGATAAGGGCAACAGAAAAAGCCGGCTCACGCAGAACCGGCTTTCCCTGTTTTGGATCCTATTCCGATCTGCATTTACAAAACACCCCTTTTGCAAATGCTTCACGAAAATCGGTTAATATAAATGAAGGCGTAGAATTCGAAATCATTCAAGATCATTGCTTTCTAATCAGTAAACCCTATACATGATCTTGTTTTTACTTCTCAGGCTTAAATACAATCTCCCCTTTATGTACAAGCCCTAATTTCTCTCTTGCAATCTCCTCCACGTAATCATCTGTCTTAGCATGCTTCTTAAACTCTTTAATCTCAGCTTGCTCATCTTTAAGTTCGGACTTTTGCTCTTTAAGCTGTTCAATCTGCTTCTGATAAGACTTACTTTGTGATTTCAGTGTAGCGGTCTTATATGTAACTGTACCGCACAGTACAAGGCAAAGTACAATGACGCCCGCTAACGTGAACGGACTCAATTTCTTTTTCCTTCGTCGCTTGCCACGACTCGCTGACATCTTACAACCACCTCCACATACTTATCACCGCAGGGAATCATTATAAATAACTACCCCATCAAACAGCATATACATTACCGAACTATATTCTGTGTACAGCTCTTCGCTGACATACCATATATTGTATATCCCTTTTGACAAAAATGCAGACTCGCAATCGTCTGCAAAACCGTACATTTTAAGAAGCTGCTCACTTCTTACTTTGTAGTAATATTATAACTCTTTTATGCGGTTTTCGCAACCCTTTTTCGTGAATAGATCACCATTTTTTGCAAATAAGACAGACCCTTCATTTCTGAAGGGCCTGCCTACTGTGCACGTCACCGCATAACGCTGTGAAATACTGCTTTTTATTGTTCTGCTTTCACATAATCTTTACCATCTGATGTATAAGCAAGATCTACGATCTCAACCTTAACAAAATCCACACCTAAATACGTGTTAGATGTAAGCAGGATGATCGGATCGTTTGCAAGATACTTCGGATTCAAATGAAGTGCCTTACCCTGCCATGCCGTCTTTGCAAGGATTGGCTGGTTGTTCTCATCCAGTTTTGGTAAAGAATCGCTAAATGCCTCACCTTCCTTGCTAAAGTAATTCACTGTGGATGGCAAAGCTGCAATCTGCTCTTTCGTATACTCGCTACCGGATACTGACTCTACCTGCTCATACGTAGACTCATACTTCCACTCAAACGTATCGTCTCCCTGCCACATTCCGTTCGTGTATACAAGCTGCAGCTGTGCAGATTTACTGATCATGTCGTCATGCATGGTAATACGAATACCAGGCTCTTTGATCTGTGACCAGTCACTCTCACCTTTGCCATTGACTAAGTTGTAATGGGCGTGCCAGCGATATGTATCACTGGAAGCTTCCAACTTAAGGCCCGGATAATTGCTGTTGGTCGTTGTACTTAATGTTTCAAACATAGCACCGGTCGTATTTCCGGCCATTGTCATAACACTGTTTTTACCAAATACTTTCTGCAGCTCATCGTAGTTGACAGAACCGGAACCATTGGTGTTACGCATAAAGTTACCATTCCAGGTTGCCACAACAAGCGGATCCTGATTTTCTGCTACCGGATCTTCCGGCTTACCGGTCATTGTAGTAAGCTTCGATGCAGCTTCTTTCAGGGTAACTGTTTTGCCCATAACATCACAGAATACCTGTCCAATATCATCATATACAAAGTATGCATATGCTGCATTGCCGGTTCCCTTACGGTCTACAATACCACCTTCGTCCCACATTACCGGAACTGCACCGTACTTCTGGCAGCTCTGGAAGAACTCCTTGAAGTACTCTGGGATGCCGTCCTTATTCACAGATACACAGCCAAATTCGCCAAAGATCACACCGTAGCCTTTGCTTGTATAGGCTTCTTTGATCGACTCAAAGTCTTCCGCCATCGCTGCATAATCTTCTTCGCTGCCCCAAGTATCCTTAAAAGTAGAAGTTCCCTTTGGGGTTTCATAGGTTGCAGATGTCTTGGCAATACCCCATCCAAGCGGATCGTAATAATGAATGGATACAAACAACTTGGAGATACCATTTTCGCTTACATCGGTAGGCATGGTATACGTGTAATCGTCGTTTGGTTCCGTCGGGTTGTTGGTATATTTGTCACCGGCCTTGTTGGAATACTTATCACCACAGGTCTGATGAAGGTTCGTATCATAACCCGGGATCAAAAGCATACGATAATAGTTGTTGTTCTTTGTTCCATCCGCATTAATACCGGATTTACGAATAATATCAACAAACTTCTGATTGATCTCATTTGTTAATGCATACGTTTCCTTGCGCGTTAAAACGCCCTTGGTACCGCCGGTACCTTTCCAGTTGTCATTTAAGCGCTCACCCAATTCCTCGTTGGCTCCCTCGAAGATCAAACGGTCAGAATAATCAATATAACGATTAGCGATCTGTGTCCACATATCTTCATATTTCTTCCAAGCCTGTGCTCTTACGGACAAGTCCGCATCACCGAACATGCCCCACCACTGACCATCCCAATGGTCGTTGATGATAACATACATTTCCTCGTTCAAGCAGTAATTGATAACTTCTTCAACGCGGTCAAAATATGCTTCATTAATACGATAATATGTACTTCCATCGCTCTGTTTCTCCTGAACCATCATATTGGACCAGGCGATCGGGATACGGATCGTATTGATGCCATAGCGTTTCAAGCCGGAAAATAACTTCTGCGTAGATACCGGGTTGCCGGCATTTGTCTCATAGCCCTTTACCCAATCTGCATCTGTCAAAGCTGCTTTCTCTGCATCTGTCATAGTCTCGATGCTTCCTGCTCCGGTCTGCTCCAAAGAGTTACCGATGTTCCAACCCATTCCCATTGCCGGGGTAATATCCTGCGCAGACAGGTTGGTACGCATCATTCCGTTATCTTTTGTAACTGCTCCATAACGTGATTTGTGCTCTGTTGTCAAGTTGCTGTCAGATACTTCACCGTCAGCCACAACATTAGCCGGCTTCGGATCAGCCTCCGGTGTACGTGCCGGAACCGGTGTCTTCGTTACCGTTGGTGCCTTGGTTGCAACCGGCTTCTTCGTGGTTGCCGGTGCCTTCGTGGTTGCCGGTGCCTTCGTCGTAGTCGGTTTCTTGGTTGCTTTTGCAGCCGCTTTCTTCTTCTTAACGGTAACTTTAGCCTTCAATACTTTTTTGACTGTCTTTTTGCCTTTTTTGTACTTAACAGTTGCCGTTACTGTTGTCTTGCCGGCTTTCATGCCCTTAATCTTACCGGACTTACTTACCTTTGCAATCTTTTTGTTCTTAGATTTCCATGTTACTTTTGCCTTCTTTGGTTTGTTTTTGATGGTTACTTTCTTAGAAGAACCTACCTTAACAACAATAGACTTGCTGCTAATCTTTGGTGCTTTCGCCTTTGCCTTTGCCGCAGATGCGATCGTAGACACGCCGTCAAAAGATAACATCATTGCCAGTGCAAGGATACACACAACTGCTCTTCTCATAAACCTGTTCCGCATAATCATTCCTCCTCTTTTTTCTGCAATTCAAAAACCCTGCTTCGTCCGCACTTTGTCGAACTCCGCAGGGTTCATTATAACATAATTTGCACAAAAAATATAGTAATTTCATAGAATTTTTGTGATGATTTACTAGAATTTTCTCCTGTTTTTCGAGGATTTCTGCCGAGAGAACGCAACGGTGCTGCGCAATTTTAAATATAATACAGGCCAGATTCTCTTCCGTTTGCGAAATATTGCAGCACAACGACGCCGCAATTTCGTTCGTATCGGTGCGAAGATCCGACAAAGCACACGGCGGACCGGCCTGCTAATGCCGACCTCATACAACACGATCCCACTAAGCAGCGCAACCACACCATACCATCTGATCTGTCCATCGTGCATTTTTAAAAATAAAATAAATGCCGGAACACTGGCAGCGCCCCAAAAAAACAGATCTTCCACAGCGATCCACACAGCGCCATGTGGCACCAGCCAACGAAACAAGCGCAAAACATCATATCCGGCCAAGATTGCCATTCCCCCGCACATCATCCACAAAATGAATCGCAGTTGTCCCAGTATCACTTCCGTCATTGAAACATTCTGCTCAGAAAAGAAGCTGCTTTTTTCTGAGTTTCCTCCCTGTCAGAATAAGCAAAACTGTCGATCCGCCCATCAATATCGATTTCTCCCTTCTCCAAAGAAAGGCGATTGACATGCAGCTCATCTCCTTGGATCAGCAGAACGCCCTGTTCCGTCTCCAAATACACTTCCTTGGCGTCAAAAGACAACACATCCCGAACTCCGGATAATACCGCAGACTTGCGTGCATTCAAATATACTTTATGTATCATTCTGGTCTTATCTTCCATTCGTCTTTCTTCCATAATAGGTTTCATTCCTTTCTCAGTCCGCAAACTTTGCTGTGATTTCGCACTTTGCAGCCGGTTTACCAACCACTCTTTATAATGTATGAGGACATGGCTTTATTTATGCTAAGACCGATATGCAGCAAATGTAACCTATGAAATTAATACAATACGATATGATATTTGGAAACATGTTATGCAGGGAATTGATTTAAGATCACAATACCTTATATAACTCTCTTGCCTCATCCTTTTTGTAGGTTTCTTCGATACTCAATACTTCAACCTTAACGACTTTATCACCAAAAGTGATCTCAATAATATCGCCTACTTTTACATTCAGCGATGCTTTGGCAACTTTGCCATTAACCTGAATACGGCCGGCATCACAAGCCTCATTGGCTACCGGGCGGCGTTTGATCAAACGGGAAACTTTTAAATATTTGTCCAGTCTCATATGTTCACTCTCTCCTCTTACAT
>OLFY01004218.1_pt1 | contig 10248 bp, 9 predicted proteins | sample 1605611 | NCBI WGS metagenome assembly OLFY01 (sample SAMEA3888923, study PRJEB22519) | human gut metagenome | biome: human gut; feature: human-associated habitat; material: faeces | place: Denmark | collected 2011
CACACGTACCGGTCTTCGTCGATGCGCGAGATGGACGAGATATGGCCCGTCTGACGATGCTCGGTGAACTCGAGGTAATAGAGGATCGCTCCGGCCGCCGTGATCGCCGCCGGCATCTGCTCGATGCCGAATCCCTTGAGCGACGTAGTGCCGAACTGGGCGAGCAGCTTGTCGCGGGCCGAGTTCTCGGCGAACATCCACGGGTCGAGCCGGTAGGTGTAGTGCTTCGTTCCGAAAGCCTCGGAAAACTCGCTCTCGTATCCTTTCTGATAGATCACTTCCTTAGGGGACAGGTTGGCCAGCAGCTTGTCGACGTAGGGGCTGTCGCCCTCGGCCGCGAAAAACTCGCCGGTCGACAGGTCGAGGAATGCGACGCCGGTGCGCTTGTCCGCGAAGTGCACGGCGGCGAGGAAAGTGTTTTCCTTGCACGACAGGATGTTGTCGCTCAGCGAAATGCCCGGCGTGACGAGTTCGATGACGCCCCGCTTGACGATTTTCTTCGTCGTTTTGGGGTCCTCGAGCTGTTCGCAGATTGCCACGCGCTCCCCGGCGCGGACCAGTTTCGGAAGATAGGTGTCGACGGCATGGTACGGGAAGCCGGCCAGTTCGACGTACGAGGCCGCGCCGTTGGCCCGGCGCGTCAGCGTGATGCCGAGTATCTTGCTGGCCTTGATCGCGTCCTCGCCGAACGTCTCGTAGAAATCGCCCACGCGGAAGAGCAGGATCGCATCGGGGTGAACCGACTTGATCTGGTAGTACTGCTTCATCAGCGGAGTCTCTACATATTTCTTATCCGTACCTGCCATAATCATGCAATAAAATATACAATGTGTAGTGCGAAATAAGTCTTATTCAGACCAATTTCGGGATAGCAAAGATACGAATAAACGAGGGCAATGTCAAATTTATTTGAACATTGCCGAGCGGGAGTATCTTCGACGAAGTCAAAGATACGAAAAGTCGGGCGCAGAAGCAAATTATTTTCAATTTTGCTTGACCCGGACAGAGCATCCGAGGCGAAATCGAAGGCAAAAAGTCAGATCATACCGACCGCAGCGAACATCTTCCGGTAGAACTCCGCCTTCCATTCCACGGACCGGGGATAAGCGCGCGACGACGACGGCATACGGAAGAGCTGCATCCGGCGGCCGGCGTATTCGAACGGTGCGGAACCGCCGACAGCAGGACGCTGGCACCTGAGTTGCCCCACCAATGTTTCGGTCGCCTTCTCGCCCGTCGTCACGACGGCCCGGCATTCGGGCAGGCGATCCAGCAGACCGCACACGTCGGTCGGTCGCACGACTTGCAGGAAGTTGTCCGAGGCGTTGTCCCGAAGGCGGACGACTTCGCTGGCCGTATCGTAGAGCGCCAACCCGACCGTCCGGCAAAAAGCCATGATGCGTTCGCGGTCGAAATGCTTGGGATCGGCCAGGAAATGGGCCTTGTCGCCGAAAAAGAGCAGCCCCATGATCCGCCACATGTCGTTTTGAAGATTGGGGTAGAAGAATTCCATCGACCAGCGCACGCGCTTGGGCGGAAAGCTGCCCAGCATCAGCACGCGCGCGCCGTCGGGCAGGAACGGGGCGAGAGGATGAACCTCCGAAGACGGGTTATTCATAGAATCGGGGATCGAAATTTACCAGATAGAGTTTTTCGGTGGCGCGCGTCAGCGCCGTGTAGAGCCAGCGCAGCATGTCGCGGGTCATCGGTTCGTCGCCGAACAGGCAGCGGTCGACGAAGACCGCCCGCCACTGTCCGCCCTGCGCCTTGTGGCAGGTCACGGCGTAGGCGAACTTCACCTGTACGGCGTTGAAATGCGGATTTTCGCGGATTTCCTTATAACGTTTGATCTTGCTTTTCGTCTCGACATAGTCCTTTTCGACTTCGTAGAAGAGGCGGTTGCTCTCCTCGCGCGTGAGCGACGGCGATTCGGACTTGATGGTATCCAACAGGATTTTGCAACCGATCTCCATGTCGCCGTAATCGGCGAACGAGAGCACGGCGTCGGCGAAATGAAATCCGTAGAAATCCTCGAAGCGACGCAGGCGGACAAGCCGGGCGATGTCGCCGTTGGCGATGAAGTTCATCGCCCCCTGGGCATCCGCCGTCGCATAGTGGTAGTTGTTTTTCACGACCATCAGCATGTCGCCGCTCTCGATCTCCTCTTCGGCACTGAGAATATAACGGCGAATCCCTTCGTTGTAACGATTCGCCCGCTTGTTCGACCGGGTGATGACGATCACCTCGTCGCGGCCGTAACGGTCGAAGGCATCCTGCAACTTTTCCATGAAATCACCGCCCTCTACCGACTCGAAATCAGGGTAGTCCATTTCGAATTTCGGTATTTCGTAGATACGGTTTTCGAGCATGCAGCGCACCAGCGTAGCATTGAACAGAATACCCGACTGCATCTGCTGGCGCACCACCTCGTCCATCAGCCCGTAGACGACTTCGCCGTAGCGCGAAACCGTCGCCGGATCGAGCGCCGGACTGAAATCGCACCCGACGGGAGGCAGCTGCGCGCTGTCGCCGACCAGAATCAACCGGCAACCGCGTCCGCTGCGCACGTAGCTCACCAGGTCTTCCAACAGCGATCCGCTGCCGAACAGTGCACCGTCGCCCGTCGAATCGGAGAGCATCGAGGCTTCGTCCACGATGAAGACGGCACCTTGTTCCCTGTTGAAGTCGAGCGAGAATTTCGATTCGTAATCGGCGTTGGTGCGCTGGCGGTAGATGCGTTTGTGGATCGTAAGCGCCTGCTCCCCGCAGTAGCGGGCGAGCACTTTGGCCGCCCGTCCGGTTGGAGCGAGCAGCACGGGCTTTATTCTTAACTCTTTGAGCGCGGCAACTACCGCGGCGATCAACGTCGTCTTGCCCGTACCGGCAAAACCGTTCAGTACGAAAATCCGCGAAAAATCGTCGTCCGAGAGGTATTCCGATAAATTTTCTATGATTTTTTTTTGACTATTTGTTGCTTCGAAACAAATTTTGGCGTAAATTTGGGTCGCGATTGTCGTGTTAAACATTGCAGCGTTACCTTTTTAAACGGGATACAAACTTAAACAAATAATTGAAATGAAAAAAATCGTTCAACTGATTCTTGCCTTGGTGATCGTAGGTCTGGTATATGTCATCTACGATCAGATTTCGACACCCATCCGTTTTGAAAACGTGAAAAAAGCGAAGGAAGAGGCCGTTATCGAGCGCATCAAGGACATTCGTACCGCCGAACGTGCGTTCAAGTCCAAATACCAGCATTTTACGGGCGATTTCGATACGCTGATCAATTTCGTTCTCAACGATTCGATCGAGGGTCAGCGCCGTATCGTCGACGAGGACGACTCGGTGGCCATGGCACAGCTGAAAAAAGCCGGCAAGAAAAATATCGAAACCTTCACGGTAGCCGTTATCGACACGATCTTCGCACCGAAGAAGCTTTCGCCCGATCAGGTGAAGAATTTCCGCTACATACCGGGAACGAACAAGCAGGCCGAATTCACGATCGCAGCCGGCATGGTTACGACCGAGTCGAAGGTCGTCGTTCCGGTCGTCGAGGTCAAGGCCCCCTACGTGAAGTTCCTCGATACGGTTACGTTCCGTCAGGAAGTGATCAACCTCATCAAGGCTCCGGAGGTCGTCGCCTACGACAAGTATCCCGGAATCAAGTTCGGTTCGATGGAGGGTGCGAACAATGAAGCAGGCAACTGGGAGTAATTCCGCGACTCCTTCGAAAGAGATGTCCATCCGGCTTCGGTCGGGTGGACATTCTTTTCCGAAAGAGCTGCCGGCAGAGTATGCAGCTGCAGACCGCGTCGTATGTTCGGTACTGACGCACAAAACGCTGTTGGTACCGGCCGAGGTCTTCGAACGGGAATCGGCTCCGAACTACCTTTCGCTGGCGGGGCTCGGCTGTGCGGAGACGGAGTGTGCGGTATACAGCGATCCGCAACGGCAGCAGATCGCCGTAATGGCCGTCGACAAGGAGTGCCGCCGTCAATTGGCCGAGACGGCGGGCGATCGGGTGACCTTTACCTCTCCGCTGCTGTTTCAGCCGAAATTTGCGGGACAGGGCGCATGGCTGATCCATACCGACGGGCTGCTCTACATAAAGATTTACGACAACGTGCTGCGGCTGGCCGAAGTGGTGCGGGCGCAGGGGACGGCCGACGTCCTCTATTACCTCGGCCGGCTCGACCGGACGTTTCCGCTCAAAACCTATCCGCTCTGCCTGTCGGGAAGCGACACGCTGGCCCGCCAGTTGCGGAAGTATTTCAGGGATGTACGATGCGAATAATCAGCGGCAGATACAAGGGCAGGGCGATCAACCCTCCGAAGAATTTGCGGGCGCGTCCCACGACGGACTTCGCCAAGGAGAACCTTTTCAACGTCCTGACCAATCTGGTCGATTTCGAACAGTGCGACGTACTCGACCTTTTCTCTGGCACGGGATCGATCAGCTACGAATTCGCTTCGCGCGGCGCACGCAGCGTCACGGCGGTCGAAATCAACGCCGTGCACTACAACTTCATCCGGCAGACGGCGCGGGAGCTGGGATGCGAAACGATCTATCCGGTCAAGGCCAACGCCTTTCTCTACCTGAAAAGCTGCCCGAAACAGTTCGACATCGTCTTCTCCGACGCCCCGTACGATTTGGAAGGCAGCGGGGAAATCGTCCGGCTGGTGCTGGACAACGGGTTGTTGCGCGAAGGCGGTCTGCTGATCTTCGAACACTCCCGTAACATGGATTTTTCGGATCGAGACGCTTTCTGGCAATTAAGAAGTTACGGCAGCGTGCAATTTTCTTTCTTCAAAAAATAAAGGGAAGTATTGTATTTTCGAAAATTTGTACTACCTTTGCATTCGCAATCAGCAAAAGGTGTGTTAGTTCAGCTGGTTAGAATACGTGCCTGTCACGCACGGGGTCAGGGGTTCGAGTCCCCTACACACCGCTTGAAAAGATACCCTGATCTATGGATCAGGGTATTTTTATACCTGTCAATCAAAATTCCGCATCTTCCCGTATCGAAATTCGACATCGCACAGCGCCGGCATCCCCGATACGTCATGTGGTGGCGGGGCACGACGGTTCCGCCGCCGGAAAACAGCAATACCGGTCGAAACGGACGTCGATGTATCAAGGGATTTCGGCGGACAGACTTTCGTCCGATCCCGAACCGGTCAAGCGGAGCGGAATGTTTTTTTCATGCCGCATCCATTCTCTCGACGCAAAAACTTTCTATCTTTGCAATGTGACAAATTTCCGGAAACTGATATTTTTCGCTGTCCTCGCGATTGTCCGTAACGGTATGGCGGCGCCACCCGACACGAACATCGATTCTTTGATCGAATACGCCGCTGCCCAAAGCCGAAAGGGGAACTTCGAAGAAGTGGTCGCTGCCGCCGGCCGCCTGCGCGCCCTCGGACGAATGGGAGACGACAAAGCCCGTTTGTACGGTCTGATCTACACCGGACACGTATTGGCGCGCGAAGTGAACGATTCCGTAAAACTCTATTACGGCAGGGCACGTGATCTGGCCCTCGCAGCGAAGGATTATCGGGCGCTGACCGCGATCGACAACGCGTTGGCCATCTACACTTCGGAGATGGAGATGAACTATCTCGGCGGGCTTTCCTATTTCATGGAAGCGCTCAAATACGCCGAACTGAGTCCCGACAAACAGGCCTATCCGGTCGTGCTCAATAACATCGCGATGGCGCACTACCTGCGCAATGACCCCAATGGGTTGAAGTATTCGCTTCAAGTCGTCGACATCGGAACTGCGAACGGCGATCCGCTGCTCCTCTATTCAGGATCTTTCGTAACGGCTTATATGTACTACTTGCAGGGCGATCCGGCGACGGCTCTCCGGTACATCGAAACGGCGCTCGCCGTCGGCGGAAACTACATCGAGTATGCCGAAGCATACAGCCTCTACGCGAATATACTGGCTGGACTCGGTCGTAAAAGCGAGGCGGAACGCTATTACAAACGTGCCGTCGCCCACGTAGGAAGTGAAAAAAGCAATACGCTGGCTTACCTCAATTATGGAAGTTACCTGATGGCGAACGGTTCGGTCGGTCGGGCCACGTCGGTTCTGGAAAAGGGGCTCGAATTCGTCAACAAGCGCAACAATGCGTTTTACCGCTACCAGCTCTACGAAAAGCTGTCGGAGGCATACGAATTGGCAGGCAGGCCGCAGAGAGCCCTCGACTACTATAAAAAATATCATGCCGAATTCGACAGCATCTTCAATATCGGCCGCGAGCGGGCGATCAACGAACTTCGCGTGCAATATGAATCCGAAAAACAGGAAAAGGAGTTGCGCGGAAAGGAACTAGACCTGCTGCGTGAAAGACAGAAACTGAACATCACGATTTTCACCGTAGCGGTTCTCGTCGGACTGCTCGCTGCGTTGTTCATCGCCTACCGTCGTAAAAATCAGCGCTACCGGCAAATCGTCAGAGCAACACGAACTTATTCAGAAAGAAAAAACGATCAAGGAGCTGTACAGCCAATCGGAGGGAGGCAGGAAATATACCGTCTCCTCGCTTTCGGACGAAAAGGGGCAAGCGCTGTTTTCGGAATTCGAGAAACTGATGCGAACGGAAAAAATCTATCGGAGATCCGATATCACCGTCGATAAGATCGCCGACCGACTCGAAACGAACCGCACCTATTTGTCGAGAGCGATCAACGAGAACAGCGGAATGTCGTTTTCGCAATACATCAACTCGTGCCGCATCGACGAAGCCCGCCACATCCTCTCTGAAACCGATAACGACATACAGATAAAGGCGCTCGCCTACGAGCTGGGGTTCGCAACGCCGGAAACATTTTCCGCGACTTTCAAAAGATCGATCGGGATGCTGCCGACCAAATTCCGGAAAGAGATGAGGCGCATGTACAACGACGCGCAGGAGACGAATTGATCGTCGGCGGGGACGGGATTTCACGCCGCGAAACATCAATTTACGTTTCCCGACGTCGAATCCGTTTGCGCGTTTCCGCACGGCGGTCTAATTTTGTGTCGACAGCATTAAGTTATCCATAATAATTCCGTTTCTGCTATGACGACGCAACTCTTCCTCAAAAGGTTTTTCTTGCTGACAGCGCTTGTCGCTCTGACTTTGCCCCAGGGATGCGGCGACGATGATCCCGTCGATGATCCCGCTTCCAATACGAACACCGAACCGCAGCCTACGCCGGAACCGGAACCAGAACCGGAGCGACATGCCATAGAGTTTGCTCCTTCGTTCTCCGGTGCGACCGACCATTCGCAGATCGGGGTATTCGCCTTCGATACGAGTACGAAGTGGGATGAATGGGCGCAGCCCGACCTCATGCACGACATACGGGTCGAAAAGGATGGGAGCGGCGTCTGGAACTACGATCCGATCGTGTATTGGCCGTCGGACGGATCCTTCGATTTCTCGTTCATGGCCTATGCTCCTTATGCAACGGCATCCAACGGACTTTCGGTCAGCGACGCATCCCATGTCGGAGCTCCCGTTCTGCGCTACGAAATGCCTTCGGCCACCGACTGTCATACCGATATTTGTCTTGCGACTCCGGTTCTGGATATCCGGAATCGCCAAGAAGCGGTCGGATTGGAGTTTCGATCCGTCATGTCGAAAATCGGATTCCGGATCAAAGGACAGGGCAACAAGGTTTCGAACATCGCGGTGCGAGGTATCCAGTGGCAGGGTGAAATCGCATTGAATGCCGACGATCAGGGATCGATGACCTGGACGCAGGTTTTGGACTTCTCGACGACCGAATACCAAGCGAAACTCAACTACGACGAAGGGCATGATTACGTGACCGCCACCGAAACCATGACAGACGTGACGGCAAAAGATGGATATCTCTATCTTATTCCTCAGAATATTACCTACAACGCCCGCATCGTTGTCACCGTCGACGGCGACAAACTCGGCTTTCCCTTCGTAGACATGGCCCAAATACTTCCGGGCAAGGAGTATATCATCGACCTCGAAATTCCGGGAAACAAGTTGCTCGACTATACGGACAACGCCATGCCGGCATTCCTGCTCGCTCCCACGGATGCGGCCGAAGCGGCCAACATCGACTGGAACGATGCGAAAGCGGCATGTGAAGCCTCCGGATATCGGCTGCCCACTTATAACGAAGGGCTGATGACGCTCTTTTACATGAACGGCATCGAGGGCAATAATCTCCGTTTCGCTTCCTACTGGACATCGACCACCTCGCTGGAAGATCCGACCGGAGAAAGCGCAATGGGGTACAACATCATGCCTTGGATGGGGCTTTACATGCCGAAAGCAGGCATAACGGCCGCACGATGCGTCAAAGACGTGCCTGAGGGAGGCAAGAAATATCCCTATGTCGATTCAACGCTTCCCGACGGTCCTGTCATCGTATCGCGTGACAACGACGGCGGTGTGATCCCTTCGGCTTTCAATGTGCTATACGATGCTGAGCGTCCGGTATTCCACGAGAATTGGACCACGACTCCGGATCACGACGGCAACACCGATGCCGATCGGATCTCCCGAAAGCTGCAAGTCGCCAATACGGACGCGACCGCAGGAAAAGTCGTATGGAGCGGATTCTCGTGTCCCGAAGGTTGGCGGAAACCTACCATGATGGAGATGGCGCTTATCTTCACGATGGGCGGAGCGCCCGAAAGTTCCTACGGTGCCGACAATGCGCCCGTAACCGAAACGCCGTTATACAAGGTGGAAGGATTCACTCCGTTGAATGCCGACTACTATTGGGTAGCCAGCATGTCCGCCGGACGTGGCGGCCGAAATCCGGCGACATGGTCATTCGGCCCGACGCCCCGCAGCGGTCTCGGAACCATCGCAGGCCCCGATGCCAACTACGTGCGATGCGTTCGAGACATCGAATAACCGCGGTTGCCAACATACCCGCCCTGCCCGTAACTCCTTCGAGAATCGGGCGGGGCGGTTTGCAAAGCAGCGGAAAATCGACGAAGCACGGATTGGAGCACAAAAATATTTGCATTTTCGAATTTTTGTATTACCTTTGCACTCGCAATGAACAAAACGGTGCGTTAGTTCAGCTGGTTAGAATACGTGCCTGTCACGCACGGGGTCAGGGGTTCGAGTCCCCTACGCACCGCCAGAAGAGACACGGAAGAATTGGATGGAATTCTTCCGTGTCTTTCATTTAGAACGATTCCTAATCCCATCTTGTCTTCCAACATGAAATCCGCAATCCTAAAAAGATACGGCTTTTGTAAGGATTTCTGAGACACTGCTAAATCAACCGAGTCTTATCGCCGGCAGAACGGCTGCCGCCATACCGTCAGCGGGTGGGTGCGACCGACGCCTCGGCGGCATGAAAATTTCGTGCAGGAAACATTCGGCAGGCTCATCGGTTCGCCTTTGCAGGGAACAACTGCCCGTCGGCGTACCGATCAATTCCACGAACACCAACCGGCTCTTGCAGGATTCGAACGAGATCTCAGGATCGGTCAGTTGACCACATCTTTGCCCTGATAATCCGAGAAACGCTGCGAGAGATACTCCGCTTCCCGCTGGCGGCGAAGCTCCCGGTGGAACTCTTCGAGCGCCTCGTTATAACGCCGCGTATGTTCGGCCACGGAGAATTTGAGGATACGGATATAGGAATCGAAAAACCCGGCGAATTCGCTTTTCCGGCATTGCAGACATTCGATCGAGAAGAGAACGGCTTCGGGGCGCAACAGAATTTTGACCATCCGTGTCGAACTCATCACCTCCTGCGCCATACGTGTCATCAACTCGTCGTTCAGCTCCGAACGTTTGCGTCCGAACCCGATATGCAATTCGAAATAGTGCTCTTTGATATGAAGTACATACTTCATGTTGTCGAGCAGAAACAACACGTCGCCGTCGGCATCCTCCTCGGGATCGAGGCCGCGCGCTTTCAGAAACGACAGCACCCAGCGGCGGGAAAGGAGTTGCCGCTTCCGGTATTCGCGGTATCCCGACGCGGTGCCGACACCGATCAGAAGCACGATCGCGGCTCCTCCGAAAACGGCAGCGACCGGCCCCGAACCCGAACAGGCGGCCGCCAACGCCGCCGCTACCAGAAATACGACGGCGAAATGCGCCCGGTATCTTTTGAGCCGCGCACGAAATATTTGAAAACGAGATGCAACCGACTGTTCCATTACAATTCGGGGATTGCTTGCAAATATAGCAAGAACTCGCAAAAAAACGGCAAAATTTGGATAAATAAAGTAAGTGTTTGGTATT
>OLFY01004219.1_pt1 | contig 10248 bp, 10 predicted proteins | sample 1605611 | NCBI WGS metagenome assembly OLFY01 (sample SAMEA3888923, study PRJEB22519) | human gut metagenome | biome: human gut; feature: human-associated habitat; material: faeces | place: Denmark | collected 2011
CGTCTTCCGTAATCAGGGCAAACGCCGGTGCGAGCACATTTCCGTCATCCGAATTCTTGCGGATATTGAAGAGCCATGCGATATCGTCAAGGCTTGATAAGATGTGGACGGACGCATTCTTCTCATCCATCTCGGATCTGAGGCGGATCAGTTTTTCCGTCACAGTCTCACCTGCATATTTCACATCGAGAGTCCAGACTTCTGGTGCCGGAAGGATCGGGCGTTCTTCCCATACTTCCCCGGCAAGGTCATCCCCCACGGAGAGAGTCGCGTGTTTCTTCGCCATCATCGCCTCAAATTTTCTTCCCTGGGCTGCATTGACCACGCGGCCGTCAAAGCCTAAAACTCCGCCTTCCGGCATATGATCCGTCAGGTATTCCTCGATCGTCGGAACGCCTTCCTCTCCCATCGCCATCAGACGTGTGTCCTGGCCTTCCAGCTCTTTCTTCGCCTGGACAAAATATCTTCCGTCTGTCCACATGCCGGAAAAAGCCTGGGTGATCACCATGGTCCCCGCGGAACCTGTGAAGCCGGACAGGAATGCGCGGCATTTGAAATAGTCCTCCACATACTCAGAATCGTGGAAATCGGAAGACGGAACATAGTACGCGTCCACATTTCTCACTTTCATCAGGGTCCTGAGTTCCCTCAAACGTTCATTTGCCATTTTTTTACCTCCATAAGCAGGAAAAGTTACCGCACACATCTTTGTGGACCGTAACTGTTTTCCTGAATATTTAATACCGGTCAGGCTTGCGCCGCCGGGTCGTTCTCATAATAAGTCTGTGCAGATCCGCATCCGCCTGCTGCTTACAGCAGCGGAATTCCCGCCTTCTTCGCCTCCTCACGGACCTCATCCGGCCACAAGGAAGACTGGATCTCACCGATATGGGCTTTTCTTAAGAAGAACATACAGATACGGGACTGTCCGATACCTCCGCCGATGGTGTATGGAAGCTCTCCGTTTAACAATGCCTTCTGGAATGCAAGCTTCTCGCGCTCCTCACAGCCTGCCGCCTTTAACTGCTCGTGCAGGGAGATCTCGTCCACGCGGATACCCATGGAGCTTAACTCAAGGGCAATGTCGAGAACCGGATAGTAGACGATAATATCGCCGTTTAATTTCCAGTCATCATAGTCCGGGGCACGACCATCGTGCTTCTCACCGGATTTCATCTTGTCACCAATCTGCTCAATAAATACCGCACCGTGCAGCTTCGCAATCTTGTACTCGCGCTCCTTCGGTGTGCAATCCGGATACATATCTTCCAGCTCCTGGGTCGTCACAAATGTGATATTTTCCGGAAGATAACGTCCAATGTACTCATACTCATATGCCATATAGTCCTCGGTCACTTTCAGTGCCTTGTAAACCGAACGGACAATGGATTCCAGTGTCTCACGGGTACGATCTTTTTTACTGATGATCTTCTCCCAGTCCCACTGATCCACATAAATGGAATGGATGTTGTCTGTATCCTCATCACGACGGATCGCGCTCATGTCGGTGTAAAGGCCTTCACCTTCCTGAAATCCGTACTCTTTTAATGCCTGACGTTTCCATTTGGCGAGAGAATGTACAATCTCAGCCTTCCGATCTTTCTGCTCCAGAATTCCAAAGGATACCGGGCGCTCTACGCCGTTTAAGTTATCGTTCAGACCAGATTCCGGCAGTACAAAAAGCGGTGCGGACACACGGGTCAGATTGAGCTGTTTTGCCAGTTCTCTCTGAAAAAAGTCCTTGATTTCCTTGATAGCAACCTGTGTTTCTCTCAAATCCAATACCGGTTTATAACCAGCCGGAGTAATTAAATGTTCCATCTGTTACATCCTCTCTTTTTTCCCGGTGCGTGTCCGGATCCCTGCCGCACTGCCGATTTCTGCAGCCGCAGTTCATCCTTTTAGTCAAAGCTTGCAGGCACGCGCCTTTTAAGTCATTTCTTGTTATTGTACTGCATGAAATTTCTACTCAAAGAAACTCACCTGTGGACAATAACCGTTTGGTAGCTATTATATCATTTATATAGGAAAATGGGAACAGGTAAAATAGGAAAATAACTTCTTTAAAATAAATGAAGGTGTTCGCACGCTTTATAAATTCCATCTTCCCCGATCGGTGCCGTCACGTAATCAGCTACTTTTTTAAGCGCATCCACTGCATTTCCCATCGCCACGCCGATGCCGGCTTCCTGCACAACCTCAATATCATTCATGCTGTCGCCAAATGCCACTGTATCGGAGAGATCTTCTTTTTCTCCAAAATACACCGCCAGCCTGCGGAGTCCGTCCGCCTTGGAATTGCCTTTCTCGACCACATCCGCGCCATGTCCGCTCGCAAACATCGGCAATTTCAGGGTCGGAAATTCCCGTTCCATCTCCTTCACCTGTTCACGGCTGCCGACAAACGCCAGTGTCCGGACCGGCATCGTGAGCATCTTCCACGGATCCTGGAACTGCCGCCCGCAGCTTCCCCAGAAGCGGATATCATTAGCCGCAATGATCTCCGGATGGATATAGTAATCTTCATCCCCCACCGTCATGCCGATTCCGAATCCCTTTTCATCGCAGAAACTCAGCACCCGGCGCAGGAGTTTCGGATCAAAGATGTGCTCAAACAGCAGCTTATCTCCCACTGTGATCTTCGTCCCGTTCATATGTACAATCGCATCCGGACGGACGATGTCCCGGTACGATGTACTGTAATAATTATCCATATCGCGTCCCGTTGCCAGCACAATCTTGTACTTCGGGCGCAGCTTTTCAATCGCCTCCAGCGCACTCGGTGTGATCTGATCCGTCCGGTGGTCTAAGAGGGTCATGTCTAGGTCAAAACTTATCATGATGTTCTCCTTGGGGTTGGTTACTACAAAAGGTCACAGCCGAAGACTCTGCTATGACCTTTTCTTTTAATTATCCACGTTTTCATCATACCATTTTTCAAATTTGGAGTCAATATTGGGAAAATATTCATTCTATTGATCCATTCCATTGATTCGTAAAATTCCACTCAACCATCAAAATTACATCAAAAAGCAAACATCCGGCAGCGAAAATTTAGAAGTCATAGTTGATTTTTGATGTAATTTTGATATAATGATACGCATATAATACTTCAACAAATGGCGGTATATGTCAGCTGAAAATTTGGCAAAGTGCAGCTATGATTTATTTTCGGGGTATGGCGTAGCTTGGTAGCGCGCTCGGCTGGGGGCCGAGAGGTCGCAGGTTCAAATCCTGTTGCCCCGATTTTTAGCGTATTCTTAGAGTTCTTAATAACGGAAGGGAAGAAAGCCGGGCAGTTCTCACCGCCCGGCTTTCTTCCTCTCAGTTCACACCTCATGCAAGCTGAATCTCCATCTCTAATTTCCGCAGCCACAGCCGCCATTATTACTGCAGCCGCAGCCAGACTGGCTGTCTCTTCCTGCATCGTAGCCATCCCGGTAGCCGATGGCATAACCATCGTTGAAACCTCTCCGATAGGAATTTCTTCCGTTATTTCCACAGCTATTCCAGCCCCATCCATTGTTTCCGCAGCCGCCGCATCCTCCGCAGTGTCCACAACCATTACCCCAAGACCAACACATATGATAATCTCCTTTTCATTTTTCATTGATACTATATCATATGCCTGTCAACGCAAAGTGTGTCCCACTTCCCCGGAAGCCACACTGTCAGCCGTTTCAAGCATCTGTCCCAAAACAAGCCACCAGCCATTTTCTCTGCATCATGGCAGCAAAAATGGGCGCATGCCAGACACATCACGCCCACTTTTATCTACTTACACCCGGAAGTTCCGGCTCTTAAACACATACACATGTGCGAACAGTGTCACCAGCACAACTGCCGCCAGCACCAGATCGCCCGTACCGCCGCCCAGATGAAACGCCATGCCAAACAGCGACAGCGTATCAATCGCAAACAGCCATTTTTCAACTGCATACACCTTTTTCAGGTTATATTTCTTCGGATCGATCGAATCCGATATAAAAATCAGGAAATCTTTGCCGCAGAACAAATCAATTGTCTCTGCCAGTCCCAGACACCCCGTCAAAAAGAACAGTATATCCATCCGTATTCTCCTCCCCTAGAACCGTTTCCAGGTTTCCCTTGAAAACAGCAGAAGTAGCGGAAATATTTCCAGACGTCCTGCCAGCATATCAAAGATTAAAACCACTTTTGAGAAATTACTGAAAAACCCAAAGTTTCCGGTCGGTCCGACCAGCGCCAGACCCGGTCCGATATTATTAAACGTAGCCGTAACCGCCGTAAAATTCGTCACCAGATCGTATTCATCCAGAGAAATCAATAGAACAGATACCGCAAAAATGAGCACATACGCAACCATAAACACATTCGTCGAGCGCACAACCTCATGCTCTACGATCTTTCCATCCATTTTTATCTTCTCCACTACACTCGGATGCAGGTACTGCTTCAGTTCCTTTTTTACCGATTTAAGCAGAATCAAGACGCGCGACACCTTGATACCGCCGCCTGTACTGCCCGCGCAGGCGCCGATAAACATCAAAAGTACCATGATCGTTCTTGAAAGCTGCGGCCATTTATCAAAATCCACCGTGGCGTAACCGGTCGTCGTGATAACCGAACCGACCTGGAATGCCGCATCCTGGAATGCCTGCAGTGCATTGCCGCAGAGTGATACCGTATTGACTGTAATGATGCCAACCGCCGATGCAATGATTAGAAAATATGCCCGCACCTCCTGCATTTTAAAGGCCTGTCCTATTTTTCGCATCAGCAGGAAGAAGTAAAAGTTAAAATTCACTCCGAACAGAATCATAAACACCGTCACGACATTTTTCTGAAATGCCGTGTAGCTCGCCAGACTATCATTCCGGATTGCAAAACCACCCGTACCTGCTGTTCCGACCGTGATCGTGATCGCGTCGAAAATCGGCATTTTCCCAAGAATCAGAATCACAGCCTCGAGGATCGTCATTCCCAGGTAAATCTGGTATAACAGCTTCGCCGTCATCTGGACCTTCGGAACGAGACGGCTCACGATCGGTCCTGGGCTCTCCGCCTTCATCAAATTCATATGGGAACCGCCCACCATCGGCAGGACACTCAGAAGGAATACCAGAACGCCCATACCGCCAATCCAGTGCGTAAAACTCCGCCAGAATAATAAGCAGTTCGGCAGCTGCTCCACACTGCTCAGAATACTTGCACCGGTCGTCGTAAAGCCCGATACCGTCTCAAACAGGGCGTCGATCGGATTCGGAATATAGCCGCTTAATACAAACGGCGCTGCTCCCATCACACTGAGTAAAACCCAGCTTAGAGAAACCGCCACAAAGCTCTCCGCCACATAAAAGATCTGATTTTTAGGTTTTCGGCGTACCAGAAGCATACCAACCATCAGGCATACTGCCATCGTTGCCAGAAAGCACCATACCTCCGACTCATGGTAAATCAGTGCCACTGCCGTCGGAAGCGCCATAAAAGCCGCCTCAAAATTCAGGATCCAGCCTATGATATAAAATACAATCGAATAATTCATCTATGCCGCCTACTTTCTCAGGATGTCACGGATATCCCGCAGACCTTTCTGACTCGTCAGGACAATCACTGTATCGCCCTGCTGGATGCAGTCCTGTCCACGCGCGATCTTGATATTGCCACCGCGGTTGATGCATCCGATCAGCAGGTTGCTCTTGAGATTCAAATTCATCAGCGGAATGCCCGTCACTTCCGACTCCTCGCGGATCACAAACTCCAGCGCCTCCGCCCGACCGTCGAGAATATGGTACAACGTCTCCACATTGCTGCCGATCGTATTCTGCATCGCGCGCACATACTGTAAAATGTAGTCCGCCGTGATGTATTTCGGATAAATCAGACTTCCCAGGTCCAGCTTGCTGATCAGCTCGTCAAAGGCGATCCGGTTAACCTTCGTCACCAGCTTCGCGCTGGAATTTTCCTTCGCATACAGCGCAAGGAAGACATTTTCCTCATCCATATTCGTCAGGGTGACAAATGCCTCCGCCGTCATCAACCCCTCTTCCAGAAGAAGCTGCCGATCCGTTCCGTCGCCGTTGAGGATCAACGCATCGTCCAGAAGCTCTGTCAGAACCTCGCAGCGCGCTTTATCTTTCTCCACAATTTTAACCCGGATCTTCATCGCCGCCAAAAGTTTCGCCAGATAATAAGCAATCGTACCGCCTCCGACAATCATCGTATTTCTGACCTGGTTTGTCTGGATGCCGATCTTGCGGAAAAATTCTGCCGAATTTGCCGGGGAGGCGATAATCGACACCATATCCCCGTTTTTAATCACAAATTTACCATCCGGGATCGCCACCTCATCGCCGCGCTCAACACCGCCGATCAGGACATCGCAGCGGAATTGGCTGTCAATATCCATGACCGAAAGCCCGTCCAGCTTAAACTCCGGTTTTACCTTAAATTTCAGAAGCTCTACCTTTCCCTTGGCAAATGGATCGATCTTGATCGCTGACGGGAAGCGCAGAATTCTCGAAATCTCCGTCGCCGCCGCATATTCCGGGTTGATAATCATGGAAATTCCCAGCTGCTGCTTGATAAAGGTAAGCTCATTGCTGTAAATCGGATTCCGCACACGCGCAATCGTGTGGCAATGCCCCACTTTTCTCGCAATCAGGCAGCAGAGAAGGTTCATCTCATCCGACCCTGTCACGGCAATCAGCATGTCCGCCGTCTGCACACCTGCCTCGATCTGCATGGAAATGCTGGCACCATTTCCCACCAGCTTGATCGCATCGATATCATCTGACACCCGCTGCATTCGCTCCGCAGACGTATCGATCATCACCACATTGTAATCCTCCCGGACAAGCTGCTCCGCCAGCGTCGTACCAACCTTGCCGCATCCGATAATGATTATATCCATAATTTCCTCCGTTATTTTCTGTTTATCCGCCATACCGATACAGAAAATCTCTATTTTATATACAAAATAAAAAATGTGCCTTAACACTTTCCTATGACGGAAAAAGGGTGCCTGAAAACCGCGCCCTAATCCATACGGAATTATTATAACACCTTCTGCGAGTTTTTGAAATATAAATTGTGTTAAGAGGGCATTTTGTGGGTGTTTTGAATATATTTGTCTCTTTCGATCCCAAAAGTGCCTACCCATGTACAGTAACTTTCCTCCCTTTTTGGCAAGATAAATTTCTTGACTTTTTCAGAAAAAACAGTATACTTAATATATATTTGCAGATATGGTTCATCGGTAGAACGCTAGCTTCCCAAGCTGGAAAGGCGGGTTCGATTCCCGTTATCTGCTTTTTTTTATGGATGCGGAAACCCTTGTAAATGCTGGATTTTTCCTTTATTTACAAGGGTTTTTGGTGTTTTTGGCGCATCTACCACGAAAGCATATTTCAGTATAAAGGCCCCCTTTTTCTGGGGAAATATCACACGAAAAAAGGGCTGTTTTTCCTTTATTTTCAAGGAATGACAGCCCCTTATTATGCGCTTATATTGTGTTTTTCATCATATTTTATCGTATATGTCCATCCTCTGCTATCCGATCTGCGGTAATCATCCAGCCATCCGAATCAAACGCATACGCCTGCCCGTCAATCTGGCAGACTGCATCGTGCCGGTAGGTGTACCCACTCAGCAGATACCACCAGCGCCCGTCCTGGCACACCCAGCCAGTAAGATACTTGCCAGACACCCAGCCGTCCGCAGTCTGGATCCACGGATCGCTGTCGGCAAAACATTTATTAATTGGCTGCACACGCTGATCCTTGATGTAGCGCTTGCCTGTGTCTGTACCTTTTGGAGTTGTTCGTATGATAAGTGAGGACACAGTGACTCTCAACCCGCGTATGCCGCTCTTAATTTCTTTAAGATCGGTGATCACCGTTTTTGACTGGTCTGGTACCGTGCTGTTCTCCGCCGCCCAGGTCTTTTTAAACGCCTCAAATGTCCCATATTTCTGTTTCAAAATCCCAGTACCGCTGCCCCAATCCGGCAAATATACGTGTGGCTTGTCTACGATGCTTTTCCAATCGCCGCCCCATCCAAGCCCCAGATTTTTGGCAAGCTCTCCGACTTTCTTAAAATAATCTCCAGACTCATTATAGGCGCCTTTTCCATCTGCCCGGTAGAAATCCGCTGCAATGCCCCATTGGTGCTGGCTGCTATAGCTGCTGCCCCTAGCATTCGTGACAATACTGCCCGGCTGAGTCCGCCCTTGTGCATACAAAGCGTCCTGTTCGGCGACGCTCCGGAAAGATTCCCCGATTTTAATCGGCAAACCTGCACCAACACACTTATCAATGAGCTGCGCAGTCAGCGCCTGGAGACGCGGATGGCATAATGTGATATCTCTCATAGATTTGTCCTCTTTTCTTTATGATATGAAAAAATATGAAATTTTGTTTTCCGGGGTATCTTGCAAAGAATTTTCGCATATGCTATAATGCCGATAGGCTAAGAGATAGTAGTTGTCCATCACAGGCAACGACAAAACCCCCAAGGATCGCGACTCCTTGGGGGTTTTTATTCCTTCTATCGGCTTTCGTCGATTTTCCCCTATTGTTGCGATGCCGCAACGGCAGCCATGCCCCAAACTGCCGCGGGAGATAGTCGGATCGCCTCCTTCTACTCTTCTTTTCCTGACTGCTTAAAAATCTGGTTTACATACGTAGACAATCCCGCCACAAGGACGCCCTGTGTAAGTGCCGTGAAAACTGCCAGCGCGATATCCTGACCACTGCCGCAGGCACAGGTGGCGAACACATAGATGGCACAAATCGCAACGCCAATCAGCCCATTAATGAGTGGGATGTATTTGTCTTTCACTGTCTCGCTCTGCTTCAGCCACATCCCAATAAAGTACAGCACTACTGCTACCACAAGTAATTCCGGCTTTACATAATCTTTAATCTGCATACCTTATCCCTCCATCTGCTTTTCCAAATCTGCGATCCGATGGTTTGCCACCCGGATCTGTTCCTGCATCACTGCCTCGGTCTCCTCTAATTTATATGTACGCTCAATTACTGTATGAAAGCAATTATGAATGATGAAGTCATGGAACGACTGATTGATACGCTGATGTAGTTGCAGAAGAAAGAAAGCACCGATCTGCCTCTTTTGAAAAAGCAGCTTGCAGAAACGGAAAAAGGTATTAACAATATGCTCAATGCCATTCAAACAGGGATTTTTACTCCGTCCACCAAGCAAAGACTGATTGACAGTTTTGTAAATGCGGTGTATCTTTATGAGGACAAGATAATCCTTACTTTCAACTATAAGGACGGTTCTAAGACCATCACACTGGCGGAGATTGAGGGTTCGGACTTATCCGTACTCGGTGCTGGTTTGAAAACCTCCGTAAAGAATGAATTTGACATTGTTTACGGAGGTTTTTGTTTTATCCCTTCGCTTTCACTTTATCAAACTCTGGGTTAAACGTATAGAAATTACGACTGCTCAGGTGATCCTGTACATTTCTTAAAGCTTCACCAAACCGCTGAAAATGTACAATCTCCCGCTCGCGCAGAAAACGGATCGGATCGCATACTTCCGGATCTTTGACCACGCGGAGAATATTGTCGTAGGTTGTGCGGGCTTTCTGCTCTGCTGCAATCTTATAAGAACAACTTTTCATTAAAAGTTCCAGTGAATTTCAATGGGAACGTCCCTTGTTCCCGGAATACGCTTGCCGACAGATATATAATCAATCAGCGTTTCCACAATCTCGCGGGTAAGGTGTTCCAAGTTGGTGTATTGTTCAATCAGTTCGCGGCGATTATCACCCGCCGCAATTTTTTCTTCGATTTCGGCTAACTGCTTTCCTCCGTCAGCAATTACACGTTCCAAACGTTCACGCTCTGTGGTAAAATCTTTAGACATTTCTACATAATCGCTTTCAGAGATTAAGCCCTTGACCTTATCCATGTAAAGCTCCCGAATACCTTTTGAATACTCTGCAATCTTTTTTTCATAGACTGCAATATCGGAGAGTAGACGGGCTTTCTGCTCCTGCAAGTTATCGCAAAATTCAATGTTTTGTTCTAACTCGTCTTTGTCAAGATAATCGGTTGCTAAACGGTTAAGCTCATCTATTACAAGCCTTTCCAATTTATCAACAGAGATAAAAGAGCCGATACAAGCGTCCTTTGCCACATGGCGGTTGGAGCATTGTAAATAATGTTTGCTTCCGCGCCCCGGTGCAGACTTTGATGAACGCATGGTGTAACCGCAGTTAGCGCACCGGGCTTTTCT
>OLFY01004224.1_pt1 | contig 10232 bp, 9 predicted proteins | sample 1605611 | NCBI WGS metagenome assembly OLFY01 (sample SAMEA3888923, study PRJEB22519) | human gut metagenome | biome: human gut; feature: human-associated habitat; material: faeces | place: Denmark | collected 2011
GCGTATACCACTTGATCTTGCCGGAACGCCAAGCATCCAGCACCAATATTCCTAACACAATAACAACAGCCAAGATCACTTTTTTCGATGATTTTTTCACTGCAATAACCATTTCCTTCCCATGCTGCAATTTTCTTTGCTGCAATCTGCTGCTTTGGATCATTACTTCGAAGCTAACAATTTTTCAAAAACTTTATCTGCCACATTTTTATCAACGAGGAAATGACATTGTCCATCCACTTTGATCCGATAAAAATTCACACCATCGTATGGCAGAAATTCCAGTTTCAATGTACGGTCATCTGTTTTGATCGTGATCATTCCCACCGACTTATTCCCGGTAACTTTTTGTTTATCGGAAATCGGACGGCGATAAACAAGATTTCCAAAGACGGTTTGATAGGTTGTTCGGAATGTTTCCTGATCTACCGATTTGCCATCTAATTTAACATAGTAATCATATACTTTGCTATTGTCCTCAGAGATCGCATTTTTCACCTCTTTTTTGGTCATTACGATCTTATGCGTCTTTCCATTCTGGGTCAACGTGATCTCCTGCAATGTATCCACATTTGTTTTATGCGGCGTATTACACAACATATTCATCGGCGTCACCGCTACAATTCCATCAATTGTCTCAGCAGACATACGATAAATACCTTTTTCTCCCTGAATACTCACGTAATAATTATCGCCGCTTTTGTCTTTTTTGCCAACCGAAAACTGATAAACATGATCGGTCTTTTTCTGCTTGCTTTCATCCGTCGTGGTGTTTTGATCGGTCGAGTCACCCTCTACGGTATAGTAGGACACATCAACAACATATGATGGTTTATCCAATCCATATTTTTTCTTGTCAGAAGATGTCGCTTTGTAAGTCACACCATCTTTGCAAGAAAGGCTTGCCAAACCGCTAAACTGATTCTGAAGTACACTGGCGCTTCCCGGCATCGTCTTACCATATACCGGTGTAATATCCCAGCCTTCGTAATCCTTATACTGCGCACGATTCTTGTTGTAAACTGCCTCGAAAGTCTCTCCCTTAGATGGCGTAACCTTAAACGCAGTTACATAAGAAGCATTGATATCCGGCTGCTCCGGCAACTCCATCATCTCCTGTTTCGTATAACTCAGGCTATCAGTTATATTAGATGGTATTGCATATATTTTGTTTTTATTCCCACAATATGCATAATATCCTTCTGCAGCAACCGATTCCATACCGATCGTCAGCGTTTTTGTCGTTCCGGCTCTGTCTTTCAGCTCGATCTGATAGGAAGGTTTATCCAGCTGATACTGTGAAATATCCTCCGGATCCGAAACTACCAGTTTCGGCTACCTCATCTAAGATATCGTTGATCTTCTCCTGATCGATCGGATATTGGTTATCCTTAGCATCTTTCCACACACCGTTTTCTTTGGTATAAGTCATGTCCGCTTTGTCGGACACCACATGCATGCTTACCAGATCATCCGCCTTCAACGAATATAACGTGATCTCTTTATCTTCTTGTGCCGCTTCTTTGGCAGCCTTCTTTTTTTGATGTACTCCGGCTCCATAGTACCCAATTCCTGCCGCCACCAGAAGGACACAAAGGATCACGATGGTCATTGTTTGTTTTTTCTTTTTTGACACAATAATCACTCATTTCTTTGATATTTTACGTATTATTTTTTTCGACGCATCATCCATATTACAAAACCACAAAGCAGGCATGCAAGTGGAAGCAATATGATCAACACAGCAGCCCATACTAATTGCATTACAGGAGTAAGGCTCACACTGGATACTCCAAGACTCTTGGCATCAATTGCAACTTTATCTTCTTTCGTAGTAAGCATCGAATTAACCGCTGATTTCAGCAAAGATGTATTCTCTAGCTGGCCACTGGAAGCATATTTCTCATCAAATGTAGAGGCAGATGCATATGCCACAATTTTCGTTTCCTTATCATTGTCTAACTTCTCTGTTGCAGAAATTCCTGCGTAGAATGGTCCCGCTACATCTCCATTTTCCTTCTCGGAGCTTCCACTAGACGGATCCACTTTCAAATAAGAACTATCTGATGTTTTAAGCAACTGTTTCATTGTCAAAGAACTACGGATCTCAGACATAACATTCATACCTACCGCATTTGGCATGATAATATATCCCTGCAGATCACCTAGCATCTCGGAAGCATCTGTTCCCAGTTCCGGTACAATAAAGTTTGGATAGTAATAATACTTACCGGAGGTCTCGCAAATAATCCCCTGCTTGCTCTGAATGCCATAATACTCTAATACTTCTTCCAGATTTGTCATTTTCTCTGTTGTATAACTCAGGTTGATAATGGCATTACCACCGGCTTTCAGATAATCAAGAACGATCTTCTTCTCATTATCCGCCAGATCTGATGTCGGGCCATTGATCATCAAAATATTACAGTCGTCCGGAATCTTTTCGGCAGTCAATAACTCTAAATCTGCCGTCTCCACATTCATCTTGGCAAATGCCTTTGTCAACGTATCCGGCAAAGCCACCTCTGAATGACCGGTTGCGACATACATTTTTGTTGTACTGCCGGATAAAACATTCTGAATTGCTGAGGTTAGCTGCCCCTCCGCATCTAAATAGTAGTTCGAATTAGAACTGCTGCTATAAGAGCCGGAATAATCCTGCTCCGAATAATACATTTCCGATCCACTTACCAATTTAGCTGTCTTGTCGGCATCTACTGCGACAATAACGTCATTGGAAGATACATCGTCTGTAATGTCATACTTCGAAGCAAACGCCGGATTAGCTACCGGGTCAACTTTCTTAATAGAAATATGTTTGGAAGCTTTTTTGTACTGCTTCAACACATTTTCGATATATTCATTTTCACTGCCACTGGATACCATATAATAAAACGTGATATCTTTCCGGCTGTTCTTTAAGATCTTTTTCGTCTCTTTGGAAAGCGTAAACAGATTGCCCTTGCTTAAATCGGTGGACAGATCCAGCTTTCCAACAACCAGATTTAATACGATCACAAGTGCAATGACTAATACTGTAACTACCGAACTATAGGCACCCGACTTAAACTGTCCCGTCTGAAAAGACTTCTTAATACTACCACTTTTCTTGGGAGCTTTTGGGGTTGTTGTCTCCGTTGTTGCGGCTTCCTTATTTTCGTTATTTTCTATACTCACGATTCGAAACCTCCTTCTTAGTTAAATCTCTTCTTTTTGATGATCTGTACGGTCAAGAATACGAACAAAAATGATACGCTGATGTAATAAACAATGGCATCATATTTCAAAATACCCAGTTCAAAATCCGAGTAACGGCTCGTAATCGCAAAAGCATCTGCAACCTTAGATAAAAGGTTCTCATATACTGCAGATTTTGCAATATAAATTCCCCATACAACTACTTCACCGATCACCGCTAAGATCGCAGTAACCGTAATATTTTTCATCATGTTATATGCGATAACACAAACCACGATCCACGCAACTGTTAAGATCAGTGCCTGGGAGAGCGCGTCCGTAGGAAGCATGCTTGCAATACTTGTAAGCATGTTGCTAAGAAGCAATACAATAAATGACACAACCGCTGCGATCACCTGACTTTCTGTCAAGGAAGAGATAAACAAGCCAACAGCAATGTTTGCTGCACCTAACAGATAAAAACCGATCAAACTGCTGTATGCTAAAGACAGTCTGACATCCTGACCATACATATGGATCAATAATGGATACAGTGCGATCACTAAAATGGCAATCGTAAACAAGATCATAACCGCAATATATTTTCCAAGGATTACTTTAGTTAAAGAAATCGGTGATGTATATAATAACTGATCTGTCTTTTGTTTCTTTTCTTCCGCAACAATTCGCATTGTCAATATCGGGATTAAGATTACAAAAATAAATGTCATATTTCCCAAAGTCATTTCAAAGTTACCAATTCCCTGGCTTAAATTGCCCGCCCAGGTATACAATCCCACAATAGCCAGAAAGAATGCAAGAAACACAAATCCGACCATTGAATAAAAATACTGTTTTAATTCTTTTTTTATTATGGCAAACATCTATTCTTCCTCCTTTTGCTGCTCTTGTGTCGCAGATGCACTTTCGACTGTCTGCGTTTGTGCTTCCTGTGCAGTTTCTTCTGCTTTGGCAGCCTGCTTTTTCGTTTTTTTGCCGCCATACTGTCTGGAACCACCTCGTGTCAAAGCCAAGAACGCATCTTCCAAAGATGCAGCCAAAGGATGCAGCTCATAGATTGGGCAATCCGCTTTAACCATTGCATAGAATATATCTTCTCTAATTTCTGCACCCGGAGTCATATACAAGGTAAGACCTAACGTTCCCTCCTCATTCTTGGTGTCGTATTTGACATCACGAATGCCCGGAACAGTACGAAGTGCCGTCTTAATCTTATCTTTGGTTCCTTTTGCCACCAAATGAATACCGTTCTTTTCGACCATTTCACGTGTAAGATTATCCGGTGTATCCTTGGCGATCATATGACCTTCATTAATAACAATGATCTCATCGCACACTGCAGAAATCTCCTGCATGATATGTGAACTCAACAAAATTGTATGGTGATGACTCAGATCTCGGATCAGCTCTCTCATCTCAATGATCTGCTTTGGATCCAAACCAACGGTTGGCTCATCTAAGATCAAGATTTCCGGATCACCAAGCATTGCTGCTGCAAGACCTACTCTTTGTTTATATCCTTTGGACAGATTCTTGATCAGACGTTCCGAAACATCCAATGTACCGGTACGTCCCATAATTTTGTGTACCGTTACATCTCTTTTTGCTCTTTCGACCTTCTTTAACTCTGCTACAAAGGTTAAATATTCTCTAACCCGCAGATCCGGATAAAGCGGTGGTATCTCTGGCAGATAACCAATATGTTTCTTTGCCTTCTCCGGTTCCTCATTCACATCGATACCATTTACCAGTACCTCTCCGGATGTCGGTGCGATATATCCGGTAATAATATTCATCGTCGTTGATTTTCCTGCACCGTTTGGTCCCAGAAAACCGATGACTTTACCTGTCTCAACCGTAAACGAAAGATCATCTACAGCAGCGTGATCACCATATTTCTTGACCAGATTTTTAACTTCAATCACTGTTCTTTCCTCCTACAATTTAGACACCTTACTAAAGGCATCTTATTCCTTGTGCGATAGTATAGCAAATTAATGTCAAAATTCTGTGAACAGAAGCAACACAATTAGAAAACATTCTCGCAGTCCTTTTTGTGTTATAGGAAACGAGAGGTTTCCTATAAAGGTTAGGGTGTCAAAAGTCCATTTTCATGACGGAGATATTTTTTTGAAGATTTGCGCTACAATATCTTGAGGCGATGCGGCGCATCGTTGATAGATATTGTGGTCAAAGATTCGAGAAAATAGCCCGTCAGGGAAATTCAGACCTTTTGACACCCTAATCCTATAAAGTAAAAAAGGACTGCTGCATCACATAACTGCCTACAGCAATCCTTTCTCATTTATCCGACTATTATTAGTTGCATTTCTCCGGCTCCGGATAATCCACGCCGAAAGTATCAACGGTCACTTCGATGATCATCTGTGGCTCTACCGGTCTGTCGCCAGCATCCGTAGCTACTGTAGCGATCGCATCAACAACATCCTGTCCCTCGGTCACTTTACCAAAAGCTGCATAGGCACCGTCCAAATGAGGTGCATCTTTATGCATGATAAAGAACTGGGATCCTGCTGAGTTTGGCATCATGGAACGAGCCATGGAAAGCACTCCTGCTGTATGCTTCAGGTTATTCTCATAACCGTTCTGTGCAAACTCACCGCGGATATGGTATCCCGGTCCACCGGTTCCAATACCATCCGGATCTCCACCCTGGATCATAAAGCCATTGATTACACGATGGAAGATCAATCCATTGTAAAATCCCTTATTGATCAAAGAGATAAAATTGTTGACTGTGATCGGAGCAACCTCCGGATATAACTCTGCCGTGATCGTTCCTGCTGTCGTTTTCATCGTAATAACTGGATTTGTTGCCATAATAATTCTCCATTCCCCCGACATCCATAAATACCGGACTGTCAAGTATAGTATTTAATTTTTTGTAGAAAAAATAGAGGCAATGTACCCATTGCCTCCACGTATGTATCCATTAGCCAATTACTTTCTTAACTGCCTCTAATACACGATCTGCCTGAAATGGTTTAACAATAAAGTCCTTCGCACCATTCTGAATTGCTTCAATTACCATTGCCTGCTGTCCCATTGCAGAGCACATAATAACATTAGCACCTGCGTCAGCCTCTTTGATCTTCTTCAATGCCTGAATACCATCCATCTCCGGCATTGTGATATCAAGCGTAACTAAATCCGGTTTTAACTCCGCATACTTCTGTACTGCTACGACACCATTTTCTGCTTCCCCTACTACATTATAACCACCTTTTGTCAAGATATCCTTAACCATCATACGCATGAAGGCAGCATCATCTACGATTAAAATATTATTGCCCATGATCATTCTCCCTTACATTTATAGTATCTACTTCATTCTATGTTGAATATCTAAATCTGCACTACTCAACAAACTACCTATTCATTATATCTGCTTTCCCTGTATCTGTCAAGGAAAACAGACCCGGAAAGTCATCCTTTCAAGAAATGAAATTTCCTACCCTGCCATTAAAAATACTTTGGATTGCCCCATAAATTTCGACGGCGAAGATCAATATATTCACTATACGCCCGGTCTAATATCTGCTTTTCATTAGAAAACTTTAACAGATGATAAGCCTCGTGAAACTTATAATATCCGGAATCCACAAAATATTCTTCCTGTTGCGGTCTACTGTAATAACTGTCTGCCATCATCAAGTACCAATGTACATCTTTGACAACAGTGTCTCCTGCCGCAGTAAACGAATACTGGCTCTTTCCAACGTAGCTGATGATACTGGCATCAGCACCACTCTCTTCCTTTACTTCACGGAGTGCCGTTTCTTTATACTCTTCGCCAAGTTCCACAGTCCCTTTCGGCAGAACCCATCCTTCGTAACGATTTCTGTAATTCTTGTACAAAAGCAATATCTTGCCTCTGTGTATCACCACACCGCCACAACTGGTTGCTTCTATCATTGCATTTCCTCCTTCGTGCGGTTACTTTTCTTGCGTATAGTATACTATCATTCTACCATAAATGCAATGCTAACCATTATTTCGAAAGGTACTCCCGAAACATCTTTTTTGCAATCGGAACCGCGTATTTTCCGCCGGTTCCGGCACCTTCCACAACAATACTGACAACTAATTTTGGATGATTACTCGGTGCAAATCCGACAAACCATGCATGTGTTGTACCATCCGAATCCGCCTCCGCAGAACCGGTCTTTCCTGCCACCTGATACGCAGATGTCTTTAGCAGCGTTCCCGTTCCTTCATTTACCACTTTTTCCATCATTCCGGTCATTGCTTCCGTAACCCATTCATCCACGAGTTTTCCCTGTGACTTCGGCTTATACTGCTTAACGATACGTCCATCCGCACTTTCTACACGGTCTACCACATATGGTTTCATCATCTCGCCACCGTTTGCAACCATCGCAGTGATCATTGCGTTTTCTAATGGCGTGATCAACGTCTTACCCTGTCCGATCGCTGTCTGCGTCACTTCTGCAGCATCTGACTTGGCATTCAACGCAAATCGACTCTTGTTAGCCTCAAACTCCACAGATGGTTTTTGATTAAAATAAAGCTTCTCACAAAACTTACGGTAGGCATTAAGATCGAGTCTTGTTCCAATGTCTGCAAAGGCACCGTTGCAAGACTTTGCAAATGCAGTTGGCAGGGACAGTCTTCCATGCCATTCTCTGCTATAGCAGTTGATCCTGCTGCCGGAAAACACTTTGGTTCCTTTGCAGCGATAACGATACTCCTTATAGCTATCCGGATTTTCCATCATATATTCCATCGCTGTCACAATCTTAAACGTAGATCCCGGCGGATAAAGTCCCTGCGATGCACGATTGACTAATTTAGATTCTTCCTCATCGTCCCGAACCAGCGATTGCCAGTTTTTTAAGACAGTGTTCGGATCATAAGCCGGTTTAGAAACCATCGCCAAGATCTTGCCGGTATCCGGCTCTAAAGCTACGACTGCTCCACGGTAATCTCCAAGTGCATCGTACGCCACTCTTTGCAATCCCGCATCCAACGTCGTATAGACCGAATCGCCCATATTTTTTTCACCGCGCAATGTATTGCCAAGCTGTGTAAACGGATTCACGTGTGATGTCAGCATCGGATAACACTGCGACAGCTCAATTCCTGTCATACTATTATCCGTTCTCCCCACAACATGACAAAATTTCTTTTTTTCCGGATACGATCGGTATTCGTTGCCGTCATCATCCGTCACAGTCTCCGCAAGCACCTCACCGTCCTGAGAATAAATACTTCCCTTCGTAATCTTTTCTGCTAATATCTTCTGGCGTTTATTGTGTGAATTATTAATTACTTTTTCACTGTCCACTGCCGTAAAATACGCCAAATATCCCGCCATCGCCAAAAACAAAGTCACAAAGGCATATGTGATAAATAAAATCTGTCTATTGCCTCGTTTGCGCTCTTTTTGAAGCTGCTTCTGTGCCTGTTTATCGGACCTGCGTCTGGCTGAGGCGCTTTCTCTTGGCGGATGTATTTCGTCCACGCTGTTCTTTCTGATATTGCTCCTTCGACCCATCTTGATCCTCCTCTTCAAAATTCAACACATACATCCCTTGTATAATGCAAAACAGTATGATCGTGCTCATCACAGAACTTCCGCCATAACTTATCAACGGTAATGTAACTCCTGTCGATGGAATAAATTTAGTAACTCCACCAATCGTCAAAAACACTTGAAAAATATATTCTACCGCTAATCCAAGGGCTGTCAGCTTATAGAAACGTCTTTTCATCTTGAGTGCAATGTTTACAAACAATACAAAGCAGCTGATCTCTACCAATATCAGACAGATTGCAAAAATAACACCCAACTCCTCGCAGATTGCCGAAAAAATAAAATCACTGGATGCCACCGGAATAGAATTCGGCATTCCCTCTCCAAGACCCATGCCAAACCACCCACCAGTGCCTATGGCAAATAGTGATCTTGCAACCTGATATCCCTCATTGTCAATCGTACTCCATGGATCCTGCCATGCAAGCACACGAACCTGAACATGTGAAAAGAGTCTCCACGCCACGACTGCTGCCAAAGTTCCCGCTGCCAATGCTGAGATCAAATACAACGAATTTTGACTTGCCACATACAATACGATCACATAGGTGATAAAAAAGATCAACGCTGCACCAAGATCCTTTTGCACAACAAGTATCAACACATGTGCAGCCGCTGCTACAGAAACCTTGACCACATCAACAAACTGCACAGAGCGCGCTAACAGTGCTGCTACAAAAAACACAAAAATAATCTTTACAAATTCTGAAGGCTGCATCGCAAAACCTCCGATCTGAATCCAGTTTTTTGCACCATACCGCTCCACACCGATCACAAAAACAAGTGCTAACATTGCCAGACCGATTCCAGCATACCACCACCCAAACCGGTCAAAATAAGAAAACCGTTCGATCATCCACGGTATAAACAGACCTGCCACGCAGATCACCGATGCAAAAATCATTTGCCGCATTGCAAAATCCATATTCAATCGCTCGATCATCAAAAATCCAATTGTAAGCAACATTAACATATTGTTCATCACTAACTTGGACAGGTTCTGATACACATAGGAATACGCCTTGTCCACCAACACCAAAAAAACGACCTGTGCCACATAGAAAAGAACAATTTTTATCGACAGACTGTTCAAAAATAATACTAGCGAACAGATAAAATGTATCGTAAACATGATCTTTTTCTGTCGTCTGTATATTTCCTCTTTGCGCTCCATGTTTTTGCCAATAAATACTGTAAAACAATGCCATGTATAAACCGCAAAAACAATAATGATAATATATTTTGATATTCCCACTAATACGGAATGCAGTACCGCGATCGCATCTACATTACCAAATATACTCATTAATTTCTGCGCCGCTTCCTTTTTATCCATACCGATAACCATACCCTTCCATTTCTGTGCAGACCGACTGTCTGCCGACACTGGTCTGCCTTTTATTACTGTATTCCCTACTGAATCCCTGCATCGAAATGTCCACGACAGTGATCCCGG
>OLFY01004226.1_pt1 | contig 10227 bp, 8 predicted proteins | sample 1605611 | NCBI WGS metagenome assembly OLFY01 (sample SAMEA3888923, study PRJEB22519) | human gut metagenome | biome: human gut; feature: human-associated habitat; material: faeces | place: Denmark | collected 2011
CTTTTTGCTTCTCTCAGACAAGCCGCCAGATGATCCGGCAGGGGGATATTTCTCTTTGCGGCAGCGGTTTTCAGCTCCGTTGAAACAACAGGCCGGTTGTGCTCCGTGTGCCACGCTCTGCGTACAGCCAAATACGGCGCTTCACTGTCCAAGTAGACCGAATCCCATTGCAGTCCGAGAATTTCTTCCCGCCGCAAACCGGCGTATAGCCCCAGCATGATAAAGACATAGGGCGGCAATCCACGGACCGCATCCAACAGCCGCTGCACTTGATCGTCTGTCAAAGGCTGTTTTTCCGCCTGCGGTACGCCGCCTCCCTTTGGGGACAGGTACACCGTGGGATTCTTTTTGATGATCCGGCTTTCCTCTGCTGCCCGGAAAATGCACTTATAGATCACAATGACCGACTTATATACCGAGGCGGACTTTTTGGAAACCGGTACAAGGGCAAGCTGAATATCATCCAGAGTCACTTCTGCGATCTTCTTATCTCCAAGGTACGGGATGATGTTTCGACGTACCTTAGACTTATAATCTGTCAGCGTCGTTGTGCGTACATGGGCGGACTGCATCACCAGCCACTTTTCGCAGTACTCCGCCACCGTAGGTGATTTTCTCCGCTGCCGGTCATCATCCATCTGTGACAGCGTGTCCAGCTCCTTGTCATAAAGCTCCTCCCGTGTTTTGGCATAGAGGGTGCGCTGTTTTCCCTCACTATCCGTTATGGTCGTCCGATAGTAGATGTGCCCTTTGATTTCGACCGTGCCGTACTTCGGGATCCTGCTTCGTTTTCCTGCCATTATCTCACCTCCAAGTATTACGCATTGCTGCGTTGCTTTTGTTTTATCAGATGGGTGGCATTTCTTCAAATGTGCGAATTATCCTTTCGCACATTTGGTAATGGTCGTCCCTCGAAATACCGAGTTTTACAAGCTGATGACGACCAAGTTTGGAGAGGTATAAAATGCAGAAATTGCGGTGTTCGTGTCGTATCGTGAGAGGTTGACGAAAATAATCGTGTTGATTAGTGCAAAAATTCAAGGAAATTTCATTGATTTTTACACGAATATCTGCTATACTATGGTCAGTACCTTTAAGGAGGACTGCTTATGTATCGAAAAATCATGGGCTTCCTGGAAGCGTGGAAGGAAAGCGAACACCGCAAGCCCCTTATTTTACAGGGCGCAAGACAGGTCGGAAAGACCTATTCCATTCTGGAGTTCGGGCGCACCCACTACGAAAATGTGGCATACTTCAACTTTGAAACCAATCCAAAGCTGAACGAAACCTTTGAGGAAAACATCAGCCCCGATTATCTGATACCGATTTTGTCCCATATCGCAGGACAGACTATCGTAAAGGAAAAAACGCTGATTGTATTCGATGAGGTGCAGCTCTGCGAAAGGGCGTTGACCTCGCTAAAGTACTTTTGCGAGGACGCTCCAGATTATCACATCATTGTCGCAGGCAGCTTGCTCGGCGTTGCGGTCAACAGAGCGAAATTCTCTTTCCCCGTAGGAAAGGTCGATATGAAAACGCTTTATCCTATGGATATGGAGGAGTTTCTATTGGCGCTCGGTGAGGACGATTTGGTAGAGCAGATCAAAAAGTGCTTCCAAACCGATACGCCGCTTCCCGTTGCCTTGCACGATGCGGCCATGCAGCTTTACCGTCAGTATCTTGTGGTCGGCGGTATGCCAGAGTGCGTGATGCAGTTTGCCGAAACCAAGGATTATATCCTTGTCCGTCATACGCAGGATACAATACTTGCAAGCTATCTCAACGATATGAGCAAGTATAACAACTTGAATGAAATCAAGAAAACCAGACTTGCTTACGATAACATTACCGTTCAGCTTTCAAAGAAGAATACCCGTTTCCAATATAAGCTGATCAAGAAAGGCGGACGGGCTTCCGAATTTGAAAATGCCATTGAATGGCTCTGCCTGTCTGGTATCGTGTCACAGGTCTATAAGGTCGAGCAAATCAAAAAGCCGCTTGAAAACTACCGTGATATTGATGCGTTCAAGATTTATGTGTCTGACTTAGGACTGCTTTGCGCCAAGAAGGATTTAGCCGCCAATGACATTCTCTATATGGTCGAGGAAATCAACGACTTTAAGGGCGGTATGGCGGAGAACTATGTGAATGTACAGCTTACCATTAACGGCTACCACACCTATTATTGGGAGTCCGAGCGTGGAGCTGAAATTGATTTTATCATTCAGCGCCAGGGGCAGCTCATTCCCATTGAGGTCAAGTCTGCCGACAATACCAAGGCCAAAAGCCTGCGGGTCTATATGGACACCTACAAACCCGCTTATGCAATCAAGCTCTCTGCCAAGAACTTCGGCTTCGAGGACAATAAAAAAATCGTTCCTCTCTATGCCGCATTTTGTATCTGAAATCAATATGGCAACAATAACGCTCACAGAAAATGTGGGCGTTATTTTTTTGCCAAAATGGGATACGGGGCACAAGGGATGGTGGTACAATCATTTTTGTTGAACTGGTTTTTCTTAAAATGCAGAAAATTGTAAAAGTAAAGCACCCTGGCTGATTCCAGGGTGCTTTGTTCGACTAAAGGGTATTGCTATACGCTCTTGTTAGCAGCATGGCTTCCATGCATAGTTGAATCAGTCTTCGGCAGAAAGACGCTCATTAATACCGTCGATCCACTGTGGATTCTGGGATTCAAGATACCCAAATAGGGACAATATATTGGTCGATGGAATGTCATCCGGGCAAGTGCTTAGCTGGGCAATCCTTTGCTTCATTTTCTCATACGAGCGATAATGGATTTTACTGCAAATCGTTTTCAGCTGATCCTGATGAGCATCATAGTTTGCCACATCGGTAAGTCGCTGCACATCATCTCGTGCTGCTTTTTTTGCTTGGGTGGTCAACTGGACATCTCCAAAGTGGGACAGAATGACTTGCAATGTACATGGACACGTAAAAATCACAATTTCTTTCGCTTTGCCAGGTCCCAGAATATCATCCAGCTTTGAAATAATGTTCACATATTGCTCAGGATTTCTGTCCTTATCACATACAACAAAGACGATCTCATAAAAATTCTTAGCATACGCTGCTTGAAAAAAACTTGGTATGTTGCTCGCAGCTTTTGCATTGCGAATATCCACATTATATGTGCCATTAAAACAGGGGAACTCTAAAATACGCTTAAAATAATAGTATTCTTCAAAACCTTCCAGAATAAGACAAATGTTACGTAGCTTTTTCTCTTGCAAAGTCGGAGGAAGCGTCCCCATTGTTATTCCCCCTCTTCGCTGACGCTTAGCAATGCCTCTACTAAGGAAGGATCTGGCAATGCGCCAAAGGCCCCCTTGCTGTATTTGTCAATAATATCACTTTCGGAGCGAACGCCATCTTTTTCCGCTGTAAATTGGGCCAGGGAGTACAAATAAGCCTGATGAATATCTTTATCTGTAAACCATATTTGGTCTTTCCTGAACAGCGTTTTAATATCCAGCAAACTGACATCGTGAGTCGTGCAAATCAATTGTGCGGACGCATTAATATAGTTATTAAACAAAGAAATGATCTCTCTGGAGATCTTAAATTGCAATCCACTATCAAGCTCATCTATAATTAAGATTTTCCCTTTTTCAAGGGCCTCAACAATATAACTTGCCAACGCAACAATTTTCTTTGTTCCACTCGAATCAAATTTAATGCTCGGCAGCGGTTTGCCTCGATGAACAGAAATAAGCCGCAACTGATCCATCAGTTGGTCTGCATTTTGAATTGTCTTTTTCAACCGCTCGTCCTTATCGTCATCAGATTTGAATTCAATTTCGATAGATTCGGCATACCGGAAATCGTCAATATCCAAATCTGCAGCTTTGATTAAGCTGACAACTTTTTTTGCTTCAATGGTATCCGGCTTTTTTAGGACCTCGATTGTTTTAAGTGGACTGATCTGGTTCATGTTCAGAAATACAATGCTATCTGCAAGTTTTCTAAGCACACGTTTTGCCTCGTCCAGTAAAGGAAAATCGCTTGTGTCAAAGGCATAAATTAGAATGCTGTCTTTTGAAGATAACCCAATGATATCTCTTAGCTTGTCATCAATGCTATAGGATGTTTTTCTTTGGGTATCACGTTCAAAGTACACGATCTCTTTTCTGTTGCCATATTCATCAATCTCAATACGCCCAAAATGTTCTCTTTGATATGCTTCTGCGTTTGTGTCATAATCAAAGGAGTAGGTAAACCTTGTCCCATCTGATAGAAATTCAGCTCCAAGCCTCACTACTTTAGATCCTGAGAATACGTTGGCACTAAATCGGAATGGGCGGTTGAGCAGCACATCACGATAAGCTACAATAGCTTCAATGGTGCAGGTTTTACCTGTGTTATTCGGCCCATATATGGCCAATGCTTTTAGTGCGTTTCCTTGACTGCTCTGTATGACGTTAGAAAGAAACTTCCGAGTATGCAAATTTGCCTCCATACTCAATTCAACTGGCTTCTGAAAGACTTCGAAGTTTTCAATTGTGAATTTCAGGAGCATAGTCATCACCTCACCGTAATAATATCACATCATAATTTTTTATGCAATATATCGGCGTGAAAAATTATGAAAATTTTTCGTCAAATTCACACTTTTGTTCCGGAAGATTTAAGCAGGCATACTGTTTTCACCATTATATGAAGAAAAATAAAAAATATTTCTTGATACAGATATTCCCTTAATCAATCGCTCCGGTTTATCTCTACATCGAATTGGGATTGAACTTTACGGGGCAGAAGGAATAGTAGGCTTGCCTTATGGACTGACATCATCTTCCACTGAAAACTTTCCGAATTTAACGTGCTGCATTTCAATGGAGAAAACTATGGAAGGGCGGGCGCAGGTAATTGGGCATCAGTCGTGCCGATGGTCCTTCCGCACATTGCGGTAGGTCGTTTTCTTCTCCATAGGCTTTGCTCTGTGCGTACATTTGGCAACATATTCCTGGAGACTGGCGCTGGTAAAGAAAACGCAGCCATTGGGAACATACTGCACATAGGCGATGAGACCGTTGTTCCTTGCCGCATCCAGAGTTGTGATGCTGATTCCCAGCAGTTCGGCGGCTTCCTTCCGGGTAAACAATTTTTCCATTGCGGTTCACATTCCTTTCGCTGTATTCTGGCGGATGGCAAGGCTGACGCACAGCGCTCTGGTTACATCCTGCATTTTTTCTTCGGGAAGTTTTCCGATATAGTAACCGATGCGGCGCTTGTCCAGGGTGCGCAGCTGCTCCAGCATGACCACCGAGGGATATTTCATTCTGCCGATTATGCCGATGTAGCTGTGTGTGGGTATCTTTGATTTTGTATGGATGCGGCTGGTGATTGGTGCAACGATAACCGTCCTTGCAAAATGGTTCCCAACATTGTTTTGAAGAATCAGCACAGGGCGTGTTCCCATTTGCTCCGATCCAACCACAGGGTCAAGGTCTGCGTAGTAGATCTCGCCCCGTAAATATGTGCGGCTCATGTAAAACCTCCTTCTTTGCCGTTTGCTGCGGCTATGTAAAAAGTCCGATTGGGTTCTCCAACCGGACTTTGCTGTTATCGCTCTTTTTGTGCGTTCCGGAACTTCTGTGTTTCCTCTCTGGCCCGGTCTGTGACAGTCTGCCAGATTTCCTCCATATAGCTTGTCTCCCGGTCCTCCCATGCTGCAAACACATCTGCAAGGGGACTGGGGGATTTCAGCAACGCCTGCACCTGCGTGTTCGGCAGGCTGTTGTATTCCAGAGACATCAGAATATCTTCCCGCACGGTATATTCATAGGTGTGATTCAGAATTTCTTCCGGTGGTTGGGCAAGCAGCCACGCCCGGTAAGTCTCCTGTTCGGAAAACATCTTTTTATATAAGGCCGTGTTCAGTTCTTCGTTGGTCAAGCTGGTTCACCTCCGCTTTCACAAATGATGCCGTATTTGCTTCGGCTAAGTAAAGGCCGGGAGAAAGTAGCATTTCTCCCAGCCGGTTATACATCATTGCTGCAGGTCATTTGTCCTCGACGCCCCACCTGCACAGGAAATCATCAAGCGGCCGATGGCTGTCGGCTCCACGGGAATTGCACCCCTCCGAGGATCTCTCCGAGCTGCCCCCACTTGTTACGACGGACTACGGCAGAAACCGCTTCAACGCTCGACTTTATGGCCGGACAGGAGTATCGCCCCCACAGGCGGTCATGGCCACACACGGAGCCGCCGTGTGCTGATAGCCGCTTTTCTCGCTCGCTACCGGCAGAAGCAAAACGCAGACAGAAAATCAACATGAGGTGCGGTCTGGTTATTTCATCCGGCAGGTCATGGCGCAGCTGCTAAGGTAGCTTCTGCTCATCGCATCGCCTATGGGAATGTACTTGATGAATGGGTATGGGGTTGTCAAGGTACACTTGACCACTCGCCGCACAAGCAGAGAGAAGGTAGAGAGTTTCTGTCTCTCTACCTTCTTCCTCACTCAAAGCCCATTTTACAAGGCACGATTTGAAAAATTTTTATCTGCCATGCAATACAGGCAGGAATTCTTTGCAAACCACAGCATTAACATTGATTTTATTATTAGAATATGTATAATAGTAGTTGATTATTATACCTAACTGCTGTCCAATCTAAAAAGCGTCTGTGTAGCAGAAAATCTACCTGCAGAAGGGAGTCACAGTATGAGCTTGTTTGAAGAACCGCATCTGGAACCGCAGCCGGAGCCGGAAAAGCCAAAGAAGAAAAAACTGCTGTCCATTGGAATCGGTGCTGCACTGATCGTTGCGGTGCTGGTCACGTCTGTGGTGGCCTTTTCGTTTGGTCAGAGCGGTAAGCCTGCTGATAATGTCCCTGATCCTCCGCAGCGGGAGGAAGTGCAGACACCTTCTGATATGGATACTCCATCAGATGAATCCACTGATACGGAGAAACCGGAGGATACGACGCCGTCTGACAGTGCGCAGGAAACGCCTTCTACAAGCGGTAAACAGGAGATTGACCCCTCAACGGGAAAGGATAAATACCAAACCGACCCGGTACCGGATGGAAAGCCCGCACCTGCGGAGCCGGAAGATGCCGAAGTCGATACATCGACGAAATATACCTGCACGATTTCCATTACCTGCAAAACGATCCTTGACAACATGGACAAGGTGAAAGAATCTAAAAAGGGAATCGTTCCTTCCGATGGCATCATTCTTGACACGACCACGGTAACATTCTCCGAGGGCGAAAGCGTCTTCGACGTACTGCAGCGCACCTGCCGGGAGCGGGGCATACACATGGAATCAAGTTGGACACCGATTTACAACAGTGCCTATGTCGAAGGAATTGCGAATCTGTATGAGTTCGATGTTGGCAGCCAGTCCGGCTGGATGTACAAGGTCAATGGCTGGTTCCCCAACTACGGCTGCTCCCGCTATGCGCTGCAGCAGGGGGATGAGATTTGCTGGATGTATACCTGCGTAGGTTTGGGCGAAGACATTGGCGGCGGTTATGCTGCCGGTGGCTAAATAGCAATCAAATTTCGGTACACGAAAAGGGGCTGTCTCTAAGTGAGATAGCCCCTTCTTGGTTTTCGTTATGCAGGGATGGGGCGGCGGAAGATTTCTGCCGCCCCATAGTTAGGTTGTTAGGTTACTCACTCATGAAGTTTTTCAATTTCTGGATTGCGGACCGCACCGAATCCCGGACGGCCTGATGCCGGCATCCTTCTGCTGCCGCAATCTGCTCATAGGTAAGCCCGTGGAAATAGTAGAGCGCTAATCTCCGCTGCTGCGTTTCCGTCCGATGCTCTATCTCGGCTTCGGTCAGGTCAATGTGCTCATAGTGCCGGTCTACCTCGTTCAGAAAGCGCTTGTCCTCCAGTTCAAATTGGTCAAACAGCTCGTAGAGCGCCTGATCTATTTCAAGCCGCAGCGGCCGCTTCTGGCCGTCCGTAAACTCCAGAATGTACTTCGGATGGTCGTTATCGAAGCCGGTTGTGTAAATCGTGTAGGGGTTGTCTTTCGCTTTTGCACGGCGTGGATGCGTGCCTTTGTTTTTCGGATGGTTTCCATCCATAGTATTTTCCTCCGTTTCAATATGAATTTTGGGTTTCATATTGAGGGAGGAGGGCCACGGCACCTATTGGCCGCACATTTTCTGCTTGCTATGGGACGAAATACCGAAAAATCAGAAGATTTTCTGCCTTTGCTGCAGTCTGCATGGAGCGGCACAGGCGGAAGGATTCTCCTGCGCCGGAAGGTGTGAATGAGTACGCCTTTTCTAAACCGGTTGGGGAACCACCTCAGAGTTTCTTCCGCAAAAGCAAAAACCGGCTCTGCCATGCCAAAGGCATAGCAGAGTCGGTTCAAAGCGTAAGTGCAGAAACCGCACCATTCGGGCAGTTTGCGCTACATTCCAATATGGATTTCTATGATGGGTCTTAGGGATAGTTCACGTTCTTCATTCGCATAGGCATTTCCTAAAATCCAGCACGTTGTTTGAAATTGCGCCGGGACGCATAAGTGCGCCCCGGCGCAAAGGTCCTAAATGGGATTACCGGACTTTCTTTTTCTTCTGAGCCAGCAGAAGGATCGCAGCGCCGGAAATCAGCACGGAACCAAACCACAGCACGACCGGCTGATTATCCCCGGTCGCAGGCGTCACGGGGGTCGTCGGGTCGGTGGGCTGGACAGGCTGGTCGTTTGCCTTGATCGTCACATCGCTCATATCATAGAGCCGGGTCTGACCGTTGATGAAGCGATAGTAGGCAGCCAAAGCGTAGTAGCCCTGCTCGGTGGCCATGCCGTCACGGTCGCCGCTGGCAATGTGGCGGAAGCCGCCGCCGTCCACATAGTAGCTGGCCAGCGCATCCAGAATCGTCAGACCGTTCTTGATGAAGCGGCTGTCCTTGGCCGGGTCGATGCCCAGAGCGGTCAGTGCCACGATGACCTGAGCACAGGATTCGCTGTTCTCGGTGCCCCAGCTGCCGAAGCCACCGGTAGCCAGCTGCAGCTCAGACAGCACATCCAGCGCCTTGTCCACAGCGGCCTTCACAGCCTCGTTCTCCTTGTAGTAGGGAGCCAGAGACTGAATGGCCATTGCGGTCATGTCAGGATCTGCGTCGTTGCCGCTGAGGTTCCAGCCGCCGCCCGGAAGCTGTGCGTCCAGAATTGCCTGGATCAGCTTCTCACGGGTCACATCGCCGGAGGTCGGATAGTTGTGGCTGTCCAGAGCGATGAGCGCCCAGATGGGGCCGTTGATGCCCTGGGTCTGGATGTAGTCCATGCTGTCCAGACCCCTCAGGAGGTTGTGGCCGCCAACGTTGGTCACATCCTTGCCGATAGCGGTCAGGGCCAGAATGATACGGGAGTTGTCCGTGGACTTCGCACGATGCAGCCGCTCATTCTCGTCGGCGTGCTTCTGCACATATTCCACGACCTTCTCGTAGTAGCCGTCGGGGACCGTGCGGCCGGAGCGGGCCAGATCAATGACCATCCACTCGCCGCCGATGGAACCCACATCCGGCGTACCAAGGCCGGAAATGTAGTCGCCGGTGGTGGTGTAGATGTTGTCGAGCTTCTTGCCCTGCTCGGCGGCCAGACGGGCGTATTCCGCCTCGGCTTCCACCAGGACGTTGTAGTTCGTGACCAGAGCCTTTTCGGCGTCGGTCAGCTTGTCATAAGCAGAACGTGCGGCGCTGATGGCACCGGCCTTGCTGAGGTCCACCGTGCCGATGGCGTCGATCATGGCGATGACCTCCTCGGCGGTCTTGGTGCGGTTCTGCTCGGCCTCGTATTCCTTCAGGTAATCATCCGTGTAGTGGAACACGATCACGTCGCCCTCGTTGAGGTACTGCTGTGCAACGCCCAGGTTGGGGTGTACGCCGTTGAGGGTGTACATCCAGCCGGAGAGATTGCCGTTGGTAAACTCAGCCAGTTCCGTGCCGTCCTTGGGGGTGATGGCCTGAATGTAGTTGCCGCTTTCGTTCTTGATGTCGAACTTATCGCCAACGACGGCCAGGATCACATCCAGCACGGTGGCGTTGTTGCTGACCGTGACCTTCGTGGTGTCGATCCAGGTTTCCAGGTTGTTGTCAGCCAGCGTGTGCTTGTCGCCGCTGTCGCCGTGGGCGGAGTCGCCCAGCAGAGCGAAGGACACGGTAATATCCTTGCCCGCAGGCAGCAGCACGGTGACGGTGATGGTCACCTTGGCAGCGCCGTAGGCCAGCGTCACGGTCTG
>OLFY01004233.1_pt1 | contig 10208 bp, 9 predicted proteins | sample 1605611 | NCBI WGS metagenome assembly OLFY01 (sample SAMEA3888923, study PRJEB22519) | human gut metagenome | biome: human gut; feature: human-associated habitat; material: faeces | place: Denmark | collected 2011
GGGTCAAGGGGCCGCGGCCCCTTGCCACCGGAGGCTCTCCCCATTCCCCGCTCTTTCATTTTACAGAAGGATACCGCTATGTCCCGCGTCGCTTGGCCCGACTACTTCATGAACATCGCCCACCTCGTGGCGGAGCGCTCGACCTGCCTGCGCCGCAGGGTCGGAGCCGTAGCCGTCAAGGACAAACGCATCCTCGCCACCGGCTATAACGGCGCACCGTCCAAGGTAGCGCATTGCCTCGATATCGGTTGCCTGCGCGAACAGCTCGGCGTGCCTTCCGGCCAGCGGCATGAAATCTGCCGGGGCCTCCACGCGGAACAGAACGTCATCATCCAGGCGGCGGTGCACGGCATTTCCCTCGCCGGGGCCGAAGTCTACTGCACGCATCAGCCTTGCCTCATCTGCTCGAAAATGCTCATCAACTGCGGCATCACCAAAATCTGGTACGCATCGGGCTACCCGGACGAACTGGCCATGCAGATGCTGAACGAAGCGGACATCACGCTCGAACTCCTCCCCCTGCGCCCCACGCCGGATAGCTGCGGGCATACGGGCCCCTCGGGAGAAGGCGCATGAGCCACCCGTACGAATCGTTCATGCGGGAAGCCGTCGAACTCGCGGAACGCGGCCGCTGGTCCGCCGCTCCCAATCCGACGGTGGGCGCCGTACTTGTCCGTGACGGTGTTGTCGTTGCCAGAGGCTGGCATACCGCTTACGGCAAGAGCCATGCGGAAGTGGAGTGCCTCAAGGACGCCGAAGCCAAAGGCGTCGATCCCTCGGCCTGCACCCTGGTCGTCACGCTGGAGCCCTGCAACCATCAAGGGCAAACCCCTCCCTGCACGGAAGCGGTGATCGCGGCGGGGATCCGCCACGTGGTCATCGGCCTGCGCGATCCCAACCCCAAGGCGGCGGGCGGCATGGAACGCCTTGCCGAAGCGGGCGTTGAAGTGGAAGCGGGCGTATGCGAGGAGCTGTGCCGGGATCTGGTCGCCGATTTTCTGATCTGGCAGACCACGAAACGCCCCTACGTCATGCTGAAACTCGCCATGACGCTGGACGGCCGCATCGCCACCCGCACCGGGCATTCCCGCTGGATCACCGGAGAAACGGCCCGCCATCAGGTGCACGAACTCCGCGCCAACGTGGGACGGGCCGGAGGCGCGATCCTCGTCGGCGGCAACACGCTCCATACCGATAATCCCTTGCTGACCGCAAGGCTTGATGATCCGGTCGAACGCCAGCCGCTGGCCGTGTCCATTTCCTCGCGCGTGCCCGCGCCCGATTCCCTGCTGCTGTTCAAGGAACGCCCCACGGAGACGATTTTCTTCACCACGGCGTCCGGAGCCGCCACGCCCCGCGCAGCCCAGCTCCGCGAGCGCGGCGTCCGCATCCGAGGCCTTGACCGCTGGAAAAGCGGCGAGGATCTTGTACAGATCCTTGAATACCTGCGTCAGGAAGCGGGCTGCCCCTACGTGCTGTGCGAAGGCGGAGGGCGCCTTGGCCTCTCGTTGCTGGAAGCCGGGCTCGTCGACGAATTTCATCTCCACATCGCGCCGAAAGTGCTTGGGGACAACGACGCGCGCCCGCTGTTCGACGGACGCACGCCCCTTGAACTGGACGAGGCGCTCTCACTGCGGCTGGTCCGCATGGAGCCCTGTGGAGAGGACGGACACCTCATATTCAGGCCGGTGCGCGCATGTTCACAGGCATAATCAACGGTCAGGGGAAAGTGCTGGCGGTGGAATCCCGTGGGCACGAGACCCGGTTTCGGATTCAGGCGCTTTACGACCTCGCGGACATTATTTTGGGCGAATCCATTGCCGTCAACGGAACGTGTCTTACAGTAGAAACGTCTGGTCCGAGCCTTTTTTCCGCCTATGCGTCCGCTGAAACCATGCAGCGCACGGCTCTCGGCCTGCTGAAACCCGGCGCCAAGGTCAACCTTGAACGGGCGCTTGCCGTGGGCGATCGCCTCGGCGGACATATCGTCAGCGGGCACGTGGACTGTGTGGCTGAAATCCTGTCCGTGCGGCGGGAAGGCGAGTCGCGGCGCATCCGCATCGGTTTTCCCGCTTCTTTCGGAGCGGAAGTCATCGGGAAGGGCTCAGTGGCACTTGACGGCATCAGCCTGACAGTGAATGATTGCGGACCGGACTTTCTGGAAGTCAACGTCATCCCCGAAACATGGCGGGCAACGACGGTGGCCGAATGGGCTCCGGGCACGCGCATCAATATGGAAACCGACGTCATCGGCAAGTATGTCCGCCACATGGTGGCTCCCCACCTCGGCCTCGCCTCCGAGGAGGCGAAAGCAGGGAAACTGTCGGTTGAATTCCTGCGCGAAAACGGCTTTTTTTGAGGATCAACGAAGCTGAGGACTCTCTATTATGGCTATTTGCAGTGTTGAAGAAGCGGTGGAGGATATCCGGCAGGGCCGGATGATCATTCTTGTCGACGACGAAGATCGGGAAAACGAGGGTGACATCACCATCGCCGCCGAGCATGTGACGCCCGAGGCCATCAATTTCATGGCGAAATACGCCCGCGGCCTCATCTGCCTTCCGCTCGGCCCCAGCCTCGTGGACAAGCTGGATCTCCCGCTCATGACGCAGCGTAACGGCTCCAAATTCGGCACCAACTTCACGGTGTCCATCGAAGCCCGCAACGGCGTGACCACCGGCATTTCGGCGGCCGACCGCGCCCGCACCATTCTCGCCGCCGTGGCCGACGACGTCCGCCCCGAGGATCTGGTGACGCCCGGCCATGTGTTCCCGCTCCGTGCCCAGCCCGGCGGCGTGCTCACCCGCGCCGGACAGACGGAAGGCAGCGTGGACCTCGCCGTGCTCGCCGGATTGAAACCCGCCGCCGTCATCTGCGAAATCATGAAAGACGACGGGACGATGGCCCGTATGCCCGATCTGGAGAAATTCGCCGAAGAGCACAACCTCAAGATCGCCGCTGTGCGTGACCTCATCCGTTACCATCTGCGGCACGGCCAGCGCCGCGTGGCCGAAACCAAGCTCCCCTCACGCTACGGCAACTTCACGATGATCGCCTATGAAAACGATATCAGCGCCGATACCCATGTTGCCATCGTCAAGGGCGACGTGTCCGAAAAGGGCGGCCCCGATCCCGTGCTCGTGCGCGTGCACAGCGAATGCCTGACCGGCGACGCGTTCGGTTCCCTGCGCTGCGACTGCGGCAACCAGCTTGCCGCCGCGCTGACCCGCATCGAAAAGGAAGGCCGGGGCGCGGTCATCTACATGCGTCAGGAAGGCCGGGGCATTGGCCTCGCCAACAAGCTGAAGGCCTATGCCCTTCAGGATCAGGGCTACGACACCGTTGAAGCCAACGAAAAGCTCGGCTTCAAGGCGGACCTCCGCGATTACGGCGTCGGCGCGCAGATACTCCTTGATCTGGGCATCCGCAAGCTCCGCATCATGACCAACAACCCGCGCAAAATCGTCGGTCTGGAAGGCTACGGGATTGAAATCGTCGGCCGTGAGCCCATTGAGGTGGGTTGCTGCGCCACCAACGAAGAATATATGCGCACCAAGCAGGAAAAGATGGGGCACATGCTCCACGTTTCCGGCGACCGTAAGTAACGAACGGCGCGCCGCATCCCGAGATGCGGCGCCTTACCCCATACAGACGAGGCTCCCATGAACCAGATCAAGACCATCGACGGGCATCTCAACGCGGCGGATCTCAAATTCGCCATCCTTGCGACACGTTTCAACGATTTCATTGTGGACCGGCTCGTCGGCGGCGCGGTGGACTATCTGATCCGCCATGGCGGATCAGAGGAAAACCTGACCATCGTCCGCGTTCCCGGCGCCTTCGAAATGCCCCTCGCCTGCAAGAAGCTGGCGGCCTCCGGCAAATACGACGGCATCGTCGCCGTCGGCGCCGTCATCCGGGGCGGGACGCCTCATTTTGATTTCGTGGCGGCCGAAGCCACCAAGGGCCTTGCCCATGTGTCTCTCGAAAGCGGCGTGCCGGTGGGCTTCGGCCTGTTGACCACGGACAACATCGAGCAGGCCATCGAACGCGCGGGCACCAAGGCCGGAAACAAGGGCGTTGAAGCCGCCTCCGCCGTCCTTGAGACCGTCCGCGTATTGCAGCAGATTTAGGACGGTACGCGGGAGGCGCTCATAAAAACGCCTCCCGCGCTTTCCCTCCGCGATCATTTTGCTTGGCGGGGAGGCCGTGCGGCGAGTGTTTCGCTGCATGGGGCCCTCTTCCGAAAAAACACCGGGCGTTGCAGTCCGTAACAAAGCGGCAAGCCCCCGGTAGGCTGTGGGAGCCATCCACAGCCGGAACGGTTCCCTCCGGATCCGGGGATATGCCCCGGCGGGTACGGAGCGGCTCCCTGCCGCAACGGACAGAGCCCGGTTCCCCAATGTTTTGTCGGCGGCGTTTTTTTCTCCGCTGCCGCGCTGTCTTCCGGGAAGCTCCCGGAAGTTCGTTTTTCCGGCATTCCATCACTTTTGCACGAGGCCATTTCATGTCCAAAAACAGACCCCATGCCCGCCGCGCCGCGCGTTCACGCGCGTTTCAGGTGTTGTACAGCCTGCAGTTCTCTCCCTCGACCACCCTCGGGGATGTCCGCACCGCGTTCCTCGAAATGCCCGATCCCACGGATGCGGACATGGACGAAAACGCCGAAACCCGCGAGGAAAAGCTGTACGGCTTCGCGTGGGAACTGGTGGAGGGCGTCTGGTCCAACGTCAAAAATCTCGACAGCGTCATCGAACGCTTCTCGCAGAACTGGCGCGTGGATCGGCTCGGCAAGATCGAGCTGACCCTGCTCCGTCTCGCCGTTTTCGAAATGCTGTACCGGGCTGACGTCCCGCCCAAGGTCGCCATCAACGAGGCGCTTGAACTGTCCACCCGTTTCGGCGACGCCAAGGCCAAGAGCTTCATCAACGGCATCCTCGACGCGGCGATCAAGGCTCAGGAAGCCGGTACGCTCACAGTTGCGGGCAAGGCCGACGCCTGATAGATTGGCGGGGTTTGACGCCAAGGCGGGCCGGAGTCGATCCGGCCCCCGATTATACAGCAATAAGGATCAGTCATGAGCAAGCCTAAGCGCTATGACCCGGCGGCCATCGAAACCAAATGGCAGTCCCGCTGGGAAAACGAAAAGACCTACGCCTGTCATGTCGACAAGGACAAAAAAAAATACTATGTGCTGGAAATGTTTCCCTATCCTTCGGGAAACCTGCACATGGGCCATGTACGTAACTACTCCATCGGCGACGTAGTGGCGCGTTTCAAGCGTATGCAGGGATTCAACGTCATGCATCCCATGGGATGGGACGCCTTCGGCCTGCCCGCCGAAAACGCCGCCATCAAGCATAACATCCATCCGAGCGTCTGGACGCACGCCAATATCGACAACATGCGCGCCCAGTTGAAGCGCCTCGGTTATTCCTATGACTGGGGCCGCGAAGTCGCCACCTGCGATGAGCCCTACTACCGATGGGAGCAGCTTTTCTTCCTGCGCTGGCTGGAAAAGGGCCTCGTCTACCGCAAGAAAGCCTCCCAGAACTGGTGCCCGCACTGCAATACCGTGCTCGCCAACGAACAGGTCGTCGACGGCCTGTGCTGGCGCTGCGACACGCCCGTCGTCCAGAAGGAACTCACCCAGTGGTTCCTCAAGATCACGGATTACGCCGACGAACTGCTCGCCGACCTCTCCAAGCTCGAGGGCGGCTGGCCTGACCGCGTGCTCAGTATGCAGCGCAACTGGATCGGCAAGTCCGTGGGCGCGGAGATCACGTTCCCGCTGGAATCCGGCGAAGGCGACATCAAGGTGTTCACCACCCGCCCCGACACGGTGTTCGGCGTGACGTTCATGACGCTGGCCCCCGAGCATCCGCTCGTCGAGTCGCTCATCAGCGGCAAGCCCAACGAAGCTGAAGCCCGCGCCTTTATCGAGCGGACCCACAACATGGACCGCATCGACCGCCAGTCCGACAGCCTCGAAAAAGAAGGCGTCTTCACCGGCTCCTACTGCCTCAACCCCTTCACGGGCCGTCAGGTTCCGATCTGGCTCGGCAACTTCGTCCTTGCCGAATACGGCACCGGCGCGGTTATGGCCGTGCCCGCCCACGACCAGCGCGACTTCGACTTCTCCAAGAAGTACGGCATGGAGCGCATCGTGGTTATCCAGCCCGAAGGCGAAGCGCCGCTCACTCCCGAAAATCTGACCGAAGCCTATACCGCTCCCGGCGTGCTCGTGAACTCCGGCGAATTCGACGGCCTGCCCAACGAAGACGCCAAGAAGGCCATCGCCGACGCGCTGGAAGCGTCCGGCAAGGGCAAGCGCACCACCAACTGGCGCCTCCGTGACTGGAATATTTCCCGCCAGCGTTACTGGGGTGCGCCCATCCCGGTGGTCTATTGCGACACGTGCGGCATGGTTCCCGTGCCCGAAGACCAGCTCCCGGTCCGCCTGCCGCTGGACGTGCAGACGCACACGGACGGCAAGTCTCCCCTGCCCCACACGCCCGAATTCTACAACTGCACCTGCCCGAAGTGCGGCGGTGCGGCCAAGCGCGAAACCGACACGATGGACACCTTTGTTGAATCCTCGTGGTACTTCGCCCGCTATACCGACGCCCGCAACGACAAGGCTCCCTTCGACATGGAAGCCCTGCGCTACTGGCTGTCCGTGGACCAGTACATCGGCGGCGTGGAGCACGCCATCCTGCATCTGCTCTATGCCCGCTTCTTCACCAAGGTGCTGCGCGATCTCGGCTACTTCCCCAAGGAGATCGACGAGCCTTTCGCCAACCTGCTCACGCAGGGCATGGTTCTGAAGGACGGCAGCAAGATGTCCAAGTCCAAGGGCAACACCGTCGATCCCACGGAAATGATAGCCAAGTACGGCGCGGACACCGTCCGCCTGTTCTGCCTGTTCGCCGCGCCGCCGGAACGCGACTTCGACTGGAGCGATACCGGCATTGAGGGGGCTTCCCGTTTCCTCAACCGTATCTGGCGCCTGTACGCCGATACCTGCGAAGTCCTGTCTCCCGTGGGGGCCTGCTCCTCCACCGCCGCCGACGCGACAACTGCGGCAGCCAAGGAAGTCCGCCTCAAGGAACACCTCACCGTCAAGAAAGCCGGTGAGGACATCGGCAACCGTTATCAGTTCAACACCGCTATTGCGGCGATCATGGAACTGGTCAACGCGCTGTACCTCGCCAAGGACGAACTCGCCACGACGGAAGAAGGCCGTAAGGTACTGTCCTCCGCCATGGCGACCGTGCTGACGCTTCTGGCCCCCATCACCCCGCACGTGTGCGAGGAATTGTGGGAAGACCTCGGCCATGCCCGGAGCATCGATCAGGAGCCCTGGCCGGTATGGAAGGAAGACGCCTTGCAGCGCGACGTGCTCACCGTGGTCATCCAGATCAACGGCAAGCTGCGCGGCAAGATCGAAGTACCCGCCTCCGCTTCCAAGGAAGAGGTGGAACAGCTCGCCCTTACCGAACAGAACATCGTCCGCCACCTCGAAGGGCTCACGGTCCGCAAGGTTGTGGTCATTCCCGGCAAACTCGTCAACGTGGTGGCCAACTGATGAACAGACCGCATCCGGCTTCGGCACATGCAGGGTATGGACGCCTGTACAGGCTTGCGGCGGGACTGCTGAGCGGACTCCTCGTCTGCCTGATGCTGACCGGGTGCGGCTATGTCTGGCGCGGTCAGGAAGGCTCCCTGTCCGAAAACAGCGTGCTCGGCAACGGTTCCAAGACGCTCAAAATCAAAAGCGTGGAACAGACCTCGCTCTACCCGTGGCTGACCTATCAGGTCCGCTCGCTGGTACGGGACGACATCAACGCCCGGAACCTGGCGAAGTGGGTGGATGACGGACAGGCTGACTATACCCTGACCGTGCGTATCCCCAGTTTCAAGGTCCGCAGCTACGGCCAGTACAGAAGCGCCTCGCAACTGTATACGGCTACCATCAGCATAGAATTCATCGTCTATGATGGAAAGACCAATACGGAAGTCTGGCGCTCCGGTCCCATCTACTACGAGGAAAACTATGAAAACGCCAACGAGGAATCGGCCATCAAATCCATCCTCGAGATGGCCGTGCGCCGTTGCATGGACGCCTTGCAGCAACGTTTCTGACCTGACGGGACAAGGCCGTCGCTTTCGCCTATGACGACACGACCGGGTTTCAGCTTTTGCATATGCCCAGACGGGAAGCTCCTCCGCCAGCAGGTGGAGGAGCTTCTTGGTGCCCATCCCGATGCGGGACGGGAGCGGCATGTTTTCTGGGGCGACGACGAACTGCCGCCCAAATTCTGGGAGATCCTCACGCTCCAGGGGCTTTTTTCCACGTCGCGGGTTCTGGTGATGCGCAATGCCCACGCCCTGACCGCCGATGTCTGGAAACGCCTTTCCGCCGCGCTCTCCCGCCCCAATCCTCAAACATGGCCCCTGTTTTGCCTTGAGGTCGCGTGGGAGAAGGGGCAGCCCAAAATCCCCGCGCATATCGCCAAACTGCCCTGCTTTACCTTTGCCGATGCCAAGGGGTGGATCTGGCGTTCCCCCGGGCTGGAGCCCCGCTCGCTCCGCCGCCACATCCAGATACGTTCCAAGGCGCTGGGGCTGGATTTGGAACCGGGCTGCGTGGACATTCTCGCCGAAACGCTCCTCCCTGACGCCGCCGCCGTGGACGCGGAACTGAGCAAGCTCCAGCTGCTGGCGGGCGGAAAACCGCTGACGCAGGAACAAGCCCGCAGCGTCAGCCCGACGACCGAATTCAACGTATTCGCGTTCCTGCGCCAGCTTCAGGCGGGGCAGACCGCTTCCGTCTGGAAAAGCATCCTTGAGGAACAAGCCAAGGGCGAGGAACCGCTTTTCTATCTGCTCGCCATGCTCCAGCGCGAGGCACGCCAGCTCTGGCAAATCCTTGCCGGGGAACAGGTCCGCATGGGCCCGTCCGATCAGCAGGCCAAACAGCAGACGGCCTCCCGCCTCGGCGCCGCCGGGCTCGCCAAGCTCTGGGACGCCATGCACACCGCCGAACTTTCCGTCAAATCGGGAAGGCGCTCCCCCAGCCAGGCGCTGGATGCCCTCATGGGCGATCTGACGCTGCTTTTCACGCCCGCGCAACGCCGTTCCCCCCGCTGACGTTCTTTTTCATTTCTCATGGATCATCCGGGCTTTTCCCCTTGCTTACCCCGCAGGACTGCTTATTATGGCAACTGATACACCCCTCTACGCCGGACATCGTGCCCGGCTGCGCGAGCGTCTTCTCCAAGACAGCACCGCGCTTGCCGATTATGAAATATTGGAACTCTTGCTGGGCTATGCGCTTTTGCGGCGGGATACCAAACCGCTCGCCAAAGAATTGCTCTCCCGGTTCGGGAGTATCCGCGGCGTGTTGGACGCATTGCCCGCCGAGATGCATCAAGTGGGCGGCGTGGGTGAAGGTGTCGCGGCCCTTCGGCTCCTGCTTCGGGAAATGATGGCGCGCTACGCCGAAGCGCCGATGCGGGAACGGAAAGTTTTGTGTACGCCCCGCGACGTGGCGCAAATGGTGATCCCCCGGCTGTCCGGTTCTCCCCACGAGGAACTCTGGACAGCTACCGTCGATGCCCAAAACCGCCTGCTCACTTGGGAGCGGCTGGCGCGGGGGACGGTAGGCATGGTTCCGTGTTATCCGAGGGACATTTTGGAGCGGGTGCTCCAGCGCAAGGCAAGCGGCTTCTTTCTGGTGCACAACCATCCCGGAGGGACGCCGAAGGCTTCGCCCGAGGACATTGAGATGACGAGGAACATCCAGCGCATCGCCACCAGCATGGGGCTGCGCCTGCTCGATCACCTCATCGTAGGCGACGGCGCCTGTTACAGCATACGAGAGGACGGACTGCTCTGAACCACGGGTTCTCCACACCGTACTACCTTTTGAGGATACAGCCATGACGTTTGATTCTGATAACGACAACGACGAAAAGAAAGAGGAAACTCCCGCCCGCCGTCGGCGGAGGCCGGCCCGGCGCCGTGTCCCCGCCCAAATACAAGACGAGCAGATGGATGCCTCTGAAGACGTTACGCCGGAACTGCAGGAAATCCCATCCACCATGCCCTTGCTTCCCCTCCGGGACGTGGTGGTCTTCAACTATATGATCGTGCCCCTGTTCGTGGGGCGCGAACAGTCCGTGCAGGCCGTGGAAGCCGCCGCG
>OLFY01004235.1_pt1 | contig 10205 bp, 7 predicted proteins | sample 1605611 | NCBI WGS metagenome assembly OLFY01 (sample SAMEA3888923, study PRJEB22519) | human gut metagenome | biome: human gut; feature: human-associated habitat; material: faeces | place: Denmark | collected 2011
CTGCCAAAAAAGCGAGCATAATTATCCCTAGGATAACAAACAAATCTCTAAGATACTTTTTTTGATTCTGCAATATCTGTTTTATCTTTTTCATCCTTCTGCTTTCCTGTTTCTTCATCCTGCTTTTCCTGCGATTTTTCCATATTATTCTTATGATCGAGTTGTAAGATAAACATCATTCCAACTAGTGCAAGAATCAGTATTAGTTCCCATATTTTTTCCATATATCATACCTGTTTTCATATATTGAGCAAAATTATTTTAAATCATCGTTTAAATCTATACGCTTATATTACCGATTCTGAATAGAGTATGTTGGCACCATCTTCTGCACCCATTCCCGTATATCATCCGGTTCTTCTACCACATGCTCTTTGATTTCTTCTAACTGTTTTAAAAACTTCTCTTCATCCATCTGTATTGGTTTGCCAATATGAATTAATTTATTGGCTGTTTCCTGCATGCCTTCTTCTTTCATGAGCATCTCTTCATACAATTTTTCGCCTGGTCTTAATCCTGTAAATACGATCTGGATGTCCTCGTCAGGTTTATGTCCTGAAAGAAGTATCAGGTTTCTTGCAAGATCTACAATCTTAACCGGTTCTCCCATATCCAGAACAAAGATTTCTCCCCCTTTTGCATAGGCTCCTGCCTGTAACACAAGAGATACTGCTTCCGGTATTGTCATAAAATAACGGATAATATCTGGGTGCGTAACAGTAACCGGTCCCCCTGCTTCAATCTGCTTCTTAAATAAAGGAATCACACTTCCGTTGCTTCCAAGTACATTACCAAATCGAACCGCTACATATTCTGTCTTAGAACGATTATTGTATGTCTGAATAATCATCTCACAGATTCTCTTGGTAGCGCCCATAATATTCGTTGGGTTTACTGCCTTATCTGTAGAAATCATGACAAAACGTTTTACATTGTATTTATCTGCGGCCTGAACCACTTTCCATGTTCCTAAAACATTATTTTTTACTGCTTCATTCGGGCTGTCTTCCATCAACGGTACATGTTTATGCGCTGCCGCATGATATACGATCTCCGGACGATATTTATCAAAAATCAGATCCATGCGCTTTGTATTTCTTACGGAAGCAATCAATACAACCAGATCGAGTTCAGGATAATTTCTCTTTAATTCCTGCTGAATATCGTATGTAGTATTTTCATAAATATCAACGATCACTAACTGTTTTGGATTGTGTGATGCAATCTGGCGGCATAACTCGCTGCCAATCGAACCACCTCCACCTGTAACCATAACTACCTTATCAGAAACATATCCCATAATGGAATCAAGATCAACCGTGATCGGATCACGTCCCAAAAGATCATTTACATCAACATCTTTTAATTTGCTGATACTGACATCCCCATTTACCAACTGATACATACCAGGTAAACGTTTTAATTCACAGCCGGTCTGTTTACAAATATCTAAAATTGCCTTTGTCTCTTTTGCACTCGCTGTCGGAATTGCAATAATGATCTCATCTACAAGATACTCATTTGCAATTTCTATGATATCATTTCTATCTCCAAGGACTTTGACACCATGCATATATTTTCCAATTTTGCTTTTATCATCATCCACAAAACCTACAATATGCATATTCACAAAACGACTGCCGGAAATTTCCTTGATAATTGAATTTCCTGCTTCTCCGGCACCTACTACAAGCACTCTCTTAAGATTCTTCTCATCCACTTTTTTTCCAAAAAAAGTTCTGACTGCCCGATAAGAATAGCGGCTGATAAACATAAACGCCAATAATAATGTTCCATAAATAAAATACCAGCTTCTAGGCAGCGGATACTCCTGATCTCTGTAATTCAGAAGAATCGTCACTGTATTGAGCAGCGTATCTACAATACATGCTGCTGCAAGATACAATAATTCGGTTACCCCTGCATATACCCAAAGGCTGCTATACAAACGAAATACATAAAATACAATAATCGCGATCACTAACGTTGCCGGCAATGAACTCCATACAACACCAATATAATACTTTGGTACAGCCGAAAGACTAAATTCAAATCTTACAATCAATGCCGTGATGCTTGTCAATATTACAATGCAAATATCCATCAGCACCATAAATATTCTCTTGATCCATAATGTTTTATCTAAGTTTTTCATAAGTCCGCCACTTTTCTCTATAAATTATTTTGCATATACTTCATAATGTTCTGTATTATAAATTTTACTAAACCCAATGCTATTAAAAAATTCAATATTGTCATACTCAGAATTAATAACCAGACAATTGCAGCCATAAGATTCTGCTTCTATCTGCAGCTGTTCCAGATTCTCCTGTGTAAAAGATAAACCTTCACCATAAATAACTGCAAATCTGGTATCATATTCACGAAGCTCGCCTGCCACCTGTTCCGGTGCAAGAACTCTTGGTTTTTCTACAAATTCCAACTGTTCAGCGATCTCCATGACTTCATTTGATATTTTATAACTATTCGTGATAAATTCCAAATGCTGCGACGTATAATTTAATCCCATCCCTGCCTGAATCAGTAAAATATATATCACTATGACAATTATTTTTTCTTTCTTAGTGGGTATGTTTATCAGATAGTCTGTCATTACAACTCCAACAACAGCTACTATATTTAGTATTCCATAGACCATCCAATGATCTGTGTTCTGACCGCTCATATTTAGTATGCCATTTGCAATTCCCGGCGTCATCAGAAAAAGTATACCAAAAATCTCATATATTAACAAATTTCTTTGTCTTTTTTTATTTATAATCAAGAAATAAAATATTGCAACAAAAAGGAAAAAAACATTTGTTCCCATCCCATTGTAAGAAAAATATGCATTTTTAATGTCTTCCCACAACCCGGACATATTTATACCCCTTCCTTACAAACCAGACAAGAATCATCAGCAACATCATCAGGAACACATAAAACCAGCCTTTGTGATGTAACAATTGTGCCGCCGGATATAAAATAATAAATAATACTGCCTGCATCATAACCGGATGTTTTACACAATCGGATACTTTATTTTTTTCTCCTCCATACATGAAATTTAACATACGCATCACTTGTAAAAACGCATATGGAAGAATGCAGCATTCCAACATTACACTACCATTCCAACAGCTTCGGAATATGCCTGTCACCGGAGTTTCTACCGCTGTATATATTGGTACATAATAGATAATTTCTACAATTATTAAAAATACTGCCTGCATTTTTTCCTGCTTAAAAAAGAACTTTCCAATTTCCCAATAACAGCACATAAAAAATGGTAAAATGAATAATGGAAGTATTACCTTTATCAGCAATGCCGGATGTAATCCGGAAACCCATGCAGTGACCGCATATAGCATCTCATAAGGTGAAAATATCTTTTCCATCTGCGTGGCAGGATACTGTTCGCCAGTATATGGCTGATATATATATGCAGAATTGGTATCAATTGATGTCATTACTGTTTGTACTGTCTGCTCCATCTGTGGTTTTACGCAAACTACAGAAAACAATATTGCTATTGCGGTTACTGCCATTGCAATTTTTACAGCTTTATGCCCACTTCCCGATTTTCTTTTATGTTTGAAACATCCAAGTATTGCTTTTTTATTTGCTAAAATGGATACCACACATATCGTAATCGTCGCTAGCAGCCAAACCATACTAAGTTTTTCTAATGTACAGCCACGATATAAAAAAAGTACCGCAACACCCCAAAATATTCCAAGCATAGTAACAAATCCATTTGCATATGTGCTTGATATATTTCTCTTTTTTACACCTGCTGCTGCATCTATCAATGCACCTGCCAACAATGGTACTAAAAAAAACAAATAAATTACCAGCAATATTCCTGCTGCATTTTTCATTCATTTTCTCCTAACACTTTATCGACTTTGCGTTCTAATAAAGTTTTATATACTTTCGTTCCCTTAATATACTCCAGTTCGTTTTCTACTTTGTTCATATGACATTTTAACTCACTAAGTGCACTGAGTATCGGATTATCCTGCAACCCTGCTTCCCTGATTCTAAATGCAATTTTTACCTCTCTTACATTATTTTCCCATTGATTTTCAAATATGATCTGTGGATCTTCCGATGCAAATATAAAATCATGATCTTTTGTTATGATGGCATTGTGCCGATAATGTTCAATTTCATATTCATTGTTATCTTTTGTCACAATTTGCACCTTGAGATTTTGCAAAACACATGAAACATTTAATGGATCCAATCGTATTTCTGATACATACTGTGTGAATTCAATCGGAATATTCAATTTTACATTCTGTCCTATAATATGATTTGTAATTGCCTTGTCTTCAAGATAGTTTGTTCCATCATTTAAGAACACCTGTAAGAATAAGTTTTCCTCCGGAAGCAGTTTTTTCACATCGTATACTTCTTTTTTGTAAGCAATAAGGCTTGCGTTATAGCCATTTTTCCCACCATATACATATTGATTAAATGCTTCATTCATATTTTCAAATATAACAATTTCTTCTTCCGTAATATCAAAGCAATCATAAATTTCATTGATTGTCATGATATCTTTCATAGCACTGCCATTTCTGGTATAAAAAGCAGACACCGCACGGTATATTACAAATTTCACTGGAATTGGAAATGAAAATACCCATTCATATTTGCTGTCAGTCTGATCTTTTATGATATTATCAAAGCTCATATCGATATTCATTTCTTTTCCACATTCCATCTCATCTGGGAAAGAAACTTTGCCAAACACCTGTACAAATTGTGCATCCGGCATAAATGTTCTTCTTTCTATATTAACATTGCTTCTTATGATTCCATCATACATTCGAAGCAAAGAAAGAAATCTTACTTCGTCTTTATCCTCAAGAGCCTCCAACATTGTATTGCAAAGACTCTCCCCGGTTAAAAATTCAAAAGCGATCTCGTTTTCTGAAATCAGTTTGGATGGACACAGGATACCTTCATCCTTATTTTTTTCATAATAATCAGACATCTTCCTGATATGTGCTACTCCGTCTTTTGCCAATGCTCTTTTTACAACCAGTCTCTGTTCCCCATCCTTCATTATGCAGGTTTCTATCTGAAACTGTTTTCTTCTCTCTTTTGTAATTTTTGAGTAAATTTTCTTCAAGATATCACCTCACACTATTTTGTAACTTCTATAAAGAACGAATTTGCAAAAAATTCAAATTTTTTTTCTTTTAAAAGATTTGCATAGACTCTGTTTTCGTTAAAAAGCATCATTCTTGTATTATCGAAAGTATCTAAACCTATATTAAGATCATCTTCTCGTGGAAGGTACTCATCAGAAAAAATCTGTACAGGGAATTTATAATCCGGAAACGGATAATAAAATTCTGCTTTCCCATATCCAGCATCTGTAATTATTTTCTTTAACGCCTCTTTACTAAAAGTTCTCACTTTACTATCTGTATCAATATAACCTTCCAAACCATCAAAAAATTTTCCAGTATGGTCTTCTCTGGAGCCTGCCCAATATTTCAATCCAAATTTATTTTCAATAGCAATCAGCAGTTTTCCATCTTCTTTCAAATATCCACTGATTTTTTTTAAAAAGGCTTCAAATGGATGTTCATCATCCGTGTAATAACCGGCATATTCCAATACTCCGATCAATGTAATATAATCATACTTTTCTTTCAAAACAACATCATTGAAATTTCCAACCATAATTGTAAGATTATCGTATTCTTTATTACGGTTTGCATTAATTAATGATCTGCGTTTAGAAAGATCTACACTTGTCACATGCTTTGCATTTCTGCAAAGTACTCCACTGATAGCTCCACATCCTGCCCCAATTTCAAGTACAGATGCATCTTTTTTAAAAGGATACCACTCCAATATATTTTGTCTGACAGGTGAAAAATGATATAACACTGGCCACCGGTCATCTTCTGCAAGTATCTTCTCTACGTCTGGTTCTTCCATAATAAGCTGTAACAGATCATTCTCGATGTCCCCGTCACTATATTGATCCTGTCCATTATAAAATGTATAATCTAACGTTACTTTTCCAATCTGCTCTGTCATAGAACCTCTTTTCTATAGTTATCTACAACTATTATTTTTTACCCAAGAATCTCCTTGATATCCTTTATAAAATCAAATACATGCTCATTTTTTACATATAATGGATTCGCTGTCACATGTTCTACCTGCGGTCTGTAAGCTTTACAGATTTCAGTCAGATGTGTTGCAATGTTCATTGGACTGATATTATCCAGTGATACCATGTTATCATTGAAATCCTTAAGATCTTTATTCGCATAAGTATTCGTGATCGTCTTTACATCAAATACCGACATCTCAAGTGGCGGATAACTTGGATGTGGTGAACACATCAGTGAAATTCCTGCGTAAGTTTCCTGCAAAGTCCGCGCATATTCTTCAATTGTAAGCTTTCCAACGGAGACAAGCTCTTTGCCGTTTCCAAGCGGAATTGAACGGTGCATCTCCCCTGCCGAAAGAATCTCCCATTCCTCAATATCCGGCTGCATCATCACCCATTTTTTCAGAGCCGCTACTACAAGGTTAAATGCATTACGCTCCGTACCTGGACGTCCATAAACAAGAATCTGTTTTTTCTTATCAACCTGTGCAGGCATTTGCTCTAACGCTTTTCTTAATCCATCATTTAAGACAGGATTAAATGCAAAGCTATGCGTAAAATGGTAATGATTTTCATCGAAGAATTCTTTCAACAACATACTGTTAAAAATTGCAATTGTTGGATAATCACTTTTGTAGGTAGAATCTGCAAGCAGGTACTTCGTAGACCAGGAGTAAAATCCTGGCTCATAATCCTGAATAAAATAGAGAAAAATATTTGGTTTGATTCCAAATGTATTTTCAAATCCAACATAAGCATCCTGACAACAATACGCTGTCCACCAGCCAGTAAATAAGAAATAGTCATTCTCTGACACTGGAATACTGTGGTTAAAACGATTGCTGTATGGAATAATCTGTTTTGCAACGAGAGAATCATCTTCTGCTTTTACAAATGTATACTCATCGGAATATTTTTTAATGGCTGCTTTGTCTGGCTCTGCGTCTACTAAAATAATACGTGCATCATAGCCTAATGCTTTCACTAAAGTATCGAAAAACTTCAGTGCAGTTGAGATTCCACCAAAGACATGCTCTGCATTGATAGACGGAACCAGAAGGTTCATTCTGCGGTTCGGATATTCTATCTTACGGAAAGTGTATGGTGTAATTTCATATACATTCGTATCCAATTGTGGAAGTCCGGTTTCTCTTTTTCTCTTCAGAAGCATTTTTTCCTCCTGCTCTTTGACAGTCTGCTGCACCGCGGCACAAATTTTGGGCTGACAACAATAATAATCAAGATTTCTATTATAATATGGATCTCCGTTTTTCCGGTAGGTCTTATACATCTGATCCGACAAATCAAAGTCAATCTGTGGGATTTTACTTGCATCCCTGCTCTTAGATTCATAATGATACAGACGAACATTTGGATCGTAGATATTCACGAGTCCATGCTGGTTTGCACGAAGTGCAAGTTCAATATCGCTTCCACATACAATGAATTTCTCATCAAATCCACCGATTTTCTCAATTGTCGCCTTCGAAACTGCAAGACAGGCTCCCGTTACCGCCGAAACATTTCTTGTTACCATCGGTGACACAAATGGCGATCCATAGTGCTGCGGTTTCATTCCCTTGAATACATGATCAGCCCAGCCACCCATTCCAATAACTACTCCTGCATGCTGGATCGTATTATCTTCATATAAAAGCAATCCACCGACAACACCAACATCTTTTCGTATAGCTTTCTCTACCAGTCTTGTAAGCCATTCCGGTTCAATAACTTCTACATCATTATTCAAACATACATAGACATCTCCGGTTGCGAACTTCATTCCATAATTATTAAGCCTTGACCAGTTAAACTCAAACGCCGCATCTTTCACGATGACATTGTCATGTTCTTCTTTCACCTTCTTCAGATAAGTAAAAGTTTCTTCCCTCTCAGAATTGTTATTTAAAATAATAATCTCAAAATTTTTATAAGTTGTCTTCGCATAAATACTGTCAATTGCAGCCTTTAACAAATCTGCATGATCTTTAATCGGAATAATAATGGAAACCTTCGGTTCCTCATTCATGTGATATCTCACATCATAGACAAACAAATTCTCTGTCTCATTTGCAGTCGCTGCTCCTTTGCCATAAACACGGTCTAAATGTTCCTGAATCGCATTAAGTCCTGCTGTCTGTGCATATGGCTTTGACTCCGGGTTGGCTGCTGTGGAGCTCGGAAGATCTCTCCAATGATAAAGTATCTCAGGGACATGTCCAATCTTGTCCGTCATCTCTGTCATTCGAAGTAACAGATCATAATCCTGGCTTCCGTTGAACTCACCGCGAAATCCACCCACTTTTTCAAATAAGGACTTCTTGAATCCAATCAAATGTCCTAAATACATCTGGCTCAGGAAAAGATCCGGAGACCAATCAGGTTTACATAATGGATCTCTCGTTTTTCCTTTCGCATCAATAATATCCATATCGCTGTATATGATCTCAGAACCTTCTTTTTTTATCTTCTGATAAAATTCATGTAATGCAGACGGTGCAAGCTCATCATCATTATCCATAAGAAGGATATACTCTCCGGATGCAAGCGCTGCTGCCGCATTGGTTGCTCCTGAAATCCCCTGATTTTTTTCTAATAATTTAATTTTAATCCGGCTATTTTTCATTGCAGATAAGTGCTCTCTTACCTCCTGCTTTGTAGAACAGTCATCTGCAATGCAAATCTCCCAGTTTTTGTAATTCTGCTTTTCTATAGATTCAATCGCCTTATCAAGCCACTTAATTTCTACATTATATACAGGCATTACAATGGAAAAAAGAATCTCTCCACTATAATTTTTTAATTTTTCTTTCTTCACTCTGCCATACCCAGGTTCATAATTTACACTGGCAGATAAACGCTGTTTAAAGATTTCCGGTCCCTGATTTTTTAAAACTTTTAATCCTTTTTTTATTTTCTGAGGATTTCTTACTCCCTCTTTTATAATTGCTGCAAGCTTCTGTGTTCTTCCCATAATGCTCCTTTTTATATACAGCGATTCCTATCATCGCTGATTTTACTCGCTGTTCGCCTTCCCATAGCCTACTCTTCATTACAACTTACTATCGAGTTCAAATCAAAATACCCAACAGTAACTTTTTTAGATAAAACCTGTATACAACAAATATCATATAATCTGTGATAAACTTCTAATTCGTTACCATTATATCCTGTACATCCTAACTGTAGCAGATACTGTCCTTTTTGAAATGGCAATTTTTGTCTGAATGATACTGTAAGTGTCGTCCCTGCCTCTATCAGTCCAGGCTCTAACCCTTCAATAAGTGAATTGGTTCCGGTAAGATCTGTTCCCTTTAAATCCCGGATTGTAAATGCAAAAATTGGATTTAGCACATCCTCATGAAACTGTACCTTTAATTTCAAAACACACTCTTCGAATTTAGAAACAGTATTCGTAATCTTTCCTGTTGCATCGAAAATTCCAAAGTCAATAATCTCTGCCTTTTTATCGCCATACTCCTGCTTATCCGGATTTAAAATCATGGATTCTTTCCATGCAACTCCTTCTATTGCTGCATGACCGTCTTCTTTTTTCGGGCTGTCTTCCATCTTTGATTCTGCCATTACCCTTTTGTAAAGATCGATCATATCCTTTGGTTTACCCTCTGCAAGCTTTACCCCTTTATTCAAAAGGACAACTCTGTCACAGTATTTTCCAATGCTCCCAAGATCATGGCTAACAAAAAGAATGGTCTTTCCCATTTTCTTAAATTCTTCAAATTTGTGATAACATTTCGTCTGAAAAAATACATCCCCAACCGAAAGTGCTTCATCGACAATAAGGATTTCCGGCTCAATATTGATTGCAACTGCAAATGCAAGACGTACAAACATACCGCTGGAATATGTTTTGACCGGCTGATTTACAAAATCACCAATATCCGCAAAATCTAAAATATCCTGCAGCTTTTCATCTATCTCTTCTTTGGTAAAACCAATCATGGTTCCATTCAGGTATACATTCTCAATCCCGGTGTATTCCATATTGAACCCTGCGCCCAGCTCCAGCAGCGCTGAAATTCTGCCGTCCACCTGCACA
>OLFY01004238.1_pt1 | contig 10191 bp, 8 predicted proteins | sample 1605611 | NCBI WGS metagenome assembly OLFY01 (sample SAMEA3888923, study PRJEB22519) | human gut metagenome | biome: human gut; feature: human-associated habitat; material: faeces | place: Denmark | collected 2011
AGAATGGATCATAAAATTTCCTGCCCACGTAGATGGGAAAGATACAGGAAAAATGGAGTATGATTATTCCTGCTGTGCCAGACAATGTGGTATTGTTATGAGTGAAACAAGATTATTTCCTTCTGACAAGTGCAAAGGATATTTTGGAACAAAAAGATTTGACCGAAGACCAGATGGAAAAAGGCTCCATATGCTGACAGCGGCGGCACTTTTAGAGTTAGATTTTGAGCAACCAAGTCTGGATTATCATAGTTTGATGAAGTTGACACAGCTTTTGACTGCAGACGATCATGAGCAGAGAGAGCAGATGTATCGTCGTATGTGTTTCAATGTGTTTGCACATAACAGGGATGACCATTCTAAAAATTTTTCCTTTTTGTATGATGAGGGATCAGATCGTTGGAAATTAAGTCCTGCTTATGATCTCACATATAGCACTACTCATTTTGGCGAACACACGACAACCGTGGATGGCAATGGAAAAGATCCGGGATTTAAGGAACTTGTCAGGGTAGGAGTACAGGCGGGAATGTCAAAAGATAGCTGTGAGGAGATTGCGCAGAATGTACAAAAATGTGTACAACAAATGTTGGGAGAATATATTTCCACACGATAATTGCTGCGGTTTGCAATTACGCTAAAATGTGCATAGGGCGTAACAGATCAAAATGTGCTTTTTGTCCCCGTTTAGTTTATAATCTTATAGTTTATGTTGCATTTCTTGGCATAGTTTAACACTTGCGAGTTGCTTTTCACATACAGGGTTACATGTTTGCAATCCTCGAAAAGTCTTTTGTAATGGAGCTTAAGTTTTTTGTCTGAAATAATTACGGTTTGCAGACGGTCACATAAACGGAATGCGGAATCGCTCATGCTTTTGGTTCCTTTGGGAACGCGGTAAGTGGTAGAAATCCGTCCTCTTGGATAAAGCAACAGTCTTTTTTGCTGTTTATCGTATAGAATGCCATCAATACTTTCTAAATATGGATTACTTTTCGCAACTTTTATTTTTTGCAATTTTTTACTTAACAATGACGACGAATCATCAAAAATATTTTCATCGCCGAAGGTCATTTGATATCCACGAAAATTTTTTCCAAAAGAAACGGATTCTAATGAATCACATCCTTCAAAAAAGTATTTACTGATGTACTTAATGCGGTTTGGCATTTGAAAGATTCTCAAACTTTTGCAATTTTGAATAGGGCTTGATCCGGGATTATTTGGATAATTTTCCATAGAATTGCAGTTTGAACCGCTTTCAAATTTAATATCATATAAATTAGTGCAATTTTCAAAGGCTCCACCGCCAATTTTGACAACAGAAGCCGGGATAGTTATTTGTTGTAGGCGTTTGCAATCTTTCAATGCAAAATCTCCGATTTTTTTGACACTATTTGGAATAGTTATTTTTGTTAAAGACTGAAAGGAAGCAAATGCAGCAGAATTAATCGTTGTAATGCCATCTTTGATGATGATCTTTTCGGTTTTGGTAATTAGTTCATTTGCTGCATGTCGACCTTTTGCCGTAGAATCTAACGAAAAACTTCCAATGTTATATCGCTGTCCATCATCCTTATCCATTTGTGAGTCTGCATCAATAATTGCTGCAGACTCACTGTTGGTGCCTCCGTTTCCGGTTATGATCAGAGTGTGTGTCTTGCGGTTATATTTCCACAACGAAGAATCAGTTGCCTGTATACGAATGTACTTTTTGGTGATTTTGGTTTGTGGTGCCGGGGTATCGTTTGGCATAGTTGGTTCTGCAGAAGCTTTATTTGCAGCGGTAGCTGTAATCTTTGGAGTTGGCTGATGTTTAGATGTCATGGCAAGTTTTTTGCTTGACTGCGTGGGCGCAGCGAGAATTGCATACAGCATTCCGCCTAAAAGCAATAAAATAGTTATGGATAATACTAATGGAAAAGCAATCTGTTGTTTCATTATTTTCCCCTCCTCGCTGCCAGATAGTTTTTATGAACTACACAGCATTCTTCTTATATCGAAATTCAATATAGTGTTTTCTTAATTTTCACTATACTAGACAAGTGAATGGGCGTCAATCAATATTTTATAATAAAATTTGATGGATGAACGGTTGGAAGACTGTGGATACAGTGGTGCAGACGGTCTTGTTTCACTGCGCTTGCTCCATTTGCTTCAACTCCGGTAAAACAATAGAGAGCATGGTAATAAAGCAGATGCCGCCACCGATAATATTGGAGACTGGTTCTGCAAGAAATACGCCATCTGTTCCCATATGGAAGGCAAATGGCATCAGATAGGTTAATGGCACTACGATAATTACTTTACGAAGCAGGGAGAAAAATATTGCCTGCTTCTTTTTATTCAGCGATTTGAACACAGTCTGTCCCATGTATTGCAGATCCATAAAGATAAAAGCAGCAAAATATTGCTTGAGTGCGGGGATAGAGTCCTGTACTAAATTATGGTCAGAGCTGAACACACGGATCAGTGTCCCAGGAACGAGAATGATGAGACACCACATGACAGCGGTATAACTCAGTATCATGATGCTCATTACCAGTCCTGATTTACGGACACGAGACGGGCGCCTGGCTCCGTAATTGTAGCTTAGGATAGGAGAGGCGCCTTCGTTGATCGCATAGATAGGAGTTTCCACGAGTTGGCGTACGCTGGATATGATCGTCATGACGGAGATGTAAATATCGCCACCTGTGATGGAAAGTACGTGGTTACAGCAGATCGATACAAGGCTGTTGGTAAGCTGCATGATAAAACCTGCCGTGCCGAGGCTGACAATATTTTTGGCGTAACCAAAACAGCCGCGAAATTCGTATTTCCGCAGAAGACGTACTTTTAATTCCGCTTTTCGCATCAAAAAATATAAAACAAATGCGGCAGACAGAAATTGCGAGATCACCGTTGCAATAGCGGCACCCTCGACACCCAGTCCAAGCACAAAAATAAACAGGGGATCGAGCAGCAGGTTAGCGGCAGCGCCGACAGCCACAGAGGACATGCCGATCAGGGCGTACCCTTGTGCATTGATAAATGGATTCATTCCGACAGCAATCATGGATGGCAGTGTGCCGATCAGATAGATCATTATGTACGGCTGTGCAAAGGGAAGTGTATCCGCAGAAGCACCAAATAACACTAGCAGAGGTCTGGCGGTCAAGAGTCCAACGCTCATGAGGACAATCGCACCAAAACACAGCATAGTAAAGGAAGTATTCATAATCCGACCTGCCTTGTGTTCCTCTTTCTGACCGCGGTAGATCGAGAAGAGAGGGGCACCTCCACCGCCAAACAGATTGGCGAACGCTGTGATGATCGTAATTACCGGGAAACAAAGTCCGACAGCTCCAAGTGCTCTTGTTCCAACGTCCGGGATTCTTGAAATATAAATGCGGTCCACTATGTTGTACAGTAGGTTCAGTATCTGAGCAATCAGCATCGGAAGAGCAGCACCCAGTATGTTTCTTGTAACCGTTCCGTTTTCAAAGTCTATTCGTTTCATATAAATCAGTCCTATACTATGTAAATTTTCGATATTAAGTATAACAACTGCTTGCTCAGATGTAAAATGTTCAATGCCTAGGAGCAAATAATATCGACAACAACCCATGGTTGTGGTACACTTACAAAAACGACTACAGAGGTGAGACGACTATGATTACTATTATTGACTACGATGCGGGCAACCTTCGCAGCGTGGAAAATGCACTGCAATTTTTGGGAGAAGAGGCAAAGATCACACGAGATCCACAGGAAATCCTGAAAGCGGATAAGGTCATTCTTCCGGGTGTAGGTGCGTTTGGCGATGCGATGGAAAAACTACATAAATACAATTTGGTATCTGTGATTCGTGAGGTAAATGAAAAACAGATTCCGTTTCTGGGCATCTGCTTAGGACTGCAGTTGCTTTTTGAGGAAAGCGACGAGACGCCGGGCGTAAAAGGACTTGGTGTATTGCCGGGCAAAATCAAGGCAATTCCGCCGAAAAAAGGCTTCAAGATTCCACATATGGGGTGGAATTCTATTCAGATCAAAGAGGGAGCAAGACTGTTTCAGGGGATTCCACAGGATGCATATGTATATTTTGTTCATTCCTATTATTTACAGGCTGCAAGAGAGGAAGACGTGGCGGCAACAACCGAATATATCGTACCGATCCATGCTTCGGTAGAAAGCGGCAACACATTTGCGTGCCAGTTTCACCCGGAGAAGAGTGGAGATATTGGATTACAGATATTGAAGAACTTTTGCAACCTTTAACAGAATGGAGAGGCGATAATTATGTTTACCAAGAGAATTATTCCATGTTTGGATGTAAATAATGGACGCGTGGTCAAGGGAGTTAATTTTGTGGATCTGAAAGATGCAGGAGATCCGGTCACTGTTGGAGCAGCATACGGACAGGCTGGTGCGGATGAGCTTGTCTTTTTGGATATTACGGCATCCTCCGATGCCAGAGCAACAAAGCTTGATATGGTACGCCGTGTTGCAGAAACCGTCTTTATTCCGTTTACGGTTGGCGGTGGTATCCGTACCGTTGAAGATTTTCGTCAGGTTCTCAGAGAGGGAGCGGATAAGGTGTCGGTTAATTCGGCTGCGATCGCCAATCCAACCTTGATCTCAGAGGCGGCACTAAAGTTTGGCAGCCAGTGTGTGGTTGTGGCAATTGATGCCAAGAGAAGACCGGATGGTGGCTGGAATATTTATAAAAACGGTGGCAGAGTTGATATGGGCATTGATGCGGTAGAATGGGCGATGAAGGCAGACGAGTTAGGTGCCGGAGAGATCCTGCTTACCAGCATGGATTGCGATGGAACGAAAGATGGCTATGATCTGGAGTTGACCAAGATCATTTCGGATAATGTATCAATTCCGGTAATCGCATCGGGCGGTGCGGGCAAGTTAGAGCATTTTCGCGATGCCTTTACAGAAGCGGGAGCAGATGCGGTATTAGCGGCTTCGTTATTCCATTATAAAGAGCTGGAGATCAGAGAAGTGAAGGAATATTTACGAGATCAGGGCATTAGTGTTCGATTGTAGGAAGAGCATAGAATGGAGAGTACCAATGGCAATGATAACCAATGACTGGCTTGATGCGGTAAAGCCGGAATTTAGCAAGGAATATTATAAAGATCTGTTTTGTTTTGTGAAAGACGAATATAGCAAGTGTGTTGTGTATCCGCCTGCAGATGACATTTTTAATGCGTTCCATTTTACGCCTCTTTCCAAAGTGAAAGTTCTAATATTAGGACAGGATCCATATCATAATGTGCACCAGGCACATGGACTTAGTTTTTCGGTGCCACAGGATCAGCGGGAGATACCACCGTCGCTGCAAAATATATATAAAGAATTGCACAATGATCTGGGCTGTGATATCCCGGACAACGGATACTTAAAGAAGTGGGCGGATCAGGGAGTACTATTGTTGAACACAGTGTTGACGGTGCGGGCTCATCAGGCAGGTTCCCATCAGGGCAAAGGCTGGGAACAGTTTACAGATGCAGTCATTCAGGCAGTTAATGCACAGGATCGGCCGATCGTTTATATGCTTTGGGGCAGACCGGCACAGAGCAAGATCCCGATGTTGACCAATCCGAAACATTTAGTACTGAAGGCTCCGCATCCAAGTCCATTGTCTGCATACCGCGGCTTTTTTGGATGCAAACATTTCAGTAAAGCAAATAGTTTCTTAGAGGAGCATGGTATCGCACCAATTGACTGGCAAATTGAAAATTGCCATTGATGTGTGCTATAATGAGCGAGAAACATTACTACCAACAGGACGGGAGGTTCTGGGATTATGAATTTAAGTGACGCAGAGAAGAAGGCAGTAGTTTCTGCAGAGGCACAATTACCGGACGATTTTGTGTTTGGTTTAGATATAGGAACGAGAAGTATCGTGGGGACGGTCGGTTATAGACAGCCTGACGGTCATTTTGTCGTTGTGGCACAGGCCGCAGTGCAGCATGAAACAAGGGCAATGTTAGATGGTCAGATCCATGATATTGGTAAAGTAGCAGATACGATCCGTTCTGTGAGTGATCAATTGGAACAGTTGACGGGCAAGAAGTTAAATAATGTATGTATTGCTGCTGCCGGTCGTGTATTAAAGACAGTAGAGCAGGAAGCGGAAGTTACCTTTACGACAGAGACTGTTGTGACGACAGAACATGTGTATTCGCTTGACATGCTTGCGGTAGAAAAGGCACATGAGACATTGCGGCAGTCTGATAACAGTGGACTCAAATATTATTGTGTCGGTTACTCGGTCATGCGTTATTATCAGAATGATTATCCGATTACGAATTTGGAGGGGCATAAATGTTCTAAAATACGTACAGAGTTGATCGCAACATTTTTACCGGAAGAAGTTGTGGATGGATTGTATGCAGCCGTGGAACGTGCAGGCTTACATGTCGAAAATCTGACGTTAGAGCCAATTGCTGCGATCAATATTGCAATACCGGAACGTTTTCGCTTGTTGAATATTGCATTGGTTGATGTTGGAGCGGGAACTTCTGATATATCGATCACGAAAGATGGCAGTATTATCGCCTATGGCATGATACCTGCGGCAGGTGACGAATTAACAGAATGTATTGCCAAACATTATTTGGTAGATTTTCAGGAAGCAGATCGCATAAAGTGCGAGAGTACCGAGCAGGAAGAAGTAGAATTTCAGGATATTATGGGACTGCCGATGACAGTAAAGTCCTCAGATATTGCAGAGGTTGTTCGAGAAAATGTGCAATCGATCACAAAACAGGTTGCGGAGAAGATCATAGAATTAAATGGAGATAAGTCAGTAAGTGCAGTGTTTGTTGTCGGAGGCGGCGGTAAGATCACAGGATTTACGGAATGTCTGGCAGAGTATTTGGGAGTGGCAAAAGAAAGGGTTGCATTGCGTGGTTCGGAAGTGCTTCGTGAGGTTACGTTTTTGCGTCAGGATTTAGAGATAGATTCTCTGCTGGTTACACCGATCGGTATATGTATGAATTATTATGAGCAACGTAATAATTTTGTGTTCGTCTCTGTGAATGGGGAGCGTATTAAGCTTTATGATAAGGGAAATCTTACGGTTATAGATGCTGCGCTTCAAAAAGGGCTTACGAATGATAAGGTATTTCCACAGCGAGGCGATGCAGTTGCCTATTATGTACAGGGAAACTTACGTATGCAGCGGGGAGAGCCGGGAGAATCTGCGGTTATCCGCGTGAATGGAGAGGAAGCTTCCATTGCAACGCCAATTCATCAAAATGATGTGATAGAAATTGATATATCGACGAAGGGAAAGCCGGGAAGCATAGAGATACAAGCACTGCCGGAGTACAAGAGTGCGATTTCTTTCTATGTCAATGGCACCAAGGTCGACTGTCCTTGCTTTGTCTCTGCAAACGGGCAATTGGTATCTGCGTATTATGAAATTCAAAATGAAGATAAGATTGAGATATTGCCATATTACACATTGGAACAGGTGTTAGACTTTATGGATATTGCTGCGGAGGGGGAAGTACTTGTCAATCATGTTCCGGCAAATCTGCAGACAAAGGTATATGAGAATTTCACGGTAGATTGCCAAATAACGGACAAGTTTCATGAGACGGAAGCTGTGCCGCAGGAATCCATGGGCAGCAGTGATACGGCAGCTATAGACCAATCGCACGAACCGATGTCTGTCGGAGATATGACAGATGAAAGTCAATCGTCAGAAACGGTAAACACAGAGAATATCACAGATGAGCAGCAGAGTCAGAGCTTTGATCCGGAGAAAGATTTTGCGATCACGGTGAACGGCGAACCTTATGCGTTGCATGGGAAGGCACATTACATATTAGTGGATGTGTTAGATATTTACCCGATTGACACCAGTAAGGCGCATGGCGATTATATGGAGATTAAGATAAATGGTATGGATGCAGAATTCAGCCAGCCTTTAGCAGAACACGATGCCGTTATCCTGCGCTGGGTTACCCGTTAGGACTTTAGTAACTCTGGGCGTAAAGTATGCGGTGGAGAAAGGAATGTAGTAATATCATGAAAGTTTGCAGTATAGCCAGCGGAAGCAGTGGAAACTGTATTTATGTCGGCACAGAGAAAACAAACATATTGATAGATGCCGGCATTAGCCGGAAAAGAATTGTGGAGGGACTACACAGTATTGGCGTCGAACCGGAGCAGTTAGACGGCATTTTTGTGACACATGAGCATTCAGATCATATTCAAGGAATACCCATGATGGCAAAGCAATTTGAAGTGCCGATCTATGCAACGGGAGGCACATTAGATCAAATCTGTGAAAAGGATAAAAAAAATGTCATAAAAAGAGAAAATCTATTTCAACTTTATGCAGATCAACCGGTAGGAATGGGTGATATGCAGATCATGCCATACAAAATGTCACATGATGCTGCTGATCCGGTATGTTATACTGTGGAAGCAGACGGGCAAAAGGTCAGCATGGCAACCGATCTGGGGGTGTACGATGACTACATTGTAGATCATTTAGAGGACAGCGATGTGTTGCTGATTGAAGCAAATCACGACATCAGCATGTTGGAGGCAGGACATTATCCGTATCCGCTCAAGCGTCGTATTTTGGGAGAATGGGGACATTTGTCCAATGAGGACTCCGGACGGCTGTTATGCAGTTTGATGGGGGATCATTTGAAATATGCATTTTTGGCACATTTATCCAAAGAGAACAATTATCCGGCATTGGCATATGAAGCGGTACGATGCCAGATATGGGAGGAAATGGGCTCTAAAGAAGTTCCATTTCAGTTACAAGTAGCCGAGAGGGACAAGCCATCACAGCTTGTTACAATATAAAAAGACATACAGATCATGTATGGAAATGGAGGACATCATGAAAAAAACAGTAGTAACCGTAGTAGGTAAAGATAGCGTAGGGATCATTGCAAAGGTATGCACATATCTGGCAAACAACACCATTAATATTTTGGATATCTCACAGACGATCGTGGGTGGCTTTTTTAATATGATGATGATTGTAGATCTGGAAGACTGCGCCAAAGAATTTGGTGTCGTTGTTGATGAATTAGAGCAGATCGGGGAAGAAATGGGCTGCGTTATCAAGGCACAGCGTGAAGATATTTTTGACAAAATGCATCGTATTTAATGACAGAAATGGAGGATACTATGATTAACATACATGAGGTTTTAGAAACCAATGATATGATAGAAAAAGAAAATCTGGATGTGCGTACAATTACGCTGGGCATTAGCTTGCTTAGTTGCTGCGATAACGATTTGGATCGTTTGATCGACAAGATATACAATCGTATTACAACGGTTGCAAAAGATCTTGTCGAAACAGGAAAGGCAATCGAGAAAGAGTTTGGTATTCCAATTGTAAATAAAAGAATTTCGGTAACTCCGATCGCTTTAGTTGGTGCATCCGCATGTAAAACACCGCAGGATTATGTGCGTATTGCACAGACTCTGGACAAGGCAGCCAAAACGGTAGGTGTCAACTTTATCGGTGGGTACAGTGCCCTGGTGTCTAAAGGAATGACGAAGAGTGATGAACTTTTGATCCAGTCGATCCCAGAGGCTCTTGCAACAACAGATTTTGTCTGCAGTTCCGTGAATTTGGGATCTACAAAGACCGGAATTAATATGGATGCAGTAAAAATGATGGGCGAGATCATTTTGCAGACAGCAGAAGCAACCAAAGAGAAAGACAGCATTGGCTGTGCTAAATTAGTTGTATTTTGTAATGCACCGGATGACAATCCGTTCATGGCGGGTGCTTTCCATGGTGTTACGGAGGCAGATGAGATAATTAACGTTGGTGTCAGTGGACCGGGTGTTATGCGCAAGGCATTGGAGTCCGTTCATGGAACAGATTTTGGAACGCTTTGTAATACAGTCAAGAAGACAGCGTTTAAGATTACACGTGTTGGCCAGTTGGTCGCAAGAGAAGCATCAGAGAGACTTGGTATTCCATTTGGAATCATTGATCTTTCTTTGGCTCCGACTCCGGCAATTGGCGACAGCATTGCAGATATTTTCGTGGAAATGGGTCTGGAAAAGGCCGGTGCACCGGGAACGACAGCAGCATTAGCGTTGTTGAACGATCAAGTGAAAAAGGGTGGCGTTATGGCTTCCTCTTATGTAGGTGGATTAAGTGGAGCCTTTATTCCGGTCAGCGAGGATCAGGGAATG
>OLFY01004240.1_pt1 | contig 10181 bp, 2 predicted proteins | sample 1605611 | NCBI WGS metagenome assembly OLFY01 (sample SAMEA3888923, study PRJEB22519) | human gut metagenome | biome: human gut; feature: human-associated habitat; material: faeces | place: Denmark | collected 2011
GCAAAATTAATTTGATGAAGTTTTTGATTATGATGTCCAAAATCAGCCTGCTATATCGTTATTATAGTTAAGCTGTAATTTCCGGATTCATATTCTCTTTCTTTTTCAACTGTAAAAGGTGGGCGCTTACGCTCCCACCTCTACACTTTTATTCAATTACTATGTCAGATACTTATTCTTCTTCTAAACCACTCTTTTTCCTTACATAGAATATGGCTCCAGTAACAATCAGTATAATACAGATACCAATAATAACGATTATCGTATTATTCCATGCATATTTTGAAGTGCTGTCATCTGTCTTAGGCGCAGGAATGGTTTCATCAGCTTTGTTGTCTGCCTGACCGTTATCACTCATACTCTTGGTATCAACAACAATCGTGTAATCTGATGCATGGGTAAATACAAGTTCCACATTTCCATCCGAATCAATCTGTCCGGCGCTGATAAATTCCAGTTCTCCGGTCTGTTCATTGTAGTAGAACAGGTTCGCATACAGTCCTGCATTCTTTGATTCCATGTTGACGGTCAGTGTGGCTGTAAATCCAAACTCTCCGTCATAAGCAAGAGTCAGGTTCAAGGAAGAACGTTCTCCGGTCACGTTGTTGATGACATCCACAGGAATGGATTTTCCTGCGTCGGCTCCGACTGTCACATCAAAATCAATATCTCCAGCTGCATCAGTAATATCCTTTCCAAAAATCTTCCAGGAAAGACCATTTCCCATATCCAGAACAAGTGTTGTATCTTTGCCCTTGATACTGTCAATTACATCCTTCGGTACTACAGTTGTTCCGTTCATGGCAACTGTTACTGTATCGCCTGCCTTAGTTTCTTCAAGCTGTGGCTTGATAACATCCCAGCCTTCCTTATCGCTCTCATCCTTGATGTATGGCTTAATTGAATCTCCTTTTTCCTTACCTTTATCCGTATCAGGCTGTGGCTTCTGATTCTGATTACCATTGCCTGTGCCAGACTGCGGTTTCTGGTTTTGACTGCCATTATCCTTACTGCTGTCATCGGACTTTGGATTCTGATTTTCATTACCATTATTTTTACTGCTGTCATCGGACTTGATCTTAGCGATAGACTGTGTGTAACTGTGTCCGCACTTGGTGCAGGTGTAGGTTCTGACTCCTTCCTCGGTTGTCGTCGGCTGCTTTGTTACGGTTGCTTTATAATTATGTCCCAATGCCGCCAGCTCTTTTCCGGTACTCATAAGTTTATCGCAGTCCGTACAATAGGTATCTCCTGCGTATCCGGTCTGCGTACAGGTCGCTTCCCGCTGATTCCGTATTTCAGTATGTGTGTGATCACATTTGTTTCTTGTAATCGTAATGCTTACACTTTCTGTCTCATAGTTGCCCTTGTCAGCTCCTGTATAAACCGCAGTCGCCGTCACAGCCACACCATCTGCAAGCGCCGTGTCCTTATCTGCCTCCTGCCAGCTCCAGCCTTCCGAAAGTATAATATCGCCAACCTTCTTTGTGCTGTGTGCCGGTGCCATCGCAGTTTCCGGCATGTTCGGAGCTTTCGTTGCCTTGTTGACCGTAAGACTGATTTTCATATCAACAGCATTATAATTATCTGTATCTGATGGCGTAAATGTCACATCATACTCTATCTTTCCGCTGTCTGCCACTGTAGGCTTGATACTGCTATTCTTCCATGCAAATGTTCCTGCTACCTCTGTTCCATCGGCTGTTTTGTATGTTACTTTGCCGCCTGTCAGGGTACTGTCTGAAAGTTTCTGCCCGTATGTAAGGGCGGTTGCTGTAGGATTTTTTGCAATTACCGGTGTTGCTTTAGTTACTTTAACAGTTATTGTTCCAGTTACTGTATTGTAGTTGTTTGTGTCATCAGGTGTAAATACTGCAACATATCCACTGTTATTTACTGTCGGTACTGTTGTATCCGTCTTCCAGCTCCAGGTACCTGCAACGGAAGTTTCCGTTCCACCGACTACCCATGTACCATCTGTGCCATTTAAGGTGTAATCCTTCAATGTCTTTGCCGGATCATAAACGATATTCGTTTTACTTACTGTTGGTATGGTTACATTCGGTGTTGCCCTGCTTACAGAAATTTCCACAGTTCCGGTCAGCCCGACATATATGTCTGCATCATCCGGTGTAAATTTCCATCCCGCAGTTGTTGTGCCTACTGTCGGCACATCATCAGGTGCTGCAAACTCAAGTGTTCCGGGAACAACCGTATTCGTTCCCTTTTCTACAAATACCGCCTTGCCAAGATTAAGTTTTGACAGCTTATCTCCATAGGTAAGGGCATTGCTTCCGTTAATTGTTACGCTGCTTCCATTCTTCAATGCAACGACTATCTTATCCGTAATACTGATATTTACAGTAAATGTTGCAGATTTATAATTTGCCATCTGGGCAGTTACGGTAATGTTTGCTTTATCGCCTACTTTTTTACCGGATATTACAGTGTAGGTCAGCTTACCGGCAGTATCTACCGCCACATTCTGCAAAATTACACTGCTGTCTGTCGTATCCGTTACTGTGTAAGTTGTATCTCCTCTATTCTCCGGCAGTTTATCTGCAATATCAATTGTCACAGCTCCGCCAGAGCCTTTTGTATTCACATAGCTTATGTTTTCGGAAGCTAATGTTGGTGCAGATGCCTGATTTACGGTAACCATAATCGTCTGCTCAGCCGCACCGGTATAACACTTCGTTTCCGAAAGAGATACTGTTACGGTGGCACTTCCTGCTCCCACAATCGTTACTACTCCGGTATCGGAAACTTTAATAACACTGTTGTCATCACCGGCGGCTGTACCGTCTGCTTTTTTGCTGTCGCTTACCTTATAGGAAATCGTTCCGTCTCCGGTTCTGCTACATCCAAGCTCAAATGCCTCATCCCCAAAGGTCTGGGTAAATTCAGTCTGTTTCAGTGTCAGCACTCCGTCTGCCTTTGCAACAGTATCCGAAGTATCATTGACTGTTCCTATGTATCCTTCCGCAGATACCTTAACTGTAATCTGTTTTCCAATTGCTTCTTGTTCAATCTTATAAGTATTGCTGCTTCCCTGCTGAAGCACTGTATCGTCCGCACTGAAAGTATAGGTTAATACAGCTCCCTGCTGTGCTCCGGTTACAGTTGCAGTTAATGTTTCCCCATACTTTGCAGTTCCAGAAAGGCTTACGCTGCCTTCTAAGGTTGCGGTATAGGCAGATGTATTGGAAATAACATCACTTGCCTTATATCCATCTGTTTCCTTTGCCCGTACCTGTAAACCTCCTATGTTGACTATCACGTTTCCAACCGTAACAGTACCAACACCGGTGCCGGAATCTACCGTAACATCCGTCCAGTTTGCTCCACCATCGGTACTGTATTCGTAAGTAACTCCGCTTGTTCCGTTAAAGGTAAAGGTATTGTTTTCATCATCCACCTTTCCATTCGTCGGTGGATTTGGATGTTCTGCCTTTGCTACCTCGGCGGTGGAATCCGTCAGTTCTCCGGAACAGTTTGCAGCGGTAACCTTAACTGTAATCACTTTTCCTACATCATCTGCTGTTAAAGTATATGTATCTCCGGTAGCAATCGCTGTAGTATCTTCTCCACGATACCATGAAACTGTAACTTCGCCGGCATCTGTCGCAAGTCCCTCATAGGATGCTGTCAATGTTTTTCCATATACTGCCTCTCCGGAAATGGATACAGTTCCCGTGATGGCTTCCTTTAATGTCTTAAATGTACTATTTAAAAGATAACTTTCATTTCCTGCCTTATCCACTGCAAGAACTGCACAGTAATACTCGGTATTTGGTTTCAGGTCTGATAATGTAAAGGTTCCGGTTGCATTGTGATAATCAGATGCTTTCAAATTCTCTGTCGTAGCACTTGTTACCTCATTTATATCCGTACTATATAAGAAATAAACCTTCTCAAGACCGCTTCCATCTTCAAAAATATCAAATGTCACACTACCGGAGCGATCCTTCATGACCGGGGTTATATCAAAAATATACGGTTTCTCATCATCATGCAAAATGCCATCACTGGACAGATAGGTTACATTTCCGACATTGTCTGTGATTCTCGCATACACATAGTTGGTCCTGTTCGTCTTGATTTTAGGCTTATTGCTATTATCATAATCTTTCCAGCCACTCAGATTCTGCATATCTGAAATTTGTGTATATGCCTTGTCAGATACCAGATATTCTGTAGAGGCTATACCGGAGCCGGTATCCTCTGATGTAATCGTAATTTTTTCTTTGGTGTTGGTATAGAAGCCAAAGGAAATTTTCTCTAAAAATTTATCCCATGTACTTTCTTTTACCTGAATGGTTCCGGTTGGAGCAGCTTTATCAATCTTAATCTCTTTGTTTATGCTATCTGTAATGTATCCGTTACTGTCTTTAAAATAAAGAGTATAAGAATGTGTTCCCTCTTCGGTAACCGAAATGCTTTTCTGCCATGTGGACTTATTATCCGTTGATACCTGCCAGTCTGCTACGCCGATTGTGACATCTGAAGTATACCAGTCATTCGCACCTTTCGTTCCTGTTATATAATTATCCGGAGCAGCAATGTAAGCAATGGTAAAGTTCTTTGTAATTTCTCCTGCATAATTGCCTGTTCCGGTAATCTTCACATAAGGGGCATTTTCAGCATTGCTTTCCGCTACACTCGTATTATTACCATAAGTAATGTTATAATCTTCACCAAGAGTTAATGATGTCTCGCCGTTTTTTACGGTAATATCCGGCTTAATCTCATTACCTGTATAGTAGTAAAGGGTATCCACACTGCTAATACTGATACCGGAATAGTTGATGTTCTTTATACTACAATTCGAACAGCTTTCGCCAGTCTTGTCGTCGCCAAAATCATGTTCCTTTAAGCCTTCCGCATTATTTGTGTATCCAGCCTTACAAGGAGAACTTTCTGAAGGTTTATAGACTTTCGCATTACTAAAAACAGGAAAAGATTGTTTCTCACCATCATTATCAATGTTCTGTCCCCAGACCTGTGGTATCGTGCCATCTTCTCCCACTTTCTGTCCATCCTGCAAAAGGTATGCAACCTCGCCGGATGCAAACTGTGCAGCGGTTTTTCCTTCAGCCTGCCCTTCGACATCTGCGCCGTTAATGCCACCCAAATCCGTGCCTTCCGCTTTCAGATAATAGCAATTGTTTATCGTACAATTTTCACCATATCCGAACACGCCTCCGACATCATCATTTCCACTTACACTACCTGTGTTATAGCTGTCAGTTATCGTAACACTGCTACCAGTTCCACACACGCCTCCGACACATCCTTCTCCACTTACCACTCCTGTGTTATAGCTGCCAGTTATCGTACCATCTACACCAAATGCGCACACGCCTCCGACATAATGTTCTCCGAAAAAATAAGAATCAACGACACCGACATTCCGAATTGTTGCCTCACATATATTGGCAAACAAGCCAACATAATCTTTTGTGCTATCATTGAAAAAGAGTCCGCTGATGGTCTTTCCATTTCCATCAAAAGTCCCCTGATAGCCGTTATTAGCTGCTCCAATCGGTGTCCATGAAATGAAGTTCCCGCCGTTTGCTACTTCATTGGTCAGATTGCCGTCATCATCTGTTTTATATGTAATCCTGTCAAGCAGATTATTATTTACCGTGATATCATTCATCAGCTTCGCACAGGCTGAACTATTTTTAGTAACGTCTGTAAGAGTTCCGTTTACAAGTCCGGCGAACCAGTAAAGTTCTGCCGCCGAGGTAATCTGATACGGGTTTTCTGCTGTACCATTACCATTTTCCGGTTTTGTTGGTGTGATGGTGGTTGCTTCCAAAAGCTGTGCTCCACCCAGTTCTACATTTACTTTCAGTGCTGCTGCGTCCTCTGCGAGTTCATAGCCCTCCGGCAGATTCGCAGTAAAAGTATAGTTACCGCTGTACGCACCTTCCTCCGGGTAGTTTTCACATACCCAGCCTTCCAGAGTCACGGTTTCTTCTGCTCCATCCGTTTCTTCCGATTCATCTGTTGCTTCTGTATCCTCTGTTTCGGTAACAGACGCAGATGTTGTAATCGTGGCTGTGATAGAGATAGGAAGAAATGATACGATGTCATCAAAGGATACGATATGATCTTTGGATGCACCGGGAAGTGCCAGCACATTTTCCTCCAAGTCCAACATTTCCTCTTCATCATTCCATGTCCATGAGGTAATACGCTTTGCTGTCTCGGTTATTTCTTCCGATGTAGTCTGCTCCTCTTTTTCACAGGTCAGCACTTTTTCTTCCTCTGCTGCATTTACCGTAAGAGCAGATAAGTCCACGCTGCTTCCAACAAGGGCTGCCGTAAGCAACAATACTGCGATTCTCTTTCCTCTTTCTTTCCATTTTTTCATAATATCAATCCTCCTGTCCAAACTATGGTGCAGTTACACATTCTGTCCCCATAAAGATATTCTCTTATTTTCCAGTCATATTCAGATAGATAATATGAACAAAATCTATCATGAATTTCTATTTATCATTCTATACACTAACTCAGTTTTATTGTACTAAAAAAAGGCTGTTTCTTCAAGAATTTTTATTTGAAATTCAAATATATCTTTTTATAAACAAAAGAGCTTCCCTTGATTATCCTTGAAAGAGCACGATGCTCCATCCTTCTAATCTTAGAAAGCTCCTGATTTTTTTGTATATGAAACTTTAACCATCCCATAATGGCTGACTGAAAAAGAGTACAATAATTTTTTACTTTTATTGCAGCCTCTGAATATATCCTTCACTTACCATCCGCCTTAACGGTTTTGCTCCATACAGCAGACCTGATTCCTGATTTTCTTCTTCATCTTCCTCGGACAGTTCTACATAAGCACATCCTGCTTGTTTTCTTGCGTTATTTAATGCCTGATAGAATACTTCTTCATCCGTGATGTTGAAATATCCATGTCCGGAACCATGCGGAAAATACTTCTCTACCACAGACTGGAGCTCTCCATAGAACTTGTCATAGTCCCTGTTGTTCATAAGCTCAGTTCCATTCTCTGCATCAGCGTTCTTATAAGAACTACGCATTCTTTTTGTCGTTCTTTCAGTATCTATGCTGTCTACGCATTCCTTCACACGCATACTTGATTCTTCTATTGTCGTGGCGGACGGGCGGATGATATTCAGATAATCATCTATACATGACTCGGCAAGCTTGATTTCTTCAGGACTTATCTGTCCGTCCTCCTTTGCTTCCTCTATCTGCGTAATCAGTTCGTCCATACCATCTATGTATACGTTATCCGATGCTTTTTCCAGAGAGTAGCTTACCATCTGTGCTGCCGCCTTAAATTCTGTATCCATATCCTCAATCTCGGAATCCAGCTCCTGAAGCTCGTCAATGTACAGGTCTTGAAGTTCTTCTACCATTCCCTTTGCCTGCTCGATTCGTTTTGCACCATAGGCAACCATTTCTGACAGTTCCACTGGATCTTCCGGAAATTCCATATATGGATATGGCGTTGCCTCTATCCTCTCGTATTCCGGTGTCTGTCCCAATGACAGCATATCTATCAGGTCCTTGATCTGATTGATGGTCAGTTCCTCCAACAGAATGATTGGCTTTTCAATCAGTTTGTTCATATCCACTTCTTCTTTTACGGATATCTGTTTTCCAATAACGGTAAGCTCCATATTGACTTTTACAAATATCTGGCTTCCATTTACGATTATGCCAAGAAGTGCCTTGCTGATATAGAATACATTAAGCACACCCTGAATCACTTTGTTAATTGTGTTAAGGAAACCGCTACCCAGTTTGTTTGCAAGCGACAGTACCTTATTGGCTGCATCAAGAGCTGCCTCTGCCGTTTTCATCGCAAGATATATGCCGCCGATGGCAACCTCATAGCCTACGATTTTGGCTGTTTCCTTAGCCATCTTCGCCCACTGATACCATTTTGCTTTCCTAATTACCCTCCTGCACTCTTCGATTTTACTTTTGTATGAGTTTATCTCATTTTGCAGGGAGGATACTTTGTTCTTTGCATCATTGATTTTTTTCTGTGCATCATGTATCTTTTTGTCATATTTGGTTACTGCTTCATCCAGCAGGTACGTCAGTTGTTTCAGGTTATTCTGTAATCCTGTGCTGTCGAGAGAGACTTCAAATTCAAAGAACAGATTTTTCATTTTCTGATAATCTGCATTCAGATACAATGAAGCCCGAAACAGGTTGAAATAGCTTGTTTCAACAGCAATCCTTATGTTTTTGTTGGCAAAATATACCAGTGCATCAAAAGAAAATATTTTGCACAGTTCTATATGCCCATCTATATAAAAATTGCAGGCGTTTTTGGATACATCCATGTATAAAGTGACCGGTCTGTCTGTCACTTCATTTCTGTAAAAATCCTGTGTCAGCAGTTCCAATGTACTGTTTGATGTACTGCCAAGCACCGGGTTTATCCTGTTTTTCTCAGAACGGGAACCGCTGATAATAAGCACACTGTTATGTATTGGTGATACTTCCGCATATCCAAGAATGCCTTTATCATTTACTGACGAAAACATGACTTTGATTTTCTGTCCGAAAATCTCCAACTGTCCTGCAAAGAATACTCCCATATCAAAATTGTATCTGCCTATGGTCAGATGCTTAGATGCATAATATGCCTGCGGTGGAAAGGATAATTCTCCCTTACTGTTCAGCCAGTAATGGAACATGGTCTTTGTGTTCAGAACGTCACAGGCACTATCGCCCGGAAGTCTTGTCACACTTACATTGTCCTGACTCAGCAGATACTCCTGCTTCATTCCCGCTAATGCATTATTTACAGCCTGTATGATTTCCGCATCTGTAAGTGTCTTAAAATCAATCGTTTTACCGCCACCTGAACTATTGATGTCAAAGGCTGTGACGGTAAATATATCCAGTTCTTTTACTGACTGCGAATCAATTCCTGCAAGGTTTGATACCAGAGAGGATACCGACACTTCACTCATGGCTATGTTGATCATATCAAGCATTGGAACCGTACCATTATAGGATATGCTCAATGCTCCATACCACATAAGATTGCGGATATTTATCTGTGACATTGCCCCGATATTGATACCGGATTTGCCAAAGCCAAGCTCCAGCCCACAGTTGCAGATTGATATTTTTGTATTAGGTATCTGATAAACGCTTGTCGGCATGGTACTTGCCGATATTGATACATTTGTAAGTGTGAATTCTGCATTCACATAAAATTTTAATCCCGGAAAGCAGCTTAGTCCGATAGCTCCCGCCATCTGGAATTTCACATTATTGCTGCCAAACTGTGTATAGATTACTATGTTCTGACAGCTTAACAGTGCATTTTCAATATCCGGCACAAGCAGTGCACAGCTTACCTGTTTTCCACCCAGCCCCACGAATATATCCATCTGGTTTATTCCGAAGATTGTTCTCATGGCATCTGTAAATGGATATTTTGCCACTTCATCAAATCGAAAGGCTGTGCTTAATAGAAGGCTTCCTTCTATTATGGGCGGAACTTCCGGCAGGTACGAATATGCTTTGTACAATTCGCTACAGTTTATGTTCGTATTACGGTAAAGGAAGGTGAAGCTGTGTATTCCAAACACATACATCACTTTCTTTACTACCTGTGCCAGCGAATCGTTTTCCCCATTGATAATTTCCTGCGGAAGAAGGGCAAAGGCAACCAGTTTTCCCTGTTTTCCATCATAAGCCAAAAATTTTAGTGCTTCTGTACGCACCTCCAGCATGGTCTGCTGATTGCTATGTGCAAACAGGGCTTTTACCTCAAAATCGTTCAGCAGTTCCACGTAATCCCCTACTTTTTCTTTCGTAACGCTGCCAAACAGTTTTAGAAGTTCTTTCAGGCTGTCTTTGGTTATTTCCACTTCCGCAGAAAACAACAGCTCATCTTCGATGCAACCTGCCAAAAGAGTGGTTTTGACACCGCATAATTCACCTTCCATATTCAAGGAACTGTTCATATATTCTTTTGACATCAAAACCACCTCGCTTCTTAGATTTCTTTTAACAAATCTTCCGGTTTGTAAAGATTCATCTGGCTGATAATCTTACTTCTCTCTGTGTTCCAGACTGCTACACCGACTCTCTGAATATTGAAAATCTTGAGGCTTTCCGGGAGTGCTTTTGAAGTATCAATTTCAAGCTGGAATGCGTATTCTGTA
>OLFY01004253.1_pt1 | contig 10140 bp, 8 predicted proteins | sample 1605611 | NCBI WGS metagenome assembly OLFY01 (sample SAMEA3888923, study PRJEB22519) | human gut metagenome | biome: human gut; feature: human-associated habitat; material: faeces | place: Denmark | collected 2011
ATAATGTCCCTAAACATACATATTTGCGTACATTTTATCTTAGCATACTTCCAACTATCGTGCAAGAGATGCGGCGCACCGCTGATAGATATTGTGGTCAAAAAATAAGAAAAAAAGAGCTTCTGCATATCGCAGAAGCTCATAATGATCGCTCCTATAAACTAACCAAAATTAATCAGTTGTATAAGGCATAATTGCTACGTGACGTGCACGCTTAACTGCAACTGTTAACGCACGCTGATGCTTTGCACAGTTACCTGTAATTCTTCTTGGAAGAATCTTGCCTCTCTCGGAGACATATCTCTTTAACTTATTTACATCCTTGTAGTCGATATAATCATGCTCTTTGTCTGCACAGAAAGCACAAACTTTTTTTCTTCTACGCATTGGTCTTCTTCTTGAAGCATTGTTATCGCCTTTATTGTATGCCATTACGAAACCTCCTTAATAATTTGTGTCTATCAGTCCATCACACCTTGAATGGTAATTCCTCTTCAATGGCATCCGGAATATTCATAAATCCGTCGCCTGCAGCCTGTGTCGGCTCTGGTCTGGATGGCGCTGCCTGCTGATAACCGCCGGCATTATTTGCAGATGCTGCTTTGCTCTCCGCAAATTCCTGATTTTCCACTACAACATCTGTAGTATAGACACGTTGTCCATCTTTGTTGGTATAGCTGCCTGTCTGAATGCGACCCTCAGCTATGATCTTAGTGCCCTGATGAAGATAATTCTCTGCAAACTCAGCCCCTCTGCCAAAAACCACACAGTTAATGAAATCTGCAGTCTGCTCATCTCCCTGGCGTTTAAAACGACGGTCTACCGCAAGTGTATATCTTGCAACCGCTGTCTGATTCTCTCCTGAAGAATAACGAACTTCAGGATCTCTGGTCAATCTACCACATAAAATAACCTTATTCATGAAGGAAACACCTTCCTTTCTTATGCTTCCTGTCTAACGCATAAGTATCTCAGAACATTGTCCATGATTCGAACAGCCTGCTCCAACTCGCCCGGAACAGTTGCCTCGCCATCAAACTTGATGAAGTAGTAGTAGCCCTCTTTCATGTGCTGAATCTCGTAAGCAAGTTTCTTCTTGCCCCACTCTTCAACCTCTGTGATAGTACCGCCGAATTTGGTTACATAATCCTTTGCCTTCTCGACAGTTGCTACTCTTGCATCTTCCTCGATCTTAGCATCGACAACTAACGCTAACTCATATTTGTTCATAGTCGTCTGTACCTCCTTTTGGTCTCTGGCTCTTTCCCGGCTGCGATTCTGTGACTTTCGGAATCGGTGTCTTTCAAAACACATGCCCCACTGGAAAGAACAAGGAAAAATTAACATGTCACATTTCTCTATTATAGCAGAACTTTACAACCTCTGCAACAACTTTTTTTCTGCTTATTGGCCACTCCGGGATACAAATCCGCGGAACGCCTTTTCTACCTGCTTCCGCGGAAGCATTATCTGGTGGCCGCATCCGGTGCAGCGAATGCGGATATCCATCCCTACACGTCTAAGCTCCCACGCATTTGTTCCGCACGGATGTGATTTCTTCATTTTGATAACATCGCCTACTTTTAAATCCATCCATTCCCTCCTTATGGTCACATCGACAAGCACTATTTCCATCACAAAATCCTAATTTTCTGCCTTCATATCTATATTTTGAATTTCTCGCATCCAGCTATAGAACATTGTCGTATTTTTTGTCATAGACTTCGAACGGATACGGCTGCTGCTATATAACATTGTCGTACTCTTTTGGTGAACAGGTACTTCCACTATCATTGCATAAATCTCGTCAAACGCTTTTTGTGTCCATTTTTTCTGCTTTTCCTTGTTTATGGTTTGATCGGACTTGTTGATCGCTTTCATCAGCTCTGCATTTTCCAAAAATGCAAATCTCTCTGCAAGATCCGGATTGCTGCTCATCTCTTCCTCGGCGTACCACAATGCTATTGAGGATTTCTTGGCAAATACATTTCCGCGGCGAAGATTTGCGACTTTCTTATTCAATTTATCTACTGTTGTAGTATGAATTTGTATTGTAATGCCAATCCCTTGCAGATCACTCGCAACCGCCGTGGCCAGCTGATATCCGACTGTATCCGTTCCACCGGCTAATTCCATTGAAAACAACGTCTTTGCACCCGCAGGAGCTGCAGTTACTTTGCCATCCTCTACTGTATATCCCGCTTTTTCCAACCATTTAAGTGCAGTCTGCTGTGCCTCTTCCCGCTTTTGATCAACCGCATCATCTGTCTTATAGATCTGCTCTTTGCCATCCGGCGTCTCTGCATAGCAAAGTTTATCCTCATTTGGCTGCTCCGGAGACAACCACGAATCCTTTGCCGCCTGTGCATTTACACTGGTAAGTTTTGCACCTTCTGTTTCCATCTGCACTCCCCGACATGCGCTAACTACCATGGCGATCGCATGCCGTAAAGCCGCTGATTGCTCACTAAACGGCTCATTATTTATGCATACCCGGTATGGATTGAGACCCCAATATGCATATGATGCATTGGCACTTTGACAGGTGTTGATCTCATTGCCGGACATTTTCCCATTTCCGTTGATTTCACCAATTGCCTCAAGGTCAGACTGAGTCAAAGCCAAAGATGCCACATCTACTGTTTGTCCTTTCATCTCCTCGGCAAGTTTCGCTCCGGTCAGATCCTCATCCTTAAACAGTTTTGTGAGATCCTTTAGCTGCACGTACGTGATTTTTGGGCAGCCTTGATAATACAGCTCATTCGCCATGAAATATGCAATTCCACTGTCATATTTCACAAATCGATACGCTCCGGCTCCAACCGGTGAACTCTTATTAGCGCGAATTGCAGAGAGATCTCCTCTCTTAAATCCAAACTTATTTGCGTTATAACTATATTTTGTTGTATCTCCATAATAATGCAGCGGGCAGATCGGAATCTGCAGCTTTTCCTCAAATCTGCTGTCATAGCCTGTTGTATAAATACGCAATTCGTAATCATTAAGGCGTTTGATTCCTTCGATACTGTTTACCCTCGTTTTTTTCTTTGCCTGCTTCGCCATCAAATAACGCGCCTGCCTTTCGAGCGCACTTTCATACCCGCTCTCATCGCTGCTATGCTTCTGCATCCATTTCTGCAGTGCTGCCGGCTTCTTACGAATATACTTTTTCACCTGCTTGTCCGTATACGATTCTGCCCGAGCATTATTTGCCTGATAATTCAGCAGCCCACGGATATTACTGCTTTTTAGCTGCACATTGCCGTCATAATCATTGTCACAAAATGCATAAAGCGAAAAAATCACATCGTCAATAGTGATCGGCTGGCCGTCACTAAACAGAAGATCATCTCGGATCGTAATACGATATACCGTATAGTTCGCTTTGGTACGTCGTGCCTTTTTAATATCCGCAATTCCATAATACGTATAGTTCTCATCGTTGTATTCACGAAGCTCTCCATCAATCCCCTTTTCCACCAGCCGACCGGCGCGATCCGTGTCAAACAGTTTGGTCTGCGTCAAATTCATGACCTGTTCATCAGACGCAGCCTGTGCCAAAAACGGATTGAAATTTTTATCAAGTCTGCCACAGCCAATGATCAGCGGAACCTCTGACTGCTGCTTACCTTTTCCTTCTGCCTTAGCAGTACCGTTCTTAACTTCTGCTGTTGACTGCACATATGGTTTCTTCGCTTTTTTCTGCTTGCCACAGCCGGTCACCCCAAATACCATAGACGCCGCCAATAACGCAGCTAAACATTTTTTTCCTATATTAATCATGCTTGTCCTCCATTTACTCTTACCTCGGATCCTCACTACTTAACTCAAACTTCTGTCGTTTGAACAGATAATTTTGCATTGTCATATTACCATTATATTTCCAAGGTGTCAAAAGAGCTCCTGATGTCTTGCGTGGAAAACTCTTTACAGAACTTTATTCGGCTTTGAATAGCTTGATTTGACGTTGCAGGACTTTATTACTCCTTACAGAGCTTGAGTTGACGTTGCAGAGCTTTATTACTCCTTACAGAGCTTGATTTGGCTTTGTGGATTTGGCAGAGGATCGTCACTACCCGATATAATGAAAAAAGCAACCCTTTCGGATTGCTTCTCTTCACGCACTGTATGTTTCAATCTGCTCCCACCCAGTACAACGAATAATATAGACTATCCGTTGTGTTTATACTTATGTACTCCTACCACCTTATGTATACATGCGCTCATATATACCGGGCATACGCAGCGACAGCCCTCACCTTTTTTGTCTGCCTCCTGCATATGGACGGATTTTGAAAATGTCTTCTGTAGTCATTTCCAATGTAGTTCAATGAATAATCTGCGATAATTGCTCAATCGCATTTTTATTCTTACTAAAACATTTTCGTAAACTTATAATAACATATTTTATCAAAAAAGGCAATAAAATTTTACATTTTATTGCCTTTTTTTACATATTATTTCCGTATTTTTCTGCAGTATTTTGACAAATAGTCACTGACAGATCATAGCTTCTTTTGATTCGAAAGCAGATTACAGAGTGGATATCTTGTCAATAAAGTCAATTACCATATTTGGATAGTAAACAGCCTTACCTGCACTCTTTGTGTAGACGCTTGCTCCGATACCACAGATTGCGTAATTTGCACTGATCAGCGTGTTACGTGCATCGTTGCTTTCGATAACGCTATTTGCGAATCCGATGGCATCCATATTACCGATCATAATACGTTCGCCCCAATTATTGAATGATAGTCCTGCGTTCTCCAATGCTTCCTTGCTCAGTGCTGATTTCCTTTTAGCATTAGCCGCATCGATACATCCCTTATTTGCGATCTCTTTGCTATACGCACGCGCCACATTGGAAACCTTTGTGTTTTTGCGTATCGCTTTGACATCCGCATCACGTACTCCGGTGTTGACCAAATATGCATTTAAGATTTCGAAGGTCTCTGTTTCCATTTCTGTCAACACATCCGCAGAATAATTCATTGGCAGCGTTGTCTCTGTACACTGCGTCATATCTGCGATCGAATATGCATTGTTGAAGATCTGAATGCTGTATACCCTGTTATCTCCATAAGCGTCCGCAAATGCAATGATTGTTGCATTGTCGACATCCTTACTGTATGCTGCCGCATTGCCGGCTGTTGTTTTGTACCAGTCTACATCAACCCATCCATTAGAAACCAGCGTACCTGCATCTGTTCCATAAGACACTGTTCCATCAAAATTCATTGATGACGCATTACCGCTAATACCAACTACAATATCATCTTTCAGGTAGATCAAAATATATGTGCTGTATTTTTCATCAAAACTCTTATCAGTATCATTACCACCGGCACGGAATGCAATAACATCAAAGCCCTGTGGCGATTTTGCGGTACGTTTAACATCTGTTTTTAATGATCCAAGTACCGTGTTTACTTCATCTCTGGTCAATCCCAAAGCAAGTTGGTAACCAGCAATCGTAAACGCTTTTTTTCCATTCAGGTTAACATTTTGTCCTGCATTCCCGGATGGTGTTGCTGTCGGTTTTACTGTTGGTGTTGCCGTCGGTTTTACCGTTGGTGTCGCGGTCGGTTTTACCGTTGGCGTTGCTGTTGGTTTTACCGTTGGCGTTGCTGTCGGTTTTACCGTTGGTGTTGCTGTCGGTTTTGCCGTTGGTGTCGCGGTCGGTTTTGCCGTTGGTGTTGCTGTCGGTTTTACCGTTGGTGTCGCTGTTGGTTTTGCCGTTGCGGTCGGTGCAGTGCTTGGACTCGCTGTTGGCTTCACTATTGGTGCGGCACTCGGGCTCGGAGTTGTTGTCCGTGCAGGTGTCGGCAGTGGCGCTGCACTTGGCATTTTCGTTGGCGTTGCTGTCGGTGCGCTGCTTGGACTCGCCGTTGGCGTTGCAGTCGGCGCTGTCGTTGGTTTCACTGTCGGCACCATCGTTGGTTTCACCGTTGGAGCTATAGTCGGTTTTGCCGTCACATCCATAGTCGGACTAACATTGGTCGTCTCTGATGGTTGTACTATTGCGGTCGGCTTCGGTGTCACTACCCGCACCGGAGTGGCAACAGGCATTGGTTTTGGTCTCCTAATAACTATCTTTTTCGGCAATACTCGAACGTGACAAACCAATTTCTTTTTGCCTACTTTTGCAACAATTTTTGTTATTCCTATTTTTTTCGCCCTTACCAGTCCTTTTTTACTGACTGTCGCTATTTTTTTCTTACTGGATTTCCACTTTACCTTCTGCTTTTTCTTTAAATTTTTCACTTTGAGCTGTTTTTTTGCCCCAGCGCGCAAAGTTATCGTTTTTTTGTTGAGCTTTGGCGCCTTTGCTGCCTCGGCGAGCATAACCGATGATGTGGAAGTTACCACTAATGCCGCCGCCAGCACGCCGCACCAAGCTCTTGTGCATGATTTCTTTTTCACTTCTTTCTCCTTCCTCCAACTATCTGTCAACAGTTACATTTAATACCTCACTCTTCTTTAATAATATCCGCAAAAGTCGCCCCGGATGCTTTCGCTAAATCCTCCGGTTGCAGAAGAATCTGTACGCCTCTTCTTCCGCCGCTCACAGCAATCTTGTCCTGCTGTTTTGCGCTCTCATGAATCACCGTTGTATACTGCTTTTTCATACCGATCGGAGTACATCCTCCGCGAATATAACCGGTCACTTTGTTGATCTCTTTGACCGGCACCATTTCCACATGCTTTTCACCAACTGCACGTGCCGCCTTTTTCATATCAAGCTCACGATGCACCGGTATTGCATATACATAATAGTTGCCGCTCTTGCCCAATGTAACTAAAGTCTTAAATGTCATTTCGTAATCCTGCCCAAGTTTGTCAGCGACATCCATTCCGTCAACAAATTCTTCACATTCATAATTCATCAACTCATACGGAATCTTTTGCCGATCCAACATTCTCATCGCATTGGTTTTTACTTCTTTACCCATGATGTCATCCTCTTTTACTTAAATTAATTTTACCTTATCGATAAGATCAATAACAAGGTTTGGATAATACACTGTTCCGTCATTATATGCACCGGCGCCCAGGCCCATAACAGCGTAATCTCCACTCCATAATAATGCTCTGGCACCACTGCTCTCGATCATACTGTTAGCAAATCCGATAGCATCCATGTTGCCGATCAAAACACGCTCTCCCCATGCGCCAGGTGCTATCCCTGCGGCACGGATCGACGATCTAATATCACTACTGGATCTTGATGCATCAATTGCATCAATAATTCCTGCTGAAACAATCTCGCTGCTATAAGATTTGGCTGCTGCGCTAAGCTTCGTATTAATACGGAATGCGCTTTGTCCCTGATTTACCAAATATGCATTCAAAAGTTCTCCGCTTTCGGTTGCCATTGCGGTCTGCACCTCTGCCGGATATTTTAACTGCAATGTCGTTTCACTGACCTTTGTCATATCATCCACCAAAAAGCTGTCGCTAAATGCCTGAATACAATATACCTGGTTGCTTCCGAGTGCATCCACAAATGCGATAACTTCCGTTCCCTTGATCGTCTTTGTATATGCACCGGCTGCACTGCCTGCCAAATACCAGTCAACGCTGGTCCAGCCATTCGATGCTAATGTACTCGCCGGCGTTCCATAAGATACCTCGCCTGCATAAGACATTCCCGGTGCAATTGCTGTAATTCCGATCACTTCATTATCCTGCAAATATGCCAAAATATAAGTGCTATATTTCTGATCATATTGGTTGCCGCTCAGGCTGGAATTATTGCCATTCTCACGAAATGCGATCACATCAAATCCCTGTGGAGATTTTTCTTCACGTTTCACGTCAGTTGACTTACTTGCCAGTGCATTATTAAACGCTGTCTTTGTCATTCCAACCGAAAGCTGTCTGTTGCCTACCGTCAGTCCTGATGAACTTGGTGCTGCTGTTGGCGTCACTGACGGTGTTTTACTTGGTGCTGCTGTTGGCGTCACTGACGGCGTTTTGCTTGGTGCTACTGTTGGCGTCACTGACGGCGTTTTGCTTGGAGCTGACGTTGGGGTACCGGTTGGCGCATTCGTTGGTGCCGGCGTTGGAGTACTGGTAGTGCCACTCGTTGGTGCCGGCGTCGGAGTACTGGTAGTACCACTCGTTGGTGTCGCACTTGGTGCTGCACTTGCAGATGGCTCCGGTGTCTTCTGTGCCGCTCCCTGTACTATGATCTTATCCGAATTCAAATAATATACGGTTTCTGTCATATTATCAACCAAACGCACATAAATCGTATTTACCGTACCTGTCTGCAAAGTAAAAGACTGATCATTTCTAGGATGATTTTGCCAAAAACCTTGTCCAAACTCTTCTCCTTCGTGACTTTTCAGTTCATCCAAAGACACCTCTCTACCGTAAGTATTCGTATAATACAAAGAGCCGTCAAAAATATCTGTGTAACCAATTCGGATTGTTGCCGCTTCGGTTACTGTTACATCCTTCAACGGTCTGTGGTATGCATTCCACGTCGTTGCCACATTATCATTCAAAATGATCTTCGCTGTCGTTGGGTCTCCCTCTTCCGAAGGTTGCGTTGTCTGCGAAGGATTGTCGGATACCTGTGGATTCTTGCTTGGTAAAGTTCCCGGATTAGCAGTTACTTTCGCCGTAGCTTTTGGCTTAGCAGTTACTTTTGCCACAGCTTTTGGCTTAGACGTAACTTTCGCCTTTTTCTTTGCCTTGACAACAACTTTACAGGTATACTTCTTTTTGCCGATTTTGGCAACAATTTTAGCCGTTCCTTTTTTCTTCGCTTTGACAACACCCTTCTTAGTTACTGTCGCAATTTTTTTCTTCGAAGAAGACCACTTTACTTTCTTTTTGGTCCCTTTCACCTTCAATTTAGCCTTTTTACCAACAGTCAATACAAGCTTTTTCTTGTTTAGCTTGACCTTTGCCTTGGCATCAGTCTGCTGCCCCGGTACAAACACCGATGTGATCACTAACGCTCCGGCAAGCACAAGGCTCATCCATTTCTTTCTCTCTTTTTTCATGCTATTTCCACATTCCTTTCTCTGCCCGCTGGCTTGTCAGTTTTTGTATTCGCCACAGGCACAACATTAAAATCACGGATTTCATCCCAGCCACTCTAAAATGCCACTCTCACATAATCTACAAAGTCAATGACCAAATATGTGTAAAACACATCGTCACCATTTTCAAAATATGCTGCACTTCCAAGCCCCATAACGCCAAGTCCCTCTTCATCGCAAAGCTGCGCTCTTGCCGCCTGACTCTGCACAGCAGAATTTGCAAAACCAATGGCATCCATATTGTTGGCCATAATTCGCTCACCCCACTGTCCGCACTGTAAACCTGCGCCGACGATCGCCGATTTAATCTCAGAACTGCTTCTGGTCATGTCTGTCGCATCTGTTGCACCGGCTTTTGCCATCGTGTTGCTGTAGCTTTGTGCCACACCACTTAATTTTGAATTGATCGCAAGGGAACGCATTCCATAAAAAGTGAGATATGCATTGAGCAGCTCGCCACTCTCTGTTGCCATCGCCTTTACCACTGCATCGCTGTACGTACATGACGCATCCTGACTGGAAAGATTGGTCATTCCATCAATAGAATAGGCTTTATCAAACGCCTGTATACAGTAAGTCGTCTGGGTCCCATAATAATCTACAAACGCCAGCACATTCGCATTGGAAGTCTCTGTGGAATAGGCTCCTGCTCCAACTACATCTCCTCTTGTTTCATACCAGTCTACCGATGACCAAGCACTTGACGATTCTAAAGCAGCTGCACCGGTTCCTGCTTTTACTAAAGAACCATATGCCATCGATTTACTGATACCACAAATACCTACGACCTTGCCGCTTTTCAGATACAGCAAAATATATGTACTAAATTTGTCATCGCGCGAAACGCTGGAGTTGTTACCGTTTGGTCGGAATGCAAGGACATCAAATCCCTGTGGAGATTTTTCCGAACGCAATATATCCGTCGAAAGTGAACCCAATACCGTGTGCACCTGCGCCAATGTCATACCAAGTGTCAGATTGCGTCCTCCAATCTGAAAGATATCCCCATTTAGTGCTACATTCTTACCCGGTGTACCGGTCACCTTCTGTGTACCGCCATTCGTTTTCGAACTGTTATTCTTAC
>OLFY01004255.1_pt1 | contig 10133 bp, 7 predicted proteins | sample 1605611 | NCBI WGS metagenome assembly OLFY01 (sample SAMEA3888923, study PRJEB22519) | human gut metagenome | biome: human gut; feature: human-associated habitat; material: faeces | place: Denmark | collected 2011
GGAGTGGGAATGAAAGTTAAGAACAAGCCTTGACACAGTTTAAATTACACCCCCTCTTAACTCCTTTTTATCTTTTCTTTCTATTTAATCGTCGAAATCGTGACGTCCGAGAAATCATTCATATAATCAAGAATCTCCAGCGTATGGAACCCCCGTTTGGCTTTTATTTCGATGCTCGCCTCCACAAATTCTTCCTTAGAAAATCTCCGTTCTTTCAGTTCATAAGAATGAACTTCCATACCTTTCAGCTTGATTTTACTGATGAATTCCTTCACGCTGTCCCTTGATGGAGCAGAGAAATTCAGTTCGATGGTAGAGGTTCCCAACTGCGGTATCAGATAATTCAGCACCTCTAGTCCCATCAACACCATCATCGTAGTAATAGCTGCAGCCACATACATACCCGTTCCGCAAGCCAATCCGATGGCAGCCGTCACCCACAAGCCAGCAGCCGTAGTCAAGCCCCTGACCACATTCTTCTGGAAGATGATGGTACCGGCGCCCAGGAATCCGATACCCGAAACCACCTGGGCAGCCACACGCGAGGAATCCTTCAGATCAAAGCCAAATCCATACTGGGAAACAACACAGAAAAGGGCACTACCCAGGGCTACCAGGAAGTGAGTTCGGAACCCCGCCTCCTTGGCACGGTATTCTCTTTCGATGCCTATCGCTCCTCCCAAAATGAGAGCCAGAGACAGGCGAACAGTCAGGTCTATATAGGTTGCATCCATAAATATCCTTTCTTTTTAAAAGATGAAAGAAGCATCACAAAATGCCTCTATTTGATGTTATCAATGCAAATATACAACTTTTCTTTGAAAGAAAGGCGAGAATTTCAAAAAAATAATGTATCTTTGCAACTGTTAGTGCCTATTTCGGCAATTTATTCACAAATACACATTTATTTATATACATGGCAACAGTTGACGACAAGAAGATCATCTTCTCAATGGTGGGCGTATCTAAGATTATCCCACAAAACCAGAAACAGATTCTGAAGAACATCTACCTATCGTTCTTCTACGGAGCAAAAATCGGTATCATCGGTTTGAACGGTGCCGGTAAATCTACGTTGATGAAAATCATCGCAGGACTTGAGCAACCTACCCAGGGTGAGGTGGTTTGGAGCCCAGGCTACTCTGTGGGCTACTTGCCTCAGGATCCTCCGCTCGACGAGAACAAGACCGTGAAGGAAAACGTGATGGAGGGTGTGCAGAAAATCTATGATGCACTCGCAGAATACGAGGACATCAACAATAAATTCGGTCTCGAAGAATATTACGGAGACCCTGATAAGATGGACAAGCTGATGCAGCGCCAGGCTGAGGTGCAGGATATCATTGATGCTACCGATGCCTGGAACATCGACTCAAAGTTGGAGCGTGCGATGGCTGCCCTGCATTGTCCTCCTGGCGATTGGTCTGTTACCAATCTGTCGGGTGGTGAGCGCCGCCGTGTGGCTCTCTGCCGCCTGCTCCTGCAGAAGCCGGACGTACTCCTGCTCGATGAGCCTACCAACCACCTGGATGCTGAGAGCATCGACTGGCTGGAGCAGCACCTGCAGCAGTATGAGGGTACCGTCATCGCCGTAACCCACGACCGCTACTTCCTCGACGACGTGAGCGAGTGGATTCTGGAGTTGGACCGTGGCGAAGGTATTCCATGGAAGGGCAACTACTCTTCATGGCTCGACCAGAAGACCAAGCGAATGATTCAGGAGGAGAAGACTGCCTCTAAGCGCCGCAAGACATTGGAACGTGAGTTGGAATGGGTTCGCATGGCACCTAAGGCCCGTCAGGCTAAGGGTAAGGCTCGTCTGAACTCTTACGAGCAGATGCTCAACCAGGAGCAGAAGGAGCGCGAGGAAAAACTGGAAATCTTCATCCCTAACGGTCCTCGTCTGGGTAACAAGGTTATCGAGGCTCAGCATGTAAAGAAGGCGTTCGGTGAAAAGGTTCTCTTCAACGACCTCAACTTCATGCTTCCTCCTAACGGCATCGTAGGTGTGATTGGTCCTAACGGAGCCGGCAAGACTACCCTCTTCCGTCTCATTATGGGCTTGGATCAGGCAGATGGCGGAACATTCGAGGTGGGTGAGACCGTGAAGCTGGCTTATGTTGACCAGCAGCACAAGGACATCGACCCTCAGAAGACCGTTTATGAGGTGATTTCTCAGGGCAACGAAACCTTGCGTCTGGGTGGCAGAGATGTGAACGCGCGTGCTTACATCAGCCGTTTCAACTTCTCGGGCACCGACCAGAGCAAGCTCTGCAGTGTTCTCTCGGGTGGTGAGCGCAACCGTCTGCAGTTGGCATTGGCATTGAAGCAGGAGGGTAATGTTTTGCTCCTCGATGAGCCAACCAACGATATCGACGTGAACACCCTCCGTGCCTTGGAGGAAGGTTTGGAGGCATTTGCCGGTTGTGCGGTGGTAATCAGCCACGACCGCTGGTTCCTTGACCGAATCTGTACCCACATTCTTGCCTTCGAGGGCAATGGTGAGGTCTTCTTCTTCGAGGGCAGCTATTCTGAGTATGAAATCAACAAGGCGCGCCGCCTTGGCGATACAGAAATCAAGAAGGGTCGCTACCGCAAGTTGATGGAGGAATAAAGATTCGAAAAAGATAAAGAAGAACTCGGTTCTGAAACAATAAAAAACAAAAGAAAAGGTGTGTCTTTGCCTTAAGACACACCTTTTTTTGTTTCTATGCAGCCGTTTTCAAAAGAAACTATCGCTATATCAGATTTACTTATAGATTTCTACGTCATCTACAGCTATATAAGCAGGCGCATTATAACCATACTGCCCCTTCATATCTTCTGAAGCCTCATAGTTTACCTTCAAGCTGCTAATCTCGCCAAGAGAAGAGAGAGCAACATACTGCCAGCTCTTCAAAGAGTTTGTACCATCCTGAACTGTGTACTTAACTGTACCTGTAGATGTAGTACCATCAGCCTTGAAGCCTTCGAACACGACAGAGATTTGGGTAGAACTTATTGCCTTTGTACAGAGGCCATCGCCATTAGCCATCACATTGAGGAAGTAGGTACCATTGGTAATCCAAAGACCTTTCATGGTGTGAGCCTTACCATCCTTAAAGTCAAGAACAGGAGAACCATAAATCATCAAGAAATTGCTGCCAGAGTGAGCTGCAAGATCTGCAGGAATAGAAAGCTGTGTATTAGATGTACCTTCATCAATGGTACTGTGATAGTTAGAAACAGCTGCACCGCCATTCCAATAAGCCCAAGACATACCCTGACCATAATCTGCACCATTTATCTTTGAATGCAAAGAAGTTGTAGCATCAGTCCACTCATACACACCATTATCCTCTGTAAAGCCGTTACCACTCTCTCCATAGAGCATCTTTCCACCATACTGAGGATTATCTATCAATGCATTCCAGTTACTACCCTCGAAAGTGATGGTCTCATACTTAGGAGTGTTGTCATCGTCGTCGTCACTACATGCTGTGAAGAAACTAGTGGCACACACAAGTGCCAACAAATAAAAATACTTTTTCATCATTGTTGTTTTGTTTATTACTAAAATTATCTTATTATTTATTAACTCTTTCTACTCTTGGCACTGATTGACTTTTGGAGATGCAGGTCCTCAGCCCCACTCACCTCTGTGGAAGTCTCACCTAGCCAACCACACATTTGATTCTGTGCGCTATACACTCTCACGAAGTCGATGTGGTCGAGCGCCACTGGCTTTCGATTCTTATCTACCGCCCAAGAGATATCGAAACTACATCCATCGATGTCGCTATTGCTCACATTGTCAACATATCCATACCGGAAGGCATCACAAACCCAATGGGTTCCATTGCCGCTGGTATCATGGCCATTACGCGGCAAAAGGGTACCCTCGAAGCGTAATGGACTTGACAACCACAAAGGGAAATATTCCTGGGCATGAAAAGTGTTGCGATTAACAACTCCACTCCTTCCCTGATTGTCTGTCCATGGAATATCTTGCATGGCATCCTTGGTATAGGTTATCTCATAGCCATATACCACCTTGCCCACACTGTCAACATCAGCACTGCCGGAAAGTTCATACCAAGGATCGTCGGGCAAACCATTGCCATTCACATCCTGCGATACCATCACAATGCCAGGCTCACTATTGTCATTGAAAGCATTACCCTTTATGTAAAGGTCTTTTTCACCTTTCACATTCGCTATAGAATGATCGAAATGGAAGGTGATGTAGCCACCATAGGCACCCAGACTCACCAAACCGCCCTTGTCTCCACCGATGGCTTCTGTACATTTTCTTGCCATCGCCTTAGCATCGTCACCCTCATCATACTGAGGCAGGGTGTTGATGAACTGTCCTGGAGCCGGCACATACTCATCTACCGCCAAGATATACTTGCTATACTTCTCGGCTGGTTGGCTCGGATCCGACGATGGCAACTGAGGTTTGCGATAAACAAATGCTGCCTCTGCCGGAATATCGCCCGTCCACACTCGCCAATCGAAGGTGCCATCCGCCTTGAAGTGAAACAACTCACCACTTGACACGTAATTCTTAGCATCCATCAGATAGAAATCTTTCTTCTGAGGATTGACGATGATGCCGTATGGCATTTCGATGGATTGTATCTCCGGAGCACTAGACAAGGAATGAGCAATTACCTTGTGTTGACTGACATTCACGATGCCATACTCTATCGAATTTTTCTTTGAAGTCTCATTCCACTGCACACCTATATAATATAGTGAATCGCCCACGATACACATATTAGAGACCGGCACTTCCAGTTCACCTCCCTTTTCCATCTGCCCTGCAGCATTAGGCTTGAGCCAATACAATCGTGAAGGCACCTCCTTGTAGTCGCCTCGGGAACTCACCCATAGCTGTCCATACTTATCGGCACGACAGCGATGCAAGTTGATTGCCACATCAATCTTCCGCTCCTCCTTAAAGGTTTTGAGGTCGATGACGCTCACCGTACGATCGTAGTTGGGATTGCGATAACCGCCACTGTTGGCAACATACAGTTTGCCATGCACAACAGCCAATTCATCGGGCTGATAGCCCACCGTCACCTTGTCCACTACCTTCATGGTCAGCGTGTCCACCTTATAAACAGCTCCCACTTCGGCATCCTGGCGCATATTCATAGGAGCCACATAGGCACTAACATAGGCAAATCCCTCATCAAAGGCAAGGTATCGACAGTTGGGGATGTCTATCTTCGCTACTTTTTTGCAAGTATAAGCATCTGCCACCTCTACCTTATTGGAGCAGTTGATGACCATCCACAGTTTGGAGCCATATATCTTGATATCATTGCCAACATCACCCAGTTCCTTAATCTCGTTAGGATTGCGTTCAGAGTAGATGTTGCGATGATAAATGACGTTTTCACTATTATCGCCCGACAAATCCAGGAAATCGAGGGTAGCCTTGTTGCTGCCCATATTGCCCTGGTTGAGCAAGTAGAGTCCCATGACATCGCCCTTCTCTGCCTTACAGCCTGTATCCTCAGGCTCAGATGAGATGACGGTGTCGCTATCCCGACACGACTGCATACATAGAGCCAGAAAACAAAGCAAGGCTAAAAACCAAGACTTTGCCAGATTGGGTTGATGATATATCTTATCCTTCATTTTTTTCAAAAGTTATATTCCAATGTCAGCATATAATTGCGCTTCGGCATCGGATAGTTAAGTATCACGTCATAATCCTGACTGAAGATATTGTTGACATCCAGTCTTGCCGACCATCTCCTGGCATGATAAACCACGCTCATGTCGTGCGTATACCAGGGCTGGAGATGGTTGTAGAGGATGTTCTCTTGCTGCGAATAACGTTCACCGGAATAGATAAAGCTATACGACAAGTCCCACTCTCGCCATGACAGGCCCAAGATAGCCGACCCACTGTGCCATGGGATATAAGGTATCTGGTCCTTATAATAAGAGGTATTGGGATCGGTCACGTCGCGAGCATCCTGATAAGTGTACTGCAAGCGGGCCGTAACTTTCCAATCCTTGGCTGGCTCCAGTCCCACTTCAGCCATGGCATCGACGCCCTTGATGTGTACCTTGCCCAAGTTGAGCATCGTCCAACGGAACTGCTGTCCCTTGGGATAAGCTACAATTTTGTCGTACACCGTATTGTAATAGCCATCCACCTGTAAGCGGAGATGGTCAACTATGCCTTGCTTCCAATCCTTGTTCAGCACAAAGCCCAAGTCATACTGCAACGCCGACTCTGGATTCAACTTACTATTGCCCATATCTGCATAGTAGAGGTCGTTGAAGGTCGGCATACGGAAGCTTTTCTTAGCGAAGGCCCTCACTGCCAGCAACTTGGATTCGAACGGATAGACATTTACAAAGAATGCTGGCGTCAGTGTGCTGCGAGATGACGATGACGCCCCATACTTCACATGGTCCTTGACCACCTGCTCCACCAACGAGGCTTGTGCCTGGATGCGTGACAGCGTCAATGCCGTGGCTAACGACACAAAGTTGGAGTAACGATGAGGGAAAGCAAAATCCACCATATTGGCATTCAACTTGTTCCACTTGAAGTCATAGCTCATTGAGACACTCCACTTTGACAATATCTCATAGACATTCGAAGTGGAGAAATACATCTCCTGCTGACGATAGGTATTGTCTACATGTATCTGCGTCTCATCATTATTGACATAGCGCGTCACATAATAGGCATACTTAGCCAATGCCTTGGTAGAGAATTTGTCACCAAATGACTTTTGGAATACAGCCTGTCCGAAGGTATTGTGGTCCCACTGGCGTTCGCCTCGTCGCCACACATTGTTGACGATGGCACCAGGTATTCCCCTTTCCGAATGGTAGGTATATGCCTTCACGTTCCAATATCCATCGGCAATGCCTCCCCTCACATTTTCCTCAACACGGAAAGCCCAGATGTCACCATTGTGGCGCACGGCGGTGGTATCATAAGCCACCGTATTATCTTCGGTCACTCGCCTATAACGAAACTTATAGCGACCGCTCGATGTCAGCACACCTGTACTTAACGAGGAAGATATATGATCGGAGAGTTTCTGCTCCCAAAGCGATGAAAACCGGAAGGTATCGCTCGACCCATACTTAGCCCTCACCAACAAGTTGTATCGCCTGCCCATCATGAAGCGGGGAGCCTTGGTACGGATATAGACGGAGCCAGCATTACCAAAGTCGCTCGCTGGTTGGAAGATGGCACTACGCTGACCGTTGTAGAGCGAAATCTCCTCCACATTGTCGAGCGAGAACTGCCCCAAGTCTATCTGCCCGTTCTGTGCATTGCCCAGTTCGATGCCGTCATAGAAGATACCCAAGTGATTGGTACCCATACTGCGAATGTTGACTGTCTTGATGCCACCCACGCCTCCATAATCCTTGAGCTGCAGGCCCGAGAAATAACGCAAGGCATCGGCCACCGACAAGGAATTCAACTTTTTGAGTTCCTCACCTCCCAATGTCTGTGATGGAATAGTTTCCCTGGATATCAATCGTGAGGAAACCACAACCTCTTGGATGTGATGCACTCGTACAGAGTCCTGCGTTTCGCCATTGGCAAAGGCAGACCCTGCAACAACACCCAGCATGGCTATTGCAAACAATCTTTTCATCTACTATTATGTTTTTATCTTCATTCAAAATCCTAACCCACGAGGCTCAATGATTTCATCCTCCATCACTTTCTGATGGTAGAGATGGCAACGGCAGGTCTTCTGACTTGCGTCCTCAAACTCATGGCAAGCGGTCTTCCCGAAAAATTGTCAGTGACCATGGTGCTTGCCGCAATAAGACGCTTACAGCAGCGGGACTGTCCGGGCTTCTCACCCGATTCCCTTTTAATCACTACGCACTCATCCTGCCTGAGGCGGCAGAAGGTGGCAGCGAACCAATTGCGGGTGCAAAGGTACTATAAAAAAATGAATAAAAAGATAACTTTATCCGCTTTTTTATTCCAGCAAGGATAAAATTATCTTTTTATTCAGAGTTCAGTTTATTCTTTTACGATTTCCAGGAGTTCTGCGAAATCATCGATGATCCATTCGGCAGAGGCGAGCTGTTGGCGGGTTCCGTTGCCATAAGTCACGGCACAGGCCTTGCAGCCGGCATGATGCGCCATATCCACATCGAAATTCATATCGCCCACTACAAGGGTTTCATCTGCCGTTCCCTTCATCTCCTTCAATGCCTTGAAGACCATATCAGGTGCTGGCTTCGCATGCTCCACATCATCGCCTGCCACGATAGAAGAGAAAATATCTTCCAGCTGCATCTGATGCACGTATCCATCCAGCGAGCAATGGTTTCTGCTGCTGGCCATTCCCAGAACATAGCCTTGACGGTGCAACGCTCTCAGGGGTTCTATTACGTGAGGAAAGGGCTGCACAATCATCGTCATCTTGTTCTCCAGGAAAATCTCGCGATAGGTTGCTGCGCATTCCATTCCCTCCTCAGCACTCATTCCGAAGAGCGAAACGAAGGCCTCATCCAATCGAAGACCGATGGTCTTGGCACAAGCCTCATCCGATTTCACTTCCAGCTTTCTTGCACGCATCGTATCCTGCAGAGTCTTCACAATGAGACTCTGCGAATCGCCGATGGTTCCATCAAAATCAAAAATTATATACTTCATTATTTCTTATTCTTTTTACCCTGTTTTGATAATCGGGCGCAAAGATACGGATAATAACTGAAACTACAAAGCAAATTGCCTACGAATCGCCTTGATGATATTGTTACGGGCCACACCCGGCTTCATCGCTTCTTCTAAAGGCATAGAATCAGGAGTAATCTGGATCACTCTATCAAAGCCTGCATCCTGCATCACTTGCCTGTCGCTTACGCCACCCGAAACGAGCCAGATTTTCTGATTGGCTCCATGCTCAAGAATTCTTTGCGGCAGTTTCCCCATCAAGGTCTGTTTGTCGCTATGACCTTCGCCCGTTATCACGAGATCAACATCCTGAATCAAGTCATCAAAACCTATCTCATCCAAAAGAAGCTCAGCCCCAGGACGTGCCTCAGCATTGAAATATTGCAGGAAAGCATAGCCCAGTCCGCCGGCTGCACCAGCCCCAGGAGCCTCACTCCTATCATATCCGAAATGCTTGGCACTTACCTCGGCAAACTTCCTTGCCCTATCATCCAACATCTGCACCATCTTAGCATCAGCTCCCTTCTGAGGGGCAAAGACATGAGCCGCCCCATTTTCGCCGCAAAGCGGGTTGGTAACATCTGAAGCCAGCACAAAGCTGCATTCCCGGCGAATCTTCTTCCAGTCATCGCCCATCGCCTTGAGCATTCCGATGCCGCAATCGGATGTGGCGCTGCCACCCAAGCCCACGATGAAACGTCGCACGCCCCGGCGATAAGCATTCATAATCATCTCGCCCACGCCCCAGGAAGTAGCCTTCATCGGGTTGCGCTGTTCAGGCTCAATCAGAGCCAGTCCTGCGGTCTGCGCAATCTCGATAATCGCCGTATCATCCACGATTCCGTATTCCGCCTCAATCCATCTCATCAGCGCATCATGGGCATGAATCTTCACTCGCACTCCCTTCATTGCCGAGAGGAAAACATCGAGCATTCCCTCTCCCCCATCACTCATTTCCAGGGTAATGATTTCGGGAGAAGCATCATCTGCATTCCATTCCTTCACTCCCGAAGCAATCGCCTCATTTACCTCTCTGCTCGAAAGGCAGCCCTTATAAGAGTCGCAAGCAATTATTATCTTCTTATATCCAGCCCCATCCATCAGTCTGAGGCCATCATTTTTCCTATCCATATCCTATTTATAATATATCATTCCAAGAATCATCGCCTATCAAGCGATTCCCCTTTCAGCCCGCAAAATTAGCCATTATTCCTGAAACCACAAACCTTTTTGGGAAAAACTTTCAAAAACAGATGCTTCAGATAAGAGCTTTTCTCGTTTCATATACACTATTCAAGTTTCTTTACTTCAAAATATTGACATATCCCTTATTCTGTACCAATTCAGAATTTAAATCAATGCATTTCTGAGGAATCGGGAAGACAGTGGTGTAGCCGGAGGATTCATCCTGAAGAGGCGTACGGAGATCGTAGGCACCGGTGAATTTGCCGAAACGGATGAG
>OLFY01004257.1_pt1 | contig 10131 bp, 9 predicted proteins | sample 1605611 | NCBI WGS metagenome assembly OLFY01 (sample SAMEA3888923, study PRJEB22519) | human gut metagenome | biome: human gut; feature: human-associated habitat; material: faeces | place: Denmark | collected 2011
TCCATGGCTCACAAAGGAAATCATATTTGTCTGTACCGTTTTTCTTTCATTTACGCTGTGAATGACTTGTGAGAGGACGCTTATATTTGCCCAGTCAACGTTATGAAAAGCACCACAGAATCTGCAATTTGCACTATGAAACTCACGGTTGTTGGATGAATGCCTGCTACAAGTGAAAGTTCCCAATCATAATTCAATCTGTCATTTTGATCATAAGCAGCAAGATATTCGATAGGCTCTAAATCTCCAACAAAACATTCACCACTATTTAAAATCAGGGATATGCACTGCCAACATGGAATCTGATCCATAAATTTCCATTCAGACAAAATTAAGAATTTCATAAACTTTTGTATCTTGCTTTTCCATAAGGACTTCTATATTCTGAAATTATAGAAAAAACGTCCGCAGAAAGCGGCATTTTATGGGAGGAATGCATATGAACCGAAGTTTATGGAGAAAGGCGGTGGCACTGACACTTACAGCCGCAATGACAGCAGGGCTTACTGCCTGTGGCGGTGGCGGCAACAGCACATCCGCAGACGGAAAGAAGAGATATTTCAAAGCAGATTATCTGAGTGATCTGCCGGACAGTTTTAATGATACGACAAGTAATATACAGTTTAAGGGAGATGTGATGTATTACACTTCCAGCAATGAGGACTACACAAAATCCGGACTGTATTCCTATAATCTGATCACCGGAGAAAATGCACAGCTTTATGAGCAGGCGCAGAGTGACGGCAGCGGAAACAGCAGCTGGGTGTCAGGATATACCGTGGCAGACAGCGGAGAGGTTTACCTGTTTGTGACGAAGAACCAGATGGATGAGTCGAGTGTCACCGAGGATTATTCTGACGCAACACTGGATGATGTGTTAAATTATATGGCAGACCAGTGGGGATACAGTGCCGAGGATGCAGAAAAGGACTGGAATGATTATTATGCAAAAGATTATACGGATGAGAACGGCAATGTAAACTATGGCAGATTTCTGCTGGCTCAGAATGCGAGATTCATTCAGACTTCTTCCATCCTCAAAGTGGACACATCCGGAAATATTGCGTTTGAACAGGACATGGATCTCGGAGCAAATGCAGAGAATGTAAGCTGTAACGGAATAGCAGTGGATAAGGATGGAAACCTTTATCTTGCCCTGAATACCTGGTCCAATAATGACAGTGGCAACAGCGTCAGCTCAGATGAATATTTTACACTTGTAATAGGAGGGGACGGCAGCCAGAAAGGCAGGATCCCATCGGATGGATATACATCCAGACTGGTCGGGCTTGCGGACGGAACGGTTGCCTCCATCGGATATGGGGATGCCGGATGTGAGCTGCGGCCGTTAGATGTCGGCGCAATGAAAGAACAGACAGACAAGGCAATTGAAGTCCCTTCCGATACAGTCTCTGTGTTAGATGAGAAGAATCTGCTGGTCACAGAGGGCAGCAGTGTTTATAAGTACAATCTGGATACGAAGGAAAAAGAGGAATTTTTCAGCTGGATGGACTGTAATATTTCCAGCTCCAGCGTGAGCAGCTACGGAGTCCTGTCCGATGGAAGAATCGCAGCTTATCTTCAGAACTGGAACTCCAACGGAAACCAGACGGAGATTGCACTGATCAAAGAAGTGGATGCCAGTGAAGTGGCAGATACCGTAAATCTCACACTCGCCTGCATGTGGACAGGTTCAGACGTGGAGGAGAAGGTGATCGCATTTAACAAGAGTCAGGATAAGTATCATATCACAATGAAGTCTTATGGAGACGGCGCAGAGGAGTACGAGGATGCAGTGAACAGCTTCAACACGGCAGTGACATCGGATTCCAACATTGATCTGGTGCTTTTTAACGATTATTCCCAGGCAATCAATTTTGCATCCAAAGGATTAAATGTGGATCTGTATGGACTGCTGGACAAAGACACGGAACTTTCGAGAGATGATTTCCTTCCAAATGTACTCACTGCATGCGAGTATGATGGAAAACTGGCGATCCTGCCGCAGACCTTTACGTTACAGACGGTGATCGGAAAAGCGGATGATGTTGGAACGACACCGGGATGGACCGTGTCGGATATGAAGGCGCTGCTCGCATCCAAACCGGAAGGAACACAGCTTTTCTGGGGTATGGACCGGACGTCTGCATTGACAGCACTGATGAGTCTCGGCTATAATGATTTTATCAACTGGGAGGATGCAAGCTGTAATTTTGACAGTCAGGAATTTATAGATGTACTGGATTTTGCAAATATGTTCCCGGAAGAGTTTGAATATAGAGATGATATGGAAGACAGCACGGTTCTGCTGAGTCAGGGAAAACAGCTTTTAGATACTTATTATCTCAGTGATTTTGAGCAGGTACAGATGTACCGTGCGATTTTTGGAGGTCCGACAACATTTATTGGTTATCCGACCAGCGAGGGAAACGGAGCAATGCTGAGTCTGAACAATATTATTGGAATTTCCAATAGCTGTAAGGATGTCGATGGTGCATGGCAGTTTTTAAGGACATTTTATCTGCCAAAGAAGAGCAGCGACGGCGACAGTGATTACACTTATGGATTTTCCATTAGAAAAGACGATTTTGAAAAATATTGTCAGAACGCAATGAAAGCAGACTCTGACGGCGGAAGTACCTGGGGCTGGGGGGAATTCGAAGTTGAGATCCAGCCGGCGACACAGGAGGATGTAGATCAGGTAAAAGATCTTGTATACAATACAACCGCTGTTTCCGGTGCCGTTTCCGATGATATCACCAATATCATCAATGAGGAGGCAGCAGCCTATTTCTCAGGACAGAAGTCCGCAGAGGATGTGGCAAAAATTATCCAGAGCAGAATGCAGGTATATTTAAGTGAGACGAAGTAAGAAAAAGGATTTTAGTAAGGTTATAAAAAAACAGAATAAATCATGGTTTCATAGGCTGGTGTCAGGAGCGTTCCTGGCACCGAGCGTTCTGGGAGTACTGTTATTTTTTGTACTCCCATTTCTTGTAGTGATATATTTTTCCTTTGTGAATAATCCGGTGGCAAAAAAGTTTGTGGGACTGACAAATTACATCAATGTCATTCAAAATGGGGCATTCCGGACAGCAGTTGGAAATACACTATTTTTTTCGGTAGTGGCAGTGCCGCTTGCCGTGATCCTTGGCATGGCACTCGCATTTCTGCTGGATGCAGGCATTCCGTTAAAAAGTGAACTGCGGAGTTGTTTTCTGACACCGCTTATGGTGCCGACAGCGTCTATCGTGCTGATCTGGCAGGTGCTTTTTGATTACAATGGTGTTGTGAATGTGGCAGTGCAGAAGTTCGGCGGAGGACAGGTGGACTGGCTGAAATCTTCAGCAGGTCTTTTGGTCATTATTCTGCTGTTTTTATGGAAAAACTTAGGTTACAATATGATCCTCTTTTTGTCTGCGATGGGAAATATCCCAAAGGATATTATCGAGGTGGCAGAGTTGGACGGGGCAAACCGCTGGCAGATATTCCTGCATGTTAAATTGCGGTATCTGTCACCGACGATCATGTTTGTGACGATACTTTCCATGATCAATTCGTTTAAGGTTTTCCGTGAGATTTATCTTCTGACAGGCGAGTATCCGTACGGTGCACTTTATATGCTGCAGCATTATATGAACAATACGTTTGCTTCGGCAGATTACCAGAAACTTTCCACGGCAGCAATTTATATGTCCTTTGTGATGATCGTCATTATGGGAATTTTATTTTGGGTGGAACATCATTTTGGAAAGGATTTGGAGGAAGAATGAAAAAGAGATCAGAACGAAAAAAATTATGTATCCGCATCTGCCTGACGGTGATCGCAGTGGTTACGGCGCTGATTTTTATCATGCCGATCGTTCTTACCATCAGCAATTCGTTTATGTCGGCAGCGGAGATCACCTCCAACTATGGTTCTATTTTCCAGAAAACGGATACCGGGGGCAAGCAGTACATCTCTCAGACGGTAAACCTCAAATTTATACCGGATATGGTGACTTTCTCACAGTATGCGACCGTGTTATTTAAGAGTCCGGACTATCTGTTGAAGTTTTGGAATTCCGTGATCTTAGTGGTGCCGATCGTGGTATTCCAGCTGGTGGTGGCAGTGCTCGCCGCATATGGCTTCACAAGGACCAGAGGAAAACTTTCCGCAATCGTCTTTTTTGCATATGTGATCTTAATGATGATGCCATATCAGGTTACACTGGTGCCAAATTATCTGGTCTTAAACTGGATGAAGCTACTGGATACGAACTGGAGTATATGGCTTCCGGGTATTTTTTCACCGTTTAGTGTGTACCTGATCACGAAGTATATGAGACGAATACCAGTGCCGCTCATCGAGGCGGCGAAGATTGACGGAGCCAACGAGTTTCAGGTCTTTACAAAGATATGTATTCCAATCTGTAAGGGCGTGATCACAACCTGTGCGATCCTGGTATTTATGGATTACTGGAATATGGTGGAACAGCCACTGCTGTTTTTTAACGATACAGATAAATACCCGTTGTCGATCTTTTTGTCAAAGATCAATGCGCAGGAAGTGGGACTGGCATTTGCAGTGGCGACCTTTTACATGATCCCAAGCCTTTTGATTTTCTTATACGGTGAGGATCAGCTGGTAGAAGGTATCGCTTATCAGGGCGGTGTCAAAGGATAGAAAATGGAGAGTTAAAAAGATGACAGATAGAAAAGATAAAATAAAGAATATCACAATTATATTTTTACTGGTGATGCTGATACTTACCTTTTTTTCCAATACGATCATGAATTATTCGCTTGTGGAAGTCAGCACACAGCAGGTGACAAGCGGTCAGATCACTTCCAAGGTGCGCGGAAGCGGTTCTGTGGAGGCGAGTGAGAGCTATTCCGTCACGATCGAGGAGACAAGGAAGATTGCAACGGTCAACGTGAAAAAGGATGCGGAAGTAGCAACCGGAGATTTACTGTTTACCTTAGAGGATACAGACAGTGATGAGTTAGATGCTGCAAAGAAGAGTCTAAACGAGGCACAGGCAGCCTATGAATCCGCAGTGCTTACCGCAGGGATCACAGTGGCAGAGCGTCAGAGCATTGAGGCTGGAAAGGGATCTAGCCTCACCCAGAAACAAAATGAGATCGCATCAGCTAATCAGAGAGTGAAGGATGCGCAGGCTGCAGTGGATGCTGCACAGGCAAGTGTCGATAAGATCAAAGCACAGATCGATGCGGTCAGCAACTCAACAGCAGACACGACTGCAGAGGAAAAGGCAGTGTTAGATGCAGAAAAAAAGAACAGTGAGGCGCAGGACAGCCTGACGAGTGCGGAGAGTGCTTATACACCGGTGAAGAGTGCGTATGATACGGCGCTTTCAGGTCTGCAGAGCGCACAGAGTGCGTATGATGAGGCTGTGGCAGAGTATAATGCTGCAAAAAAAGCATATAACGATGAAACTGATGCTACAAAAAAAGCGTCAAAAAAGGATGCTATGGATGCGGCTGAATTAGCAATGAACAAGGCAAAACGCCAGTTAGATATAGCCCAGTCCACCTTTAACACCTGTCAGGCGAACTTAAACAAAGTCCAGGGTTCCTACGATTCTGCAAAATCCGCAGCAACCGACAGCAAGAATGCTCTGAGCAATGCAAACTACAATCTCTCCGTGAAAAAACTGACTGGCACGAACACCGCGGAAGCAAACAATCTGCAGGCGCAGCTGAACACGGCAACGGCGGCACTGACCGATGCAAACTCAGCATTGACCAGCGCAACCAATGATCAGAAAAAAGTGACCGATAAGATCAGTGGCGAGGTGACGATCGCATCTGCCTACAAAACAATGACAGATCTTCAGGAAGAAGTAGCAAAATTACAGGCAAAATCCATCGGAACAGAGATCACATCACCAATATCAGGAACTGTTACTGATATTGCAGTGACAGCAGGAACTACGGTCAACGCCAATGATGTCATGATGACCATTCAGCCGGAAAACAAAGCGTATGTGTTACAGTTCTCTGTGACTGAAAATCAGGCAAAGAAGGTCAGAGTCGGAGATACAGCGGAAATACTGAATAACTGGTACGGAAATGATGTTTCCGCAGTCGTGTCAGCCATCCGCAAAGATCCACAGAACCGCACCAACAGTATTATCATCTGTGAGATGAAAGGGGATGTGTCAGTCGGAGACAGCTATACACTGTCTATCGGGGAACAGAGTTCCAACTATGACACGATCGTACCGACGAGTGCCATCCGGGAAGATTCCAATGGAAAATTCATTCTGATCATAGAGTCAAAGAGCACACCGCTTGGAAACCGCTACTATGCGAGACGTGTGGATGTGGATGTTATCACATCAGACGATACAAAATCAGCAGTGACCGGAGCTTTGGAAGGATATGAGTATGTGATCACAACGACTACAAAACCGATCAAGGAAAACGAACAGGTACGTCTTGCATCAGAATAAGCAGAAAGGAATGACACATGAAGGTAAAGCAGTACAGAAAAATACTTCTATTAGTGCTGATGATATGTGCTGCCATTCTTTTCGGCTGTGTGGAACGGGCACTCGGCAGACAGCTTTCCACACAGCAGATCGCATCAGAGTGGTCAGCAGAAGACAGTTATGCACAGATTTCCTGCTTTTTTTCCAAAGATGCAGCAGTGACGAAGGACTATGTGATACAGCTGGAACAGAAATTAAAAACTGCATTGCAGGAGGCGTCAGAGGATACATCGGATGTAAACGGAAGAACGCTGGTGGACTGTTACAGCACAAAAGGGGAACTTACCCTTTATTCTGACCGGGCATCCATCACGGCGAGAGCATTCGGTGTTGGAGGAGATTTTTTCACATTTCATCCGCTGAAACTGTTGTCCGGCAGCTATTTTGATGGAGAAGATTTAAACAAAGACGGTGTGGTCATTGATGAAAATGTTGCATGGCAGTTATTTGGTTCCAACAATGTCGCAGGAATGCATGTGGAAATCAACGGAGTACAGTATCCGGTGCGCGGTGTGGTAAAAAGCGATAAGGGATATTTCAGTGATGCGGCGGACGAGGAAGCAGCAACCGTTTATGTCTCTTATGAGATTTTAGAAGGCGGATCAGGCAGCAGTACTGGCGGCATGGACAGCGCAGCAGCCAGCACACCGGCAGCAGGAACAACGGGGTCAAAGGGTGGAAGTTACGGACAGTCAGCAGGAACGACGCTTGACAGCTATGAGCTTCTCATCAAAAATCCGGTGCAGAAGTTCGGATTCAATGCATTAAAAGAAGCATTGGGATTGGATAAAAGCAGTTATGAGATCGTTGAAAATTCTTCCCGTTTTGGATTGATGAATCGTTTTACAGTATTAAGAAATTTTGGAATCCGTTCGATGAATACAAAGAATATTGTTTTTCCATATTGGGAAAACCGGGCGAGAGCTTATGAGGATCTTGCAGCGCTGCTGTTAATTCTGGAATTGTTATGTCTGATCTATCCGGTCATTTTTACAGCCGGGAAAATACACTGGATGTGGAAACACAAGACTGAAATCCGACAGAAGCTGGTGCAGTGGATCAAGGTGTTTGTGAAAGAACTGCGGATCTGGATGAAACATGTGAAAGCACAAGAGCGTCCGGTGAAAAAACAGTGACATTGGAAAAAATAAAGGAGTGGCGGTATTCAGGACAGGATACCGCCTTGATGTATTTATGAAAAGAATTGTTTTGTTGGTTGGCGGTGTGGAAACGCTTGCCTACTTTTCCATACAGATGGGAAATGAATGGAAGCGCATGGGCTATAAGGTGTTCTATTTTGACTTGGAGGATGAGAGGAACAGCGCCAAAAAGCTGCGCAGATTTATCAAGCCGGGGGAGACTGTGCTTGTCACGTTTAATTTTGAAGGTCTGGAAAAAGAGGCAGGCGTTTACCGTGAAGGCATTGGCTATGTATGGGATGAATATGCAGTTCCGTGTTACAACATCGCCGTCGATCATCCGTATTATTACCATGAGAGACTTGCTGATCTTCCGGAAAAATATTACCACATCAGCATCGACCGGCTGCATGAGGATTATTTTAAACATTTCTATCCGGAGTTTACGCACCGTGGATTTCTTCCGCTTGCAGGAAGTAGTTTAGAAGAGTTATGTAAACCGAATAGCGGTAAGGAAAACAAGCGGTTGAATATCCGGCAGAAGCAAATAGGAAGCCTGTTGAGAAAAAATACAATGTCATTATGACAGGAAACTTTACCCCGACGTCTTTCTGTGAACCGTATATCCACTGGATCAACGATGAATATGCAGCCTTTTATCAGGGGATCATCGATGACATCATTGCGCATCCGCATCGCACGGTCGAGGAAGTGGCATTGGAACACTGCGAGCGTGAGATGGGGGAGAATACTTATAAGGATCTCCGCATGGCGCTGCACCGCATGATATTTATTGATATCTATGTGCGCAATTACTGGCGCAGGGAGGCGGTAAAAGTGCTGGTGGACGCAGGAATACAGGTGGATGTATTGGGCAAGGGCTGGGATGAACTCACCTGCGGTCACCCGGAAAACATGATCCTGCATCCGCAGACAACCTCAGAGGAGTGTTTAAAAGCAATTGCGGCGTCCAAAATATCATTAAACGTCATGCCATGGTTTAAGGACGGAGCACATGACCGTGTCTTCAATTCAATTTTAAATGGCACTGTCAGCGTGACTGATACGAGCAAATATCTTTGCGGGGAATTAAAAGAAGGACAGGGCGTATGTTATTACGATCTTGCCTATATGGAAAAACTGCCGGAGCTGGTGAGAGATCTGCTGGCGGACGATGCACGCCGGGAGGAGATCGTAAGAGCCGGTATCCCTGTGGTGGAAGAAAAACATACGTGGATCAGGCGGGCACATCAGCTGCTGGAATGGATCGAGGAAGATGCACGCGGGACAGACAGAAAAGATTGAGAGAGAAACGGGAGTAATCGGAGAAAAGCGAAGAATTCCGCATAAAACAGTTGCATTTTGCAGATAATGAGGGTATAATGTCGGAAGAAATTGGCAGTGACGAAAGCTACGACCGCAAAGCTGTTTCAGAGAGCCGGTGGCAGGTGTAAACCGGTGCAGTGAGTAAGGTCTTTCCACTTTCAGAGCCGGTGATGAAAGTCACAAGGTTCGTACCCTGTATCGTACGTTTGAGAGGTCGGAAGAAGATCTGTTCTTTAACATAGAGAAAGAGAGGCAGAGTGTTCCGGCAATATGGGTGGCAACGCGGAAGAGAATACAGCCTTTCGTCCCATGTGTTTTGGCACAGGGGCGGAAGGCTTTTGTGTTATAAAAAAGAAAAAGGAGCTTAGAAAAAATGATCGATTTAAAATTTTTAAGAGAAAATCCGGAAATCGTAAAACAGAACATTAAGAACAAATTCCAGGATCAGAAATTACCGTTAGTAGACGAAGTGATCGAGTTAGATGCGAAGGCAAGAGCAACACAGAAAGAGGCAGATGAGCTTCGTGCAAGCCGCAACACCTTATCCAAACAGATCGGACAGTTAATGGGACAGGGCAAGAAGGAGGAGGCTGAGGCAGTAAAGGCACAGGTAAGCGCCAATGCAGCCCGCCTTGCTGAGTTAGAAGAAACAGAGAAAGAGTTACAGGAAAAAGTAACAAAGATCATGATGGTGATCCCAAACATCATCGATCCTTCTGTACCAATCGGAAAAGATGACAGCTGCAACGTGGAGATCGAAAAATTCGGCGAACCTGTCGTTCCTGATTTTGAAATCCCATATCACACAGATATCATGGATCGTTTTGATGGAATCGACCTCGATGCAGCCGGAAAAGTTGCAGGAAACGGTTTCTATTATTTAATGGGTGATATCGCAAGAATCCATTCCGCAGTGATCTCCTACGCAAGGGATTTCATGATCAACCGCGGATTTACCTACTGTGTACCGCCATTCATGATCCGAAGCAACGTTGTGACAGGTGTTATGAGTTTTGACGAGATGGACGCTATGATGTACAAGATCGAGGGAGAGGATCTCTACCTGATCGGTACTTCCGAGCACTCCATGATCGGTAAATTCATCGACACGATCAACGATGAAGAAAAATTACCATACACACTGACTTCTTACTCTCCATGTTTCCGTA
>OLFY01004263.1_pt1 | contig 10094 bp, 9 predicted proteins | sample 1605611 | NCBI WGS metagenome assembly OLFY01 (sample SAMEA3888923, study PRJEB22519) | human gut metagenome | biome: human gut; feature: human-associated habitat; material: faeces | place: Denmark | collected 2011
TTCTTCCATATACTGGTTGCCTGTATAGTGAGCATTTTTTTTCGCTTTCTGCTCTTCCAGCCATTGTCCTTTCGCTCCTTCCGGCTGCTCCTGAAAATCTATATAAAGCTGCCGGACAGAGGATGCCGGAAATTCCATCCGGATCTGCTCCGAAAGATTCCATAGATTAAATAACAAAAATACTGCACATAAAAACCAAAAATAACGAAAAGAGAAAAACTTCTCCCATTCATATTTCAGATGCCGCATCCGCATCCCCTCCTCCCGCAACATCTCCTTTACCTTTTAATACTGAATCATTTGCTGCCGGTCATATTGCCGTCTTCATCCACCGGATTCTTGATTCCTGTATTCTTTTTCGAGCATCCGGTTCCTGTGATCAGCATTGCAACGATACTGCCTGTTAAAACGAAAACTTTTCCCCTTTTCCTCATCTCCAGCACCCCTTTTTTTAATATCACCAACCAGTTACTGTCCGTTTATCGGATTTCCATTTTCGTCGACCAGTTCCCCCATAGCTGTCATACGTGGCTTTATTACATTTTTTATGACACTTTTCTCATTAACTAAATCATCCCACTCCGTGTATGCCTGCCAGTCGACATTGTCCTGAAAACCATTGGATTCAAAATCCTTTGAATACCAAAAGTACATTCCTTTCTCTGTTGCACATATCGCATCATAAAAATGTGTACCTGCAACCGGAAGTTGCTGTGGCATCGACAGTTCCTGTATTTTTCCATTATGATCCAGCAAGAACATCTTTTCTTCTCGCTCCTCAGTCCATGTTCTGACCCAGTACACGATTCCTTCCCGGCATTTTCCACATAGGTCTGATCCTACAATATCCCCTCCGGCATTCTCCAGAATTTTCTCATTTTCAAGGCAAAGCTTATTTTTTCTACTGTCAATATCATATTGATAAAGATTTCTTTCTCCGCCCTCAACACTCAGATAATAAAAGCTGTTTTCATTTTCTTCAGGTAAAATCCGCTCATATCCACTTTGAAATAATTCAATCTGTTCCGATTCACATGACTCATAATCCAGCTTGTAAAATAAAGTTTCATCATCCTTGATCAAAGAATAAATCTGATATTCTTCAGTTCCTCCAAGTAATTGAAATCCCAAAGCGTCTTTACATTCTACAGAATCTAACTGCGTTGCCTCAAAAGTATCTAAATTTAGTTTTTTCAATACTGAAATCCACTTCATATTTTCCTGGTCATCCACTTCAGGCATTGTTGCTACATAAAAAAATGAATCCTTCGCAATTACACCTTCATTAATGAACATATTAGAACCTTCCAGTTTTTTCTTTGCTTTCCGGTTGCTCCCGTCTATATCAGAACTGTATATTTCTTCATTTCCCTTTGAATCTTCACTGATTCCGAACAGCTTTCCCTTATATGGAAACACTCTTGCCCCGTCAATCGCTGCATCACATTCTGTATCGGCATCTTCCGCTTTTGAAAGATGCCTGCAGTCCGGTTTATTGCAGACCGGAATTGCATCCTGCGTTGCAAAATCTACATAATAAAGGATTCCGCTTGCATTTGTAAAATAACCTGTCCTGGTTATTGTATTCCCGCCATATATTTCCATATAATCCGACCCGATTGCTGCACTTTTTTCCTGAGGGACACGCCCCGCACACCCACATACAGACAACACGATCATTCCTGCAAGGATTCTCGATCCGAACTGCCTTTTTCCCCTTTTCTTCATCTCTAACACCCCTTTTTCTTTTAATTTATCAAGTATGACTTAAGAGAGCCTTTGGAGAAAATGAAAGAATTTCTAAAGAAGATTTCCTGCGGATGAAATATGCGGACTATGTACTACTTTTATTTTTCCCTCTTTATCGAACAGCTCCGACCAGCTAATATACGCATACCAGTTAATAAGATCTCCCTCTGTATCTGATTTTTCATTGTTCGCCTGATAAGAAAAGAAAAAGCCTTCCTTTGTGGTACTTCTAATTCCGCTCAGCCACGCTGCTTCTTCCGGCAGCCGCTCACTAATCCCTGTTCTCAGAATTTCCGTCCCCTTCTTTACATACAGTTCATTTTCGGGTAATATCCTGAATAAAACCGTTCCCTCATGCTCTCCTTCTATCACAAGTTCTATCTCCGTAGCCGCAGTAATTTTTTTCAGTTCTCCCGCTCCCACAACAGAACTTATTTTTTCTGTCTCAGTCTCATATTTATAAATCTCTTTTCCATCATTTCCTACATAGTAAAGAGCCTTTCCGTCATCTGACATTTTTATTTTTGAATAACTTCCTGTATTCAATAGTATCGAAACCGTCTCTTCATTCAGATAATCAAATCTGTAATACTCTGCACCACGGTCTTTTATTACCGCATAAAACTGATACTCCTCATTCCCTCCCAACAGGCAAAAACTTCGTGCATCCTTTATTTCTAAAATTAATTTTTGATCCATGGTATCTAAATCCAGTGAACATAACTTCCAGACAGGTGTCTCAACCGCTTCTCCTGATCCGGTTATCTCTCCTGTTGCATCATTCATCACCGTACTGACATAATACAGCTTATTTTTTCTCACAACTGCATCCGTCAAGAGTGATCCAGTATCAAAAGTTCCTCCACTTTTGGGATTGCTCCCATCTAAGTCTGACAGAACCAGTTCACTCTTCCCATTTTCTGCTGTCCTGATACGATAAAGTTTCTCCTTATATGGAAAAATTCTTACCCCATCACAAACTGCATTGCACTGTGTATCTTCGTCTTCATATACTGACAAATGACGACAATCCGGTTTATTACAGATGGGGGTACAAATCTGATTTTTGTAATCTGTAAAATATGCAATTCCTTCCATTACCTGAAAATCTCCTTTTTTTGTTACAGCAGGATGCGTTCCAAATAATTCCATATACCCGGATTCAAATTGATCTTTCACAGCAGAATTTTTTTCTTTCCCACATCCGCTCAAAAGCACAAAAATAATTCCAGTTAATAAAAATAACTTTCTTTTCATTTTGTCACCTCCGTCCGGTATATAAAGTCTCTTTTACTTTGTATTATATTTGGATTTCCCCTCTCATTTCTGAAAATGTAACAAATACCCCCTTTTTATGTAATAATTCACACAAAAAGAGGGTATTATTTTCAATTTTATACCACATCCATCTATTTTCTATATTAATACACTTCTATATCATTTCGCTTTTTTCCCACAGATTTACCGTAACTTTAAATAAACCTGACTTCATCTGATATTCCCAAAAACCATCATATTTTTTTACAATCTGTGCAATACTTCCCATCCCAAATCCATGGTTTATCTTATCTTTCTTCTTTGTCTGAAGTGTCTCTGTATCTTCATTGCATGGATTTTCGCAGTGTATCACTACTCCGCTATTCTGATATTCTATCAGAAGCCGGATCTTTTTTTCTCCCTGAAACTCCTGGCATGCCTCGATTGCATTATCCAGTAAGTTCCCCAGCAGTACGCCTAAATCTGTTCCCTGAATTTTTAACTGTTCCGGTATGTGAATATCAAACTCATATTCTATCTGAGCCATTTCCATTTTCTGTAACTTCAGATTCAGGATTCCATTTACAACTGCATTTGCAGTAAAAATTTTCTGTTCTGCCGCAGTCATCTGCTGAAGAAGTGTCTCAATCTCCTTTTTTCCTTCTCCCACTTCTCCATTTTCAAGATAACCATAAATGCCCGACAATTCATTTTTTATATCATGCCTGATTCTTCGGATTTCCTGCTGATGTTGTTCTAATTCCCTGTAATGGGCTGATTCATATTCCAGTTCTTTTAACTGATTCCGGATCATTTCCTCTTCCCTGAAATAAACTTCCTGCCTGCGGAAAAGCACATATAATACTGCATTGATAATCAGAATAAACAGGATCAGCATCACTTCCATCCACACATTGATCTGCTCTCTTGCAAACTGATCCTCTGTCACAATTACAAGCAGAACCGCACTAAGTGCCGGGATGACCAGCAGTTGTCCCTGTATATCCCTTTTCTCTGTATCTCTCTTTTTTCTTGACAGCAAATAGAAGAACATTGTTGCAATAACCCGGATTTCTCTGGAATATCTCTTTCCCAACAGGATCACTGCCTCCTCCTGATTTCCCATATCACTGATCCGGATATCATATGCTCTTGACAGTCCCACAGCCACAACACCTTCAGCTAAAAATGCAAAGACTAAATAGAGCAGTCCAGCCAGAATTTTCCTCTTCACCCCACCATCGAAAAAGGATAAAAGAATGAACAGTTCTATCACTGCAATCAATATATTTATATTCGCATCCTGAAAGTAATGATTTCCGATTGTTCCAACTTCCGAAACTCCAATCAGAACCAACCAGTCCAGCACCTTTCCAAACCTTACTTTTCTTTTTAAAAAGCACGATACGAATAAATAGGTCTGTATCACCTCAATTATTGGTATTATCATATCATTCCCACTCTCATCTTCGCATTTCCAGGCAATAATTCTGAAATGCCCTGTTAAACTGATCTTTATATTTCCTTGTCACCGGAATTTCTTTTCCTGACTCCATCGTGATCGTATCTTTCCGCACACTTCGTATTTTCTCAAGGTTAATGATAAAAGAAGCATGAACTCTCACAAGCAGACTGCCTTTAAATTCGTGTTCCAGGTCATTGAGCCGGACATAAAATTCACCGCTGCCTCGCCTGCTGCAGATCCGCACTTTTCTTTTTTCACTTTCTATGTACTCAATCTCCTCGTGATAAAAGATCTCCACTCCTGACTGATTTTTTAAAGCAATCCGGTTTCTTTTTTTTGACAGATACCGGAAAGAACGCAATAATGCCTGTCTTACTTCCACCTCATCCAATGGTTTCACCAAATAATCCAGTGCCGATACCTGAAATGCCTTACGGATCATTTCTTTATAATTTGTTGCAAAAAGGATCACTGCATGGTCGTCTTTCTCCCTGATCTTTTCCGCCAGTTCCATTCCCGTCATCTGACCAAGCTGAATATCCAGCAGATAAAGATCATAAAAAGGATTTCCTTTTTCCAGTAATTCTTCTGCCGATGAAAACACTTCGCAACTCCCATTGATCCCGGCTTCTTTCATGCACTCACATACCTGCTTTTCTAAAAAAAGCTGAAGTGCCTCTTCATCTTCGCAGACCACTGCCTTCAACTTTCCATTCCCCCATCCCTTATAAACTCGTTCTAAATAATTGACCCTCATCAGGCTCAGCTTTCAACCGTCGGCCCTTACCGCCCGTCTGCACTCTTCAATCCAGATAATCGATCTTCACCAGTGTCAGCCCCTGCGGCGGCACGGTCATCCCCGCTGCCTGCCGGTCTTTTGCCTCCAGCATCGCCGGGATCTCTTCCGGATCGATCAGTCCTCTTCCGACTCCGATCAGTGTTCCGGCAAGAATCCGCACCATATTGTAAAGAAATCCGTTTCCTCTGACCCGGAATGTGATCACATTTTCTTCCCGGATCACTTCCAGCCGGTATATGGTGCGGACTGTATCTTCTACGTGCGTATGCACATTACAGAAGCTTTTAAAGTCATGCTCCCCTTCCAGATATCCCGCTGCCTTTCTCATTTTCTCCAAATCCAGCGGAAAAGAGACGAAATAAGTATCTCTTCTCCTCATCGGATCGGGAAGTTTCTGATTCAGCACCCGGTATTCATAGGTCTTTTCTGTATTGCAGTGTCTTGGATGCCAGTCTGCCGCCACCTCGCAGGAATCAACTACTACGATATCTTCCGGGAGCAACGCATTCACAGCATAAAGAAACCGTTCCGGTGGAATGGAAGATTCTGTATCAAATACAGCCACATTTCCTCTCGCGTGAACTCCTGCATCCGTCCGGCTCGCCCCGATCACCTTCACTGTCTGTCCGGTCAGCTGCGTCAGTGCCGTATTCAATTCTCCTTCTATCGTCGCCCCGTTATTCTGTACCTGCCAGCCGCAGTAATCTGTTCCGTCATAGGCAACTGTCAGTCTGATTCGTCTCATTCTTTTCCTGTCCTCTTTTTCTATTATCTGTACTTAAAAGATCCATATCTTAAATGGAATATATCTTCCTGCACCTACGATCGCCACTAAATACAGCAGTGTGATCAGATAAGCAACTCTGTCATTTCTATGATACTGCAATGGTTTCATCTTTGTTCTTCCATCCCCGCCATGGTAACATCTTGCTTCCATTGCCATTGCAAGATCATTCGCCCGTCGGAATGCAGATACGAACAGTGGCACAAGGATCGGGATCATTGCCTTTGCCCTTTGCAGGATATTTCCCGATTCAAAATCTGCCCCTCTTGCGATCTGTGCTTTCATGATCTTATCCGTCTCTTCCAAAAGGATTGGAATAAAGCGGAGAGCGATCGACATCATCATTGCAATCTCATGCACCGGAACATGGATCCGGTTCAGCGGATGAAGCAACTTTTCGATTCCGTCTGTCAGGCTGTTCGGGGTGGTCGTAAATGTCATGATGGAAGATCCCATCACCAGAAAGATCAATCTCACCGTCATAAAAACGCATGTCCGCAGACCGCCCTCCGTGATTGTAAGGATTCCATAATGAAAGAGGATATTTCCACTCCTCGTAAGGAACAGGTTCATCAGCACTGTAAAAAGCAGCAGGATCACAATGGGTTTCAGTCCTCTGACAATAAATTTTACCGGCACTTTTGAAAGCCGGATCACTATTGCAAGAAATGCAAATGCAACTACATATCCTAAAATACTGTTCTGTAAAAATAAGGAAACCAGGAATGCCAGCGTGCAGACGATCTTCACCCGTGGATCTAACCTATGTACCTGACTCTGTGCCGGATAATATTGTCCTATTGTAATGTCACGGATCATGCCTGCACCTCTCTTTCTGCCTCTGGGGTCTGCTTCAGGCATTTCATGATCTCATCTGCGGCTTCTTCTACCGTTGCCGCATCTGCTGACACTTCAAATCCCTTTTCTTTCAGATCATGCATCACGTAAGTTACCTGTGGTGCAGCAAGACCGACTGCCTCAAGTTCTTTATAATGCCGGAAGACTTCCTGCGGTGTTCCGTCCAGCATTTTTTCCCCCTGGTTCATCACGATCAGACGGTCTACATATTTTGCCACATCTTCCATGCTGTGGGATACCAGAACTACTGTCATCCCGGTCTTTTCGTGAAGCTGTGCCACCTGATCCAGAATCTCGTCCCTTCCCTTCGGGTCAAGTCCCGCAGTTGGCTCATCCAGTACAAGTACCTTTGGATGCATGGCAAGAATCCCTGCGATCGCCACACGCCTTTTCTGCCCTCCTGAGAGTTCAAATGGAGACTGATGATAATATTTCTCCGGGAATCCGACTAACTGCAATGCCTCTTTTGCCTGTGCCTCACATTCTTCTTTTGAAAGCCCCTGATTCTTCGGACCAAAGCAGACATCATCAAAAATTGTCGTCTCGAAAAGCTGATGCTCCGGATACTGGAACACCAGTCCCACCCGGTTGCGCAGTTCTCTCAGGTCAAAATCTTCCTCATAAATATCCTGTCCATGAAAATAGATCGTTGCCTTCATCAGACCGTTCAGGTGCTGGATCAGCGTTGACTTGCCGGAACCGGTATGTCCAATGATGCCGATGAACTGTCCGTCCTTAATCTCAAGGTTCACATCCTTTAACGCCTGAATCTGGTACGCGGTCTCCTCACTATATACAAAATTCACTTTATCTAAAATAATTGACATTTCTACTCTCCGATCTGTGCCACACGAAGAATCGCGTCCACAAGTTCCTGGCGGTGCAGCACACCAACGGGTACATCAATGCCGGACTGGCGCAGCAGATCTGCCAAAATCGTCACCTGCGGCACATCCAGTCTGTACTCCTTGAGTTTTCCCACCTGGGAAAACACTTCCCGCGGCGTTCCCTGCATGACGACTTTTCCCTGATCCATCACGATCACCTTGTCGGCGTCCACGACTTCCTCCATATAATGTGTGATCAAAATGATCGTCACGCCTTTTTTCCGGTTCAGTTCATGCGCCGTGCGGATGACTTCCTTCCGCCCGTTCGGATCAAGCATGGCAGTCGGCTCATCGAGCACAATGCACTTCGGTTCCATCGCCATAACCCCGGCGATCGCCACGCGCTGCTTCTGTCCGCCAGAAAGCTTGTTCGGCGAATGGTGGCGGTACGAGAGCATCCCTACCGCACCAAGGCTTTCTTCCACGCGCTTCCAGATCTCATCCGTCGGCACGCCGATATTCTCCGGTCCGAAGCCGACATCCTCCTCCACGACGCTCGCAATGATCTGGTTGTCCGGATTCTGGAATACCATGCCCGCGGTCTGACGCACCGCAAATGTATTCTCTTCCTTTGTGACATCCCTGCCATCCACCCAGAGCGAGCCTTCGCTCGGCAGAAGGAGCGCGTTAATGTGTTTTGCAAGCGTGGATTTGCCGGAACCGTTGTGTCCTAAAATGGCAATAAAATCTCCCGCTTCCACATCCAGATCGACGTGGTCGAGCGCTGTGGAGATGGACTCCACATTGCCCTCCTCATCGCGTCTGATATATTCATGAACCAACTGTCTTGCCTTGATAATTCCCATCTGTACCCTCTCTAATCTTCCCAGCGCAGCCGGTGCAGCTCGCCCTGCAGCTTCATGTGGTCAAACTCATTCTGCCGCAATGCCTCATACAGCACAATCGCAACCGAATTGGATAAATTGAGTGACCGCGTCTCGCCGATCATCGGAATCCGCACACAGGTGTCCGGATTGGCTTTTAAGATCTCCTCCGGAATCCCGGCACTCTCTTTTCCAAACATAATGTAGCAGTCCGGCTCATAGGATACCTCAGTGTATACATGTCTGCCCTTCGTCGTCGCCATATAAATTTTAGCGCCCGGGTTCTTCTCGCAGAAATCTTCCCAGTTGACATAGGTGGTCACATCCAGTTCACTCCAGTAATCCATGCCCGCACGCTTGATTGCTTTCTCATCCAGATGGAATCCCAGCGGTTCGATCAGGTGCAGTCTTGTCCCTGTCGCCACGCACGTTCTGCCGATATTTCCGGTGTTTGCCGGAATCTCCGGCTCATATAATACAACATTCAGCTTTGCCATGTCAGTCTCCATTCGGGAGGAAACGCCCTCCTCCCTTTTTCTTATGATCTCTTGCGAAGATCTGTGATAAACGCCTCCATGCGGTTCATCGCCTTCTTCAGGTTATCCAGCGAGTAAGCATAGGAAATGCGCACAAATCCCTCTCCGCAGTCTCCGAACGCAGTGCCCGGGACAACGGCTAATTTCTGCTGATTGAGCAGCTCCGTCGCAAATTCTTCGGACGTCATTCCGAACTCCTTGATGCACGGGAACACGTAAAATGCGCCAAACGGCTCAAAACAGGACAATCCCATCTCTTTAAACCGGTGCAGCAGATAGCGGCGTCTGCCGTTATACTCCTCGCGCATGGCAGCCACATCCTCATCTCCGTTGCGCAGTGCCTCCACGCCCGCATACTGGCTGGTGGACGGCGCACACATAATCGCGAACTGATGAATCTTTAACATCTGCTCGATGATGATGCGCGGTCCGCACGCATACCCCAGACGCCAGCCTGTCATGGCATGGGATTTGGAGAAACCGTTGATCACGATCGTCCGGTCACGCATTCCCTGCAGGGAGGCAATCGTCACATGCCGCTCCAGATACGTCAGCTCCGAGTAGATCTCGTCGCTAATGACATAAAGGTCGTGCTCTCTTACGATGTCCGCGATCTTTTCCAGATCTTTTTTCTCCATAATGGCGCCGGTCGGATTATTCGGGAACGGCATCACCAGAAGCTTGGTCTTCGGTGTGATGGCAGCCTCCAGCGCTTCCGGTGTCAGACGGAATTCATTCTCCGCCTTCAGCTCAATGATCACCGGAACGCCTCCTGCAAGCACGGCGCACGGCTCATAGGAAACATAGGACGGCTGTGGAATCAGCACCTCGTCTCCCGGATTTACCATCGCACGCAGCGCAATATCGATGGCCTCGGAGCCACCGACTGTAATCATGATTTCATGCAGCGGATCATAGGACACCTGATAGCGGCG